>Ga0105046_10002376_pt1 | contig 29713 bp, 31 predicted proteins | sample MAT03_FD_78385 | JGI IMG/M metagenome (GOLD analysis project Ga0105046, IMG submission 78385) | Freshwater microbial communities from Lake Fryxell liftoff mats and glacier meltwater in Antarctica - MAT-03 (megahit assembly) | ecosystem: Environmental > Aquatic > Freshwater > Ice > Liftoff... | reverse complement strand
GAATGGCCGTAGAACCCTTCGTCTTGTTCTTTGTAGCTTTTCTGTTCTTCGAAACTTTAGTGAAGTAGAAAGCGAAGTAGGGTTTTGGCTATGAAGAATTCCGCGCGATACTGTGGCTTTTAATCACCAGTGCGCTTCATTATATAAAATCTTAAATTTTCATTCTTTTATGAATATCTTTAACAGCATACTAAAACAAATTGGCCTTCATTCGGATCAAACGAATAAATATCACCAGTTTCAAATTTATATACCCATGCATGTAGGGATAAGTTGTTCTTATTTATGGCATCATTAACAGCAGGGTAAGTTTTTAGATTTTCAATTTGCTTGAGGACATGTTCTTGGGTAAGAACATTTAAAAAAGCATTTTGATCTATCAAACTATAATTTTCTTTTACTAAATCCATCGTGGGACCAATATTTTTTTTTATCCAAGAATAGAAGTTTGGTGTATCTTGAAACTCATCTAGCTGGGTGGATGCTTGAATAGCGCCACAGTATGAATGACCGCAAATGATAATGTCTTTTATGTTTAATTTTGAGACGGCAAACTCAATTGTTGCTTCCTCAGAGGATCCTTGGCCATACATTGGTATAATATTTCCGGCATTTCTCAAAATAAAAATCTCACCCGGATCTAATGACATTACTAAGTTAGGGTTAACTCTTGAATCGGAGCAAGAAATAAACAGTACTTCTGGATATTGACCTTTAGTGAGGCTCTCGAAAAAGTCTTTCTGTGTCGGAAAGATTTCGGTCTGGAATTTATGGAGGCCTTTAATTAGCTTTTTCATCATATGTGTTCTCGGCAAGATGTGGTTATTAAGTGTTTATGTGTACGTGATTTAACTTTTTAATAATAGAATTTTTAGCAGCATCAAGCAAGTGAAGATAAATTAAAAGTATCTTAATATTGTTTAATTCATCTAACTAATTTTCGATAATAATTTTTGATTTTTTTTATCTTTAATAAGTCAGTTCAGCCATTTGCAAATTAAAATTCAAAGCTTACATTAATATACAGTAACCTAAATCGCTAGAGGGAATATATGTATAAAACCTGCACATTTTTATTGTTAATTGTTTTTGTTTTGACTTGTAATTGTTGGGGTATGGAAAAACAAAATTCTGATATATACGATGCCGCTGAGATAAATTAATATCTTGAAATAGAAGCACAAATTGAAGACTTAGGTAAAAAAATGGGTGAAGATCAATGGCAATTAGAAGATCGTTTTATGGATAAGGTAATAAAAAACCAGAGAGAAAAGCGAGAGAGCTTAAAACTTCAGGAAAGATTAGCTGCTAGGCAATTGAGAGCTAGCAAGGTGCAAGATACGCACAATAATTCATGTTCTAAACACCCTAGAAAGCAATTTTGGAAACCATTTCCCTTCGGTAATTGTACAGATGTTCAAGTTGTATGTCTGATGATTGCATGTGCTGTAGTAGGAAAAATAAGTTATGAGTATGGAAAGCACGAGCATGAAAAACCCAAAAGTGTTTAAATGCTTTTGTGAACTGGTATTTTTTGTTGATTTGGAATCAGCGATATTTAACAAGATGTTTTAATTTATGATTGTAAAAAAAATCTGCTTTCAGCTATTGCAATTTAAAATTTCAAAGTTTAAATTATTATAAAGTAATCTAAACAAACCAGGGGAAATATATGTTTAAAGGGTACGATTTTTTGTTGCTTGTTTTATTTGCAGCGGTTCATAATAGCTGGGCAATGGAAGATCAAAATTTGGTAAGTGCAGATTTATCAAATCGAGGAGTAGCGCTTTTTGAGACGGATGAAGATCCCAAGGTTCAACAAAAACTTGATGAAATTTACGGCAAAATCGGTGAGCAGCAAGAACAATATAGCGCGATCATGAAAAACAAAGCAGCGCGAGAAGAACGAAAGAAAAGCCGTCAGCTCAAGAGGCTTAATTCTGTTGCTAATGCTTCAAGGAGTAATGACTCTTCGGTGGAACAGCTTAATAATAGCCGAAAGATGTTTGATTCTAAATATCTAAATTTTGAAACAGTTTGCGTTGCATTTATAGCCATTTTGTTTGGGCTGAAAAAGCTGTTTCATTACTGTACAAACGAGAGTAGAGAAAATATTTCTTAATAATTTTTTATAATGACAATTTGCTAGAAATTTTATATCCTATTTGCATCAAAATAGATTTACACAAAGGATAGGTTTATGAGCAAATTTAATTATATGTTTTTTCCATGCGTTGTCTTGCTTGCTAATGTATGCTTGGGGATGGAAATAGATTCAGGTGCATCGAGTCAGGAAAAGATTCGACGAGCTGCATCCATTTTAGATAATTGGAGAGCAAATGTAAAACAAGCGACAGAAGAACAGGATGCTAAATCCAGTAGTAGCAGTGATTCTCCAAAAAATTCTCCAAAAAACATGAGTGATAATGAAAAAGATTCAGATCATATTGGTGTCATACCGCCTGTATCTGAAGATGACTCAGATGTGCTTGCACCGGATTTTCCTGTAGGACCAACACCACAAGTTATGCAACGCCGACCGCGTAAGCCTAAAAGAAATAATGGCCCACGAAATCACTCTGAAGAATTAGGGTCCGATTTTGCGAAGTTCATTAAGAAAGAATGTCCTGGTTGCACAAAAAGTCAATCAGCAGCTGTCATTATTGGCTTTGCTGTGGGAGGATGTCTATGTTATAAGTATGGAAAACAAAATAAACCAAAAACCACTTAGTTTTAATTTAGTTGATAGGGCAAAGAATCCTAGAGTATCTGTTTCCTATCAAAAAGTTTGAATTGATTAAGAATAAAATCAAAAAAGATAGGGCGTTAATAGCGCCCTATCTAAATTTGCGAAAGAGTCTACTTGGTATTTATTGCTTTTTTAGAACAGATTTGTCTATGTATTGATCAATTGCCTGGCTAAGCGAAATGTCTCTTTTTTTTGCTTCTTTAGCTATTAAATAATGTCTTTGGGGTGTGGTTCTATAAGCGATCTGTAATTTATAATTTTCTTCTTGTATGGGTTCAGGAATCTCTTCATTGTCTTCGAGATATACATTTCAAAAGATGCCATCATGGCTTCTTCTACCGAAGGAACATCTGTACTGATTCGATGGATCTCGTTTAGATGAACGATATATAAGATTTTGCCGTTTTCTATAGTTGTTTCGATTGTATAAGTCCAGCGTAAATTCATATAATAGTTAATGCTTTTTTTCCCATCCATGAGCTAATAAAACCTCTTGTAAAATTTTAATCTGATAAGGTAACAATTCTGGTCTTCTCTTAATTGAAATTGGCTTGTGTACTAATTTTAAAGATTCAGAAAGGGCCTACTCTGCTAAAGATGTTCAATGGGCAATGGCAACCATTTGCAATTACAAATCCTAAGCTTAAATTGGTATACAGTAACCTAAATCGCTAAAGGGAATATATGTATAAAACCTGCAAATTTTTATCGTTAATTGTTTTTGTTTTGACTTGTAGTTGTTGGGGTATGGAAAAACAAAATTCTGATATATACGATGCTGCTGAAATAAATAAGTATCTTGAAATAGAAGCAATAATCGAAGACTCAGATAAAAAAATGGGTGAAGATAAGAAACAATTAGAGGATCGCTTTATGGATAAGGTAATAAAAAACCAGAGAGAAAAGCGAGAGAGCTTAAAACTTCAGGAAAGATTAGCTGCTAGGCAATTGAGAGCTAGCAAGGTGCAAGATACGCAAAATAATTCATATTTTAAACACTTAAATTGGGAAAGAATTATTTTAGCTTTTGTATCATTAGTCTTTGTATATGATCTGTGGCGCGATTACTGCAAAAAGAAGAACAAAAAAGAAAATATTTCTGAATAAAATTGTCATCAATTTTTGCATATTGTGCGAAAAATATTTTATTGTAAATTGAATCATTGGCCTGTCTGGCTTTTTTAAAAAGACATTAGCCTCTTTGACCATATTTCAAACAACTCATAATTTTTTTCGCTCAATAATTTTTGTTGATATTTTGGAAACAGGATGCTTTAACAATGCTTGTAAAAAAATCTATTTTCAGCTATTGCAATTACAAACTTCAAAGCTTAAATTATTATAAGTAATCTTAATAAGCCAGGGGGAATATATGCTTACAGGATACAAGTCTTTATTGTTTGTTTTATTTGCTGCAGCAAATAATTGCTGGGGCATGGAGGATCAAAATGAGATTGGTACAGATTTATCTCAAGGACCAGGAGTGCCCTTACAGGGGGGTTTAATAAGACAACGAATTGATGATCTTAAAATGAAAACAATCCAATATAATAAAGAAGCAGATGAAATTGAAAAAGCGCTTGCGGAAAGCGAGGCAAGAAAGAAACTTCGTGCACAAAGGCGATTGGAAAGATTAACGACCAATGCCCCAGAAGGTTTTAGCTCTGTGCAAGATACACACCATAATTCAAATATGTTCTTTTCTCAATATTTAAGCTGTGAAAAAGTTTTTTTAGCATTTATAGGATTAATGTTTGTGCTTAAAAAAGTATTTAATTATTATGTTAAAGATGGTGAAACCCCCTCTAAATAAAATTTGTTATCATTAAAAAGTATATCTGGGTGACAACTTCTTGGAGATTTTATATCCTATTTGCATCACAAGAAATTTGGCAAGTTTATGTAAAGGATATAAAATGAAAAAATTAAAATTAGTGCTTCTTATTCAGATAATAGTGGTTTTCAATTTATCGCTAGGAATGGAGATGGGTGCTAATGCCAAAGAGCTAGAGCAAGAAACTGCTAATTTTGTTAACGCACAAGCGCGTCTTGAATATTACAAGCAAATATTTGGTGCTAAATCCAGCAGTAGCGATGATTCTCCAAAAAATTCTCCAAAAAACATGAGTGATAATGAAAAAGATTCAGATCATATTGGTGTGATACCGCCTGTATCTGAAGATGATGCAGATGTGCTTGCGCCGGATTTTCCTATAGGACCGACACCACAAGTTATGCAACGCCGACCGCGTAAGCCTAAAAGAAATAATGGCCCACGAAATCAATCTGAAGAATTAGGGTCCGATTTTGCGAAGTTCATTAAGAAAGAATGCCCTGGTTGCACAAAGGGCCAAGCTTTAGGTTTGGTAGCTTGCATTGGCTTAGCACTGAAAGTAGGTTATGAGTATAGAAAGCACAAGTATGAAAAACCCAAAACTATTTAATTTAGGTTGAGCCGATAAGCAAAAATCCAGAATCTCTCTTTATATCAAGAAAATTTGAAGTGGTTAAGGATAAAATCGCAGCCATTTTAAAATCAAAAAAGCAGGGTGTTAATAACGCCCTACTTTCATTTTTAATAGTTAACAATATTCCTTTAATTTCAATTGCAAAATTAGATGCAATTTTGATATTTATAAAAAATCAAATCTATATAGGGGATATTATGGGAAAACTAAATTATGTATATTGTTTATTAGTGATATTAATTTTTAATGAATGCGCAGGAATGAGAAAAGCAAGTATTGATCGAAAAAAAGAGCTGCTTGAGGAGATGAAAAGGCGGCTGAGTGTTGAATCAAGCTCTGATGAAGAGGAGAGCGCAAGCTTCATTGATCAATCTGTAGACTTATCTGATGATGAAGGGGTGCCTGATATTCCAGTTTTGAATCCTATTTTGCATCAAGAAAGCGATGTTGATTCTCAGGGTGAAGAAAATCAATCTCAGGTTTCTGAAACGAAGAATGATGTTAGCTCGTATTTCATTAAAAATCTAAATTGCGAAAGAGTTTGCTTGGCATTTATTGGAATAATGTTTGTGTTTAAAAAATTGTTTGATCACTATACAAAAAGCGATAAAGAATGTATTGACACTGAATAGATTGTGTAATTTCTAATTTGTGATGTTTACTGTTGGCTATCCTGTAAAGATATAGCCTCATAAAAAGCCTTAAAGCTTATTGCTTTTTTAGAACAGATTTGTCAATGTATTGATCAATTACCTGGCTAAGCGAAATGTCTCTTTTCTTGGCTTCTTTAGCTATTAAATAATGTCTTTTGGGTGTGGTTCTATAAGCAATTTGACCTTTGTAATTTTCTTCTTGTATGGGTTCAGGAATCTCTTCATTGTCTTCGAGATACATTTCAAAAGATGCCATCATTGCTTCTTTCATAAGTGTCATGGCTTCTTCTATCGAAGTGGCATCTGTACTGATTCCATGGATCTCATTTAGATGAACAATATATAAGGTTTGGCCGTTTTCTATAGTTGTTTCGATCGTATAAGTCCAGCGTAAATTCATATAATAGTTAATGCTTTTTTTCCCATCCATGAGCTAATAAAATCTCTTGTAAAATTTTAATCTGATAAGGTAAGTTATCAACGTGCTTGTTTATTGATCTCTGAATTTTAGAAGGGGCCATATTTCTATAGCTCCAGTTATAAAATTTAATTTAATTGTTGTTGTTTTGTATAGTTTCTAACAGCTTCACTGACTTTAGGCATTAACCATAAGACTGCAAAGAGATTAAGTGCTAATAAACCAGAATTTACTATATCAATTGAATAAAAAACTATTTGTACGTTAAATAACGATCCAAAGAATGCAGCTGCTGCATATAAAACACCAAACAACCATTTCCAACGATTACCAGTTAAATACGCCTAGCATCCTAGTCTAATATAGGTATAAGAAACAAGAACCTCAATACCCAAAATATCATTTATGTTGAACTAAGTGTTAGGTCTGTTTGCATTTGGTACGAACTATGTGTTATGTCGAGTTAACATATAGTTCTTATTTAACGAGATTTCATGGCTTATAAAAGATTTTCTGGAGAAAATTAATAGAAGAAGCTTAGTAATAAAAAATACAATTCGGCTTAAGAAGGCCGATAAATAGGGCAAAAAATTGTCTTGCAAAAAGCTATAAAAGAGTTCATTTATTGTTTTTAAAAGCTTAATTCAGGTATGCTTTTACATAGATTAACGAAAATTGGAGGATTTATAATGACAAAGAGATTAATGCTTTTTTTACTTACTCTATTAAGCACTAGTTTGAGCCAAATTCAAGGAATGAATGAGCAGCTTCTGAAAACGCCCGGTGGATTTGTAATTTCGGGTAAAACTCATAGACCTCCAGAGAGATATCAATCAGATATATTACAACCAGATGTATCTCCCTTAAGACTAAAATTCCCACAACATTTTAATGAAGCTGATTTGAGGAAAAGATTAATGCAAGCTCTTGAACGTCAAGATTTTGATACTTTTAAGAAAATAATGCGATCTAATAATGTAGATATAAATACCAAGAGAGATTCCAGCAAACCATCAGGTTATGCCTTTTCTACTATTTTTGGTGAAGTTATTGAAGACGCATTAAAGAATAGAAATTTTAAATTAGTTGAATATTTACTCAAGCATGGAGCTAATGTAAATAGCCCTAGCATTCTAGATTTAACTCCTTTAAAGATGGCGGTTATAGAGCTACAAGCTTTGAAACCAGAAGATAATCAGTTTTTATTAAACTTTATTAGTTTATTGCTTGATTCTGGGGCAATAATAGATGAAGAATCGTTACAACTTGTCGTGAGAAAAAGTCTTGAGTCTCCTTTTTATAGAGATGTACTAGAAGTATTTATAAATCATATGAGCTTAATATAGGCATGATGAGGTTGTACTCAAATGATAAAGATGTTGATTCAATGCGAGAACAATCGAAAAAGGCTAAAGATAAAATTTTGAATTTATTAAATTAATAAGAAACAGAAGGGGGCTATAGTTTCGTATAGCCCCAGTTTTAAAATTTAATTTAGTTGTTGTTGTTTCGTATAATTTCTAACAGCTTCACTGACTTTAGGCATTAACCATAAGATTGCAAAGAGGTTAAGTGCTAATAAACCAGCATTTACTATATCAATTGAATCAAAAACAATTTGAACTTTAGCTAATGATCCAAAGAATGCAGCTGCTGCATATAAAACGCCAAATAACCATTTCCAACGATTACCGGTTAAATACGCCCAGCATTCTTGTCCAATATAGGTATAAGAAACAAGAACCCCAATACCAAATGCTACCGATAATGTTGCAATAATTTGGCTTGCAAATCTACCGTATAAGGTTTGATACGCAGCAGTGGTTAAGCTGATACTTGTCAAATCACTATTCCATACACCAGTTACCACTATCAAGAGAGCGAGCACAAAGCATACTAAATAGTTGCTTATAAAAGCAGATACCATTGACAAGATACCATTCTCAACAGGATTTTTGCTGCCGGTTGATCCGAAGAATACTGCTGCAGTTCCAAGACCAATTTCTGTTGCGTTTACTGGTCTAGACATCCCATATCTGATAGCAGATTGAATTGTTGTACCGATAATTGCACCTTTTACCGCTTGCGGATCGAATGCACTGGTAACTATTATTCTTAAGGCGTTAAGTAAATTTGGCGCATGATAAATAAGCAATAACAAAGCCGAAACGAAGAACAAGCCAACTTTTACTGGTACTATAGCTTCAGAAAATTTAACTATTCTTTTTGCACCACCACATAAGATATACACAACAAAAGCAGTCAAAATAGCAGCTATTATATAAGGATCTAGATTTACTAAATTTCTGATACCAGTGGTTACTGAATTTGCTTGCATTGCATTACCGCTTGTGAAACTTAGTAATAAACAAAAGAACGCATAAAATGCAGGCAATACTGCGCCGCCCGGCACTCTTTTTAGGTAGGCCATTGGTCCACCAGTGGTTATAGAAGAACCACCTTTATCGAAGGCGTTACTTAAATACACTTCACAAAATCTTATCGGAAGTTCAAAAAAACCTAATACAAATATCCAGAATGCAGCGCCAGGTCCACCTTCATGAACTGCTGTTGCCATACCGGCTAAACTTCCATTTCCTATACTGGTGCTTAAAGCATTAATAAATGCTTGGAATGGACTCATGTCAGCATTAGCATTGGTATTTTTCTCGCGTGGAGCTAACACTAGTTGCCATGATTTTAAAAAATAGCGTACTTGTATAAAGTTAAGTGAGATGGTAGCTACTATTGCGACAAAAACAAAGAAAATGATGAGTGGCCAACTCCAAAGAACATCATTTAGGTATTTAACATAATAACTTAGATTGTCTTGCATAAATTTCCTTCTTAAGTTTATTGGCTTAAAATTTGTTTAGTTCTTTTGCTTTTTCTATCAATTCGTTAAGGGGTATCCCATTCTGCTGGACTCCTTCAAGAGTTCTTAAACTCACCGTATTATTTTCGACCTCTTTTTTCCCGATCACTAGCATCCAGGGTACTCGCTCGCCTTGTGCCGATTTAATTTTAGCATTAATTGGGTCAGATGATTCATTAATTTGTACTCTGATACCTGATTGTGACAGTTCTTGAGCTACCTGTTCAGCATATGGTTTTTGGTCATCTGTTATTGTTAAAATCTTTGCCTGAATCGGTGCAATCCAGAATGGCAAGTCGCCTTTATAATGTTCAAGAATGATAGCGAAAAATCTTTCTAGAGATCCATAAATTGCTTGATGTATAACAACCGGACGTTCAAAGGTACCTTGCGGTGTTACATAGTTGAGATCGAAATTTTCTGGTTGAAAAAAGTCAACTTGTACAGTACCGCATTGCCATTTTCGTTTCAGCGAATCCTGTATTTTGATATCGATTTTTGGGCCATAGAATGCTCCTTCGCCTTCTTGAATAGAATAAGGCATGTCAAATTTATCGAGCGCATTCTTTAAAGCTCTTATAGCTTTTTCCCACATTTCATCTGAGCCCATTGCTTTGGCTGGCTTAGTTGATAAACCAAGTTCTATTTCCGGAAAATTAAATTTTTTAGAAACTTGGAACACGATATTTAAAATAACGGTTATCTCTTCTTCTAGCTGGTTAAGCGTGCAAAAAATATGCGCGTCATCTTGAGTGAATGCTCGTACTCTGAAGAGTCCATGAAGAGCGCCGGAGAGTTCATGTCTATGAACCAAGCCGAATTCTGCTAATTTTAAAGGCAGCTCTCTATATGAACGTGGTCTTGTATTAAAAACTATAAATGAACCAGGGCAGTTCATAGGCTTTACTGCATACGATTGCTCATCGACACAAGTAAAGTACATGTTTTCTTTGTAATATGCATAATGGCCAGAACGATGCCACAGTTGATCGCTTAATAGTATGGGAGTTCCGATTTCTTGGTAATTGTTTTCTCGGTGAAGTTTTCTCATATAATCGATTAAAATATTAAGAACTCTTTTCCCTTTAGGATGATAAAACGGGAATCCAACACCTTCATCATGAAATGAAAACAAATCTAATTGTTTTCCTAATCTTCTATGGTCAAACTTGATCAACTCTTCACGAGCTTTTTCGGATTCTTCCATCTCTTGTTGCGAGTAATAAGCGGTACCATGAACTCTTTGTAATGCTTTGCCTTCTCTATCTGCTCGCCAATAAGCACCAGAAAGTCCTGTTAGCTTAAAATGTTGAATGCCGCCAGTTGATTCAAGATGGCCACCTTTGCATAAATCCCTGAATTCACCCTGAATGGACAATCCTACTGTTTCATCGGGAATGAGATCTATGAGCTCAAGCTTAAAGGGATTGTCTTTGAATATTAGGCGAGCTTCTTCTTTTGCAATCTGCTTGTGTTCAATAGGCAAATTTCGTTTAGAAATCTCATGCATCTTAGCTTCAACTTTTGGAAGATCTTCTTCTTTTAAATTTTTAGTAGGTAAAATATCATAGAAAAAACCTTCTTCAGTAGCTGGTCCAATTGTTAATTGTGTGTCAGGATAGAGCTCTAAAATTGCATGTGCAGCCAAATGGGCAGCAGAATGTCGTAACACCTTTAAATCTTTTTGTTCCATGAGGAATCCTTGTTAAATAATTATTAAAACTCATCAAGCGAAATTAATCACTAATCTAGCTTCTATGAGATAATAGTTGAGTAAAATTTTATAATAAATATCAGAAATACTAAAATATAGATAGGGCTAAGCCCCGGTAGTAGCGCAGGCGCCAGTACAACAGGTACTGTTGTTAAGAATATAAGAGAAGTTTTTGGTATCCCTACAGCTGGCGCTGTTGGCACTAATTGTTGAAGATTTAAAGTTTGTGAAACTTAAATGCTTGGAGGATTCTATAAAATTAATGTTCATAAGTTGCCCTTAGGCATGGTTTTAATGATATATACAACATAAGCATAGCCTAAAATAAAATATTTTCAAAATCAATAAACTGATAGACAACAAATCTGCTCAATGATTAGGATTTGACTTTTAATGCTAATTTTAAATTTACATAATAATACATCTATGATTGACCTGAGTATCATAGAAAGCAGATGATTCATAGAGCTCGTCTTTTAATAGTTGAATTATTTTGATTGCATTGCGCTTTTTAAATTCTTCTCTTTTAGGTGAATCATAAGAACGCCATTTTGCTAACAGTAATTGTGCATAAGATAAATGAGTTCTGGTATGCCATGTTAAATTAATATCCGCGCCATTATTTATTAAATGCTTAACGGATTTATCATGGGCAAATCTTATAGCTAATAGCAAAGGGGTTTGTCCGCTTTCATCCGGAGCATCTATTAAATGAGAGATGTCCAATGTATGTTGTTCTGCTAAGTTAACAATGATCTCTATATTATTATTGACCGCTGCATAGTGCATTATTGTTTTGTCAGCGTTGGTTTTTAGATTGAGCAAATAATCCCAATAAGAATCAGGTTCAGATTGTCTTAAATGTAATAGCATCTGTAGTATATCTGGGTTGGTGCAGTTGCTCATTATATGCATAAAGAATGTTACTGAGGTATTATTTATTTCATCTTCTAATTTGGGAAGCAAACCGTTGAATGCAAGTAGTCGGCATAAATCAAGATCATTCACTATTGCATTAACTGCTATTTTTTCAAGAGCTAATTTGGTTTCCGAATCATTGGTATTCAACTTTTCCGGGGAAGTTAATATGGTTACCAATAAGTTCATTTTTTCAATATCTAATGAACCGAAAGCATTATAACAAACTTTAAGGATGCTGAAGCTGTCTAGTGCCGAAATTATGGTTTTAGAATTATTGGTAAAGCTATCAGAGTTGATTAGTTTATAAAGTAATGACCTATGATTTTCAATTAAGGAGTTATCTTTTTTTAGTTTTTTTGCACTATAATACGTTTTTAAGTCGGCAATTGGATTACCATCATAATCCTTGCGCATCATTTTATCTATTGTTTTTTCTAGTTTTTTAATATGGTTATCAACTGATTCAATGGCTTTTATGTAATCTTTGGACTCGGAATTTATGTTTGCCGATTCACTATTATTCCCATTTTGCAGTATGTTTCTGGCGCATATTAATTTCAAGCTTTGAATTTCTTTATAGCGGGGTTTTTCTTCTTCCATTGCCACGCTATTTATTGTTGCTGCAGCAAATAGTATCATTGCGCAACTTTTTAATGTAAACATCTGTACCCCCAAATTAGTATCAATCGCTTAGATTTTTAGATGTGTTTTTGTTGTTAATAGAATTAATTCTTTATTTGATTTTAAAATAATTATAATAACAAGATATGCAAAGATCAAACTCGTATTTTTTGCGAATTGCATATTAGGCGCTTGGCCTTAATTTTAAAAAATTTCAATTTGATGAATAAGTTTAACAAACTATTGCATTCTATTTAGGGGTTTAATTTAATTTTGACTAGCTTAAGATTTTTCATAAGCAGAAATTGCTAAGTAAGTTGAAAAGATGAGTTTTATACCTTATTAAGAGCTTATACGAAAAGTAAATAATAGATGAGGGCCTTGAGTTTATCGGCTATAATAGCCGTTGAACCAAAACAAAAAAGGCCCTCATCTATATGATACCAGATATTTTATGGGATGAAATAAGTAAACTTATTCTTAAAAAAGAAAACAATATTGGACGACCTCGAATGTGTCTAAGAAAAACATTATACAAATTATTTGTGTTTGCTGTGAATGAGCGGAATAATTTTAGCAAAGGCGTATGTTTTGGCAATGATTATACGTCAAAACAATCTTGCAATGGCAATGGCGATGACGTAGTATCTTCTTATAGAATAATGATTTAAGATATTTATGCCTAGCAGAACTATCAGTGAGTTTAGGGGTATTTAGTCTTGGATTTAGCTCTTTCATATTTCTATAGCCTTTGTTAAACTAATTTTGTCTTGCTAACTAAAAAAATTCTCTAGGTATTTCATGAAAAATTTGCCAATAGGTATCAGTGATTTTAAGTATTTAATTGACCAGAATTATTATTACGTTGATAAATCACTTTTCATTAAAGAAATAATCGAAACATCTGGCCAAGTGCTATTGATTGCTCGGCCAAGAAGATTTGGTAAAACGCTTAATCTTTCAATGTTAAAATATTTTTTTGAAAAAAATAATGGCGACACAAATTATCTTTTTAAAAATACCAACATAGAACATTATGAGAAATTTAAAGAATACCATAATCAATATCCTGTTATATTTTTAACATTTAAGGATATAAAAGCAGATAATTGGCAAGATGCTTATCAACAGTTTGTTTCGGTTATATCTAAGGAATTTGCACGTCGTTCAGCGGTAATTAATCAAGAGATTGGTAGTTATCAATTAGCCGGTTTTTTGGAAATTCTTGAAAAGCGAGGATCAAAGGCATCTTATGAAAATAGCTTGTTATTGTTAACAGAAATCTTATCTCGGTGTTATAAAAAAACGTTATAGTATTAATCGATGAATATGATTCGCCGGTCCATACAGCTTATGGTTTGGGTTATTACAAGGAGATGATTAACTTTGTGCGCTCTCTTCTATCCGCTGCTCTTAAAGATAATCCTTACCTGCAAAAAGGAGTTTTAACAGGTATTTTGCGCATTGCCAAAGAAAGCATTTTTTCAGATCTTAATAATTTAGCAGTTTATACTATTGTAGATCTAAAATTTCAAGATAAGTTTGGCTTTACTCAAAATGAAGTTAACTTCATTTTGAACGATTATAAGCTTTATGATAAATCTTCAGAAATTCAACAGTGGTATAATGGCTATCAATTTGGTGAAACCACTATTTATAATCCATGGTCCTTGATTTCATGTATTGAGAATCAAGGAATAATTAGACCATATTGGGTAAATACCAGTAGCAATTTATTAGTTAAGCAGTTGCTTTTTAAGGCTGACCGTTCAGTTAAATCTAAACTAGAGCTATTACTTTCTGATCAATCGATAAGAGAACGAATTGACGATGCTGTTGTATTTCAAGATTTTGAAAAACAAGAAGCTGCTCTTTGGGCTCTTCTCTTATTTACTGGTTATTTAACCTACGCTAAAAAAGAACTCATCGAGGGAATCATTTATGGTGATTTGGTTATTCCGAACAAAGAAATTAATATTGTTTATACCGATCTTATTGCGAGCATTTTTCAAAGTACATTGCCTTCAGATAAAATTAAGCGCTTAGCTGAATCTTTAATAACGGGCAATATTCAAAATTTTGCTGAGCTTCTTCAGGAATTTATCATCAATAGCATAAGTGTATTTGATTTGCCATCTAATGAACCAGAGAAAAGCTACCACTTGTTTATTTTAGGGTTGCTGTCAATTTTTCAAGGTAAGTATCAAGTAAAATCTAATCGTGAGAGTGGTTATGGTAGATATGATATTATGCTCATTCCAAATAACCAAAATGATTTAGGTATTGTTATCGAGTTTAAAAAAACCTTACTTGAAGACAATAATGATTTAGAGCTGGCAGCGAAAAGAGCCTTAGAGCAAATTAAGCAGAAACATTATGCTCAAGAACTGCGAAGCTTAGGTATTAAAGAGATTAAAGGGATAGGCATAGCTTTCTTAGGTAAAAAGCTATTAATCGAATCCGAAAATTTATAGCCTAAATCTTAAATTCTTACAATACACTTTAAAGAATAAAATCTAAACAAGAAACCTACACCATCAATGGTATACTTTGTTCCCACTTAAAAATGTTTAACGGATCATACTTATTTTTAATCTGAACCAGCTGTGGTACATTTGTGCCATAATAGACATTTAAAAAGGTATTACCCAATTCATAATCTACCAAGTTTGCATAGGAATAAGGGGAAGTAAATGGTTCTAACGCATTATAAATCGAATTTATCGACGCTAGTGCCTCTATTGTTTGATCTTGATGATCCCAGTATAAAAAGAAGAATATCCATGCAAAGGCCGAGCGTGGGAAATAGGCGCTGTTACCGTTTAGCAGCGCTCCGCCACCAGAACCCAATTCAAAATAAAATAAATAGGGTGCTTGTTGTGCCTGCAATAGATCCAAATAGGTTATAATTTCGGCTACGGCAGCATTTGGAAGCGGTGCAAATATAAATTTGGATCGTGCTTTTGAAAATGGTTGAGTATATGAACTAGCCGCTTGTTGAGCGCACTGTAAATAGGTGCCTGTCGTGACAGTTACCATCGGTGAAAATGGACCGAACGGTGTTTGCCATTCAGTAAATGAACCACCGCTAGATTTTAATGCCACAACAGATAATCTTGGTTGCCCATTTTGATATCTAAATGCAAGTTCTGAGGTAATTTCGTTTGGTAATGTTGTGATCCACGATTGCCATGCTTGGACAATTGCAGGAATTTGTGCTGGATCCCAATTAAAAATAAGTTTTACAAAAGTTGCTTCAGGAATGTACTGCATTTTAAATGTAATCCCTAGCACTACCCCATAAGACCCGTTACCGGCGCCACAAAGAGCATAAAATAAATCGGCATATTGATTTGTTGCGGTTACTTCAATAATCTCTGAATTTGCATTTACCATGGTAATGCTTTTAATGCTATCACAAGTTAGCCCAAAATGTCTTGCAAGTAATCCTAATCCACCACCAAGGGCTAAGCCAATTCCTCCAACTGATGCACAAGTTCCGGTAGGAATTGCAAAGTTATAGTACCCAAGTTTCTGAATTACTTCGCCAAGAACGGCGCCTGCACCAATGCATACTTCTTGTGTTGCCACATTAAGGTCAATCGATCTAAAATTGGTTAAATCTAAAATATAACCGTTTGATAATGAACCTGGTCCATAACAATGGCCCCCAGATTTCAGAGAAAATTCTAAATTGTATTTTTTGAAAATGGAAATTACATAGGCTACTTGCTCTGCGCATTCAGGTCTTATAATTGCATGAGGAAAAAAGTTAAAGCGCTTATTATAATTTAAGCGTGCAGTGTTATAAGCACAAAGTTGGGTAGGATAAATAGCATAAGGCAAATCATAAAGTTCCGATGGAATTTCTTGCGTAAGCAGGCACATGTTTTGGTTTGTGTAGATTTGGCAGAGCGTATTATTTGTACACACATTTCTTACACATGGTGAACCATATTTTTTTCTAGAGCGCTACTAAGACAATTTTTATCAGCACAGTAGCTTGTAAAAAGTTGTCCCCAAAAAAGAATAAAAACAAGTAATTTAATTTTCATAGATACCATTCAATAATTAACTTTTATGTCATGTTAAACAGAAGAGTTAAAAAAAAGAAATATAAAAGAACTTTAATTAGAAAAACACGAATAAGTTTAATAATTTGACACTTTTGTGTGTTTGTGTAAAATATAAGTTACATGCTGTAATTCTATTAATGGGGTTAAAGTGAAAAAAGGGGGAAGTTTTATGAAAAAAATACAATTTATTCTATTGATGTTGTTTATGGGATCTATGGCAACCATGAATCCGATGATTGATTCAGGGTCTGATGAAGAAACTGCGTATCGAGAAGTAAGCAGCGCGAGTTTAGAAGCTCAAAGAGTAGTGCTCGCTGATTTTGAACTTACTGGCGAATCGAAAAATCAAGGAACTAAACGGAAAAGAAATGATTTAGATCAACATTTGAATGAAAATGATGAAAGTAATGATAGCTCATTTAAGCAACAGCGATTAGAAGAAGCCGCTTCAGGCTGGTCAATTTTTCCGATAGAAATCCAATTTTTGATACTTTCTTTCTTATTCGATAAGAAAGAGATAAGTAAAGCTTCAACTAATCTTGATGCGTTTTATAATTTACTAAGTCAGTATACAGTATTGAATCGTGTAAGTCATAGTATGCAAGATCTGCTATCTGATGAATTTTGTGGCAAAAATGTTTTTAACGTCCAACATTTGGCACAAAATAAAAACTTAGCTAATAAACTCTTTTTAAGAGCTGCTCAAAAAGGAAATATCGGTATGCTTCGGTCTCTGTTCAGTGTTGTTGATGTATCTAAATATAAAGATAATAGAAAGTTACTACTGTCGGCTATTGGCTATGGAAAACCTGAATTTTGTCGATACCTTATTGATCAAGGCATGTTTGATGATGTAGAAAATAAGCCACTTATATTTGCTATTATTTTACAGGATAGAGATGCTGTTAAAGCTTTGATAAAAAAGGGCAAAAAAAAAGGTATGCTGTTTGGGCAATATACAGAATCTATGGTTGCCGCAGCAGTAGGAAATCTTGAAATTTTTAAGCTATTCTCTCCGTACAATCATCGAGGAGCAACTTGTGAAGTTGGGGGCTATTGGACTACCAGCCTTCAATGCGCAGCACGAAATGGCCATAAAAAAATAGTTTCTCTCTTGTTTGATGTTGAAAATGATTATGATGATGCATATACTCATGATTACGATCAATGCGCTGCTCTAATAAAAGGTGCTAGTCATGGTCATTTGGAAGTGGTTAAGTTTGTATTATCTAAAGTAGACGTTGAGTCAACCTTATTTTCTAAAGAATATACTGCTCTAGCAAAAGCTTGTAAGCATGGTCATCTTACTATGGTAAAATATTTGCTAAAAAAAGGAGCTCTACCCAATCAAAAAATATATGCGCACGGGAATGATATTGAATGTGCTTTAACCTATGCTTGCCAAGCTGGTGATAGAGAAATAGTACACTATTTGATAGACCATAATGCTAAAGTTAATTTAACAACATCTTGGCCTTCTTTAATGGTGGCGATCACTAGTGGCGATAGAGAAATGGCCGACTTGCTAGTAGATAGCGGAGCCAATATAAATGTAACAGCTTACTGTGGTAGAACTCCTCTCATGCAAGCTGTTACATGTGGTAATTTGGAAATGGTTAAATGGTTGGTATCTTTAGGTGCGCTGGTGAATTGTGTCGAAAGGGTAAAAATTAAAATTAATGTTAATGAATCCCACACAGCATTAGACATTGCGATAAAAAATAGTAGTGATGAGATATGCGAATTCTTGTTAGAGCATGGTGCAAAGAGATATAGCGAACTTAGCGAAACTGCATCTTGATCCAATCTAGCAAAAGATATTAAGAACTTTGTATGGGGTATTGTAATATAACTTTATCACTATTTTGTTTATGTTTTTAAATCAAGAATAAAAGTATAATCTAAACCAACATGGTTGAGATACCGAAATCGTTTAGCAGCATAGTTTAATACCCATTGAGTATAGCCGTTTACAGGAAGTTTAAAACTTTTAAATTCAAGATCAACTACATATTTTTTGTCGGATTTGTTTTCAAGTAAAATATTGCCTGGATCCGAGAAATCATCATATCCTATACCAGATTTAATGCCGATATCATTTACACTAGAGCTATGCCAAGAGGCGATAGGAATGCCTGCAATTTTCTCGAAATATATAAGGCCATTTTCCAGAGAGTTAGCGATTGGAAATAGTTCATTGCTGAATGATAGATTGATTTTTATAGAATTTGGATCTTGCGCAACAATTATATAATTTGGAACACCATACTCGGCTTGTAATTGTTCAGATTCGCTTATCTTGTTTTTTAGGTAATCTGCGCCCCAAATTCTGGTAAGATCGTTTATTGGTCTATTAAAATACTTGTCCTTAATTTTTTCAAATTCATCTTTAGAAAATATTAAACCATTCTTCTTCATAGTTACAAATTTTTCTTTGAGCGTCTGCTTCATTTCTTCTAGCGTCATGATGTAATTAATGCCACCATATGAGGCTTCGGGCTCCTCTTTGATTTGGTTAAAGTGATCTTCAAATTCGATATAGTCTTCAAGTAGTTTTTGATACTGTATTTTAAAATCAATACTCTCTGGTCGTGGAGGCACAAATTTTCTTTGCAGTCTCTGTTTAATGAGCTCATGTGCAGTAATCTCTGCGAGCTGTTCGGGGATCGTTTTGTCTGTCTTCTGATTCATTGAATAAATAGATGAGCTATAGATTGCAATACCTATTAACGCAAAAGAAATTAATTTTTTGATAACCTTGATATCCATTGAACCTCCAGAAAATTTCAAGGGCAGTTAAAGTTGCTCTTAATGATAATGATACTAAAAGTGTCTAATATAATGCAATGACAAAGGCATTTCTTCTATCTGGTAAGAGTCTTCCGCTGAGAAAAATCACCACAATAGTCCTGCAGATTTTTTGGCTGAGGGTTAGTATCGGTATGATCATTAATTCAATTCATAGAGGAGAATGAAATGATTAAGAAAAACTTAGGAGTTTTATTCTACGTCGCCAGGATGTTCCGCCCGGCTTCTTCGAATGCTTAATACATAAAACTCCTTGAAGGGTTGTTTTTTAAAAAAATATGCTAAAACTCTATCGATTAATTTGAAGAAATGGTATTGCTAAATGAGTTTTGCTATTAGAGTTAATCAATTGACTGGAATAGTAGTAAGATTTGCAAAAAATTATTTAATTAATAACAATAAAATCACCCCTTTTCGCGAGGATTCTAATATGTTCAAAATGAGACAGTTCAACAAATTATTATTAATGCTATCGATCTTTGGGATAGCTAGAGCCCACAGCTCAGATTATTTATCTCAAGCGTTAGAGCTTGTTTATGAAGATGAAAAGGTGTCCAAAGAATTAAGCTTAATAAGAGATTCTGGCTCCGATTTTGCCTATGTTCCTGAATCAGTAGCACAAGCGGTTTTTAATTTAACCAAAATTCTAACAAAAGAATATTATAGTGAAGCATATCGAAGAGCATATGATAGATTACAACAAAATCATCGAACGGTTGAATATAATACAATTACTTGTGCAGTAGGAAATGCTCTTTCTATTTTAAAGCACTATGAGCATAATTCTGCTGAAAATGAGCTTTATAAAAAAATGCTAAAAGAGTTTAGCGATTATCAGAATGCTTTAACTAATAATGACGCTAAATTTAGCGTTGGTCCTGAACAGACAATTAGAGGTCATTCAAAAAAATGCCAAACTTTTTGCAAATTATTTGTCAAACAATGTCTAGACGCTGGATGTATTAATGCCGGCAATATAGTGGCTGGAAATGTAGAAATTACGGGAGACCTTATCGTTAATGGTCAAGTAGTAAATGGCTGTATTTGCCCTACACTGTTTACAGGAGCTACCGGAACTACTGGTGCCACTGGAACTACTGGTGCTACCGGGCCCACTGGACCAGCAAATGGGCCAACTGGAGCTACAGGTGCAACGGGATCTACTGGATTTACTGGTAACACGGGGCCATGCTGTACAGGTGCAACCGGTCCTACGGGATTGCAAGGTTTGATTGGTGCTACTGGATTTACTGGTAACACTGGACCATGCTGCACGGGTGCAACCGGTCCTACAGGTATTGCTGGTGCTGCCGGAGCTGTTGGTGCTCCTGGATCTGTTGGTGCTACTGGTCCAACAGGATTTACTGGTGCCCCTGGATCTGTTGGTACAATAGGTCTAGCAGAATTTGTACAGCTTATTCAGGTTCCAAATGACTCTGTTCCACCAGGACAAGCGTTTTCATTCGACACCCAAGTTTTAAATAATATTCCTGGTTTGGTTACCTCGCCTGGACCTTCAGCTATAGGAACCGCCTTCACTTTTGGTGTAGCGGGTACTTACATACTAGATTATGAAATGAGTTTGCTGCATGCAGGATCGGTAGCTCTTTGGACGGGACCAGCAGTAGGATCATTAGCGATAGATAACAATACCATTGCAGGATCTTCCACTGCAACTACCTGGATACATGGACGGTCAATTGTTACCGTTGGTGATTCACCAGTAGTTGTTATAGTTAGTTCTGTTGTTGGTACAGCTGTTGTTACACAGGCTGGGAGTGCGGAACCGTACGAGATTCGTCTTACCGTTATTAAAGCTTAATAAACCTTAAATTTATCCGTGACGATAGAAATACTATCGTCACGAGATTTAGAAATGTTGCTAAAGTTGGAAGATTTTTTTTGAGTATTTTTTCTAGTAGGTTAAGATAGTTCTAAACAGAAACAAACAAATAGCAGAGCAGAATTAAGTATGAGTAAAATTTTAGCACTAGATTTAGGTGATCAGTGGGTAGGAATAGCAATTTCAGATGCAATTAGATTTTTTGCACGGCCTCTTGAGACAGCAAAATTGCCTGACCTTGAACAACATTTAGCTAAACTCCTTGAAAAAGAAAAAATCGAGGAAGTTATCATAGGTAATCCTCTGACTATGAAAGGCTTAAAAAGCATTCAGACCCAAAAAGTTCAGGATTACAAAAAAGAGTTAGAGGCTAAATTTCCCCATATAAAATTTATCCTCTGGGATGAGCGATTGAGTAGCAAGCGTGCTGAGTCGGTGAGAAGCTCCAAAACCAAGGACGAAAAGATAAAATCTCATTCAATTGCAGCTGCTTTTATTTTAGATTCTTATTTATCATATCTTAAATTTCAAGCTTCAGTTTTAGACTGAATTTTTTTGTGTAAAAATTATACCGCTTTTTGTTGACAAGCGAGTTGCAATTGCTTTAAGGTTGCAATTAGTAAGGGATCTTTAAAAAAAGGAGTCTAGTAATGAAGTGTACAAAATGCTCCGGTCTAATGGTATCTCAATCTTTCTTTGACCAGTTTTTAAATTTTGATGGATGGAAATGTTTAAATTGTGGTAAAATTATAACCATTAAGGAAAAAACAATAGAATTTGATAATTTTAGCATTTTTTATCAACAACAGAAGTGCAATAATAACAGACGATAAATCTGTTTGATGGAAAGATTTTTAGTATTTCATACGCGCTATAAAGACGTACAATTGGGCTATTTTGAGGATCAAAATTTAATTGAGCTTCATACTATAGATAGTGTAAAGGTCAGTAAAAGCTTGTTAATTACCATTGATGCGGTATTTAAAAAATTTGATATATCTTTGAAGGATGTATCTTTTTTTGCTGCTCATTCGGGACCTGCGCCATACACTACATTGCGTGTAGTTTTAGCTACGTTGAATGGCATCAATTTCTCGGTCGGAACACCACTCATTGGTGTTAACGGATTAGAGGCATTCTTAAAAAATTTAGGGCAGGATCGTCCCAATGTCGTTTTACTTAATGCTTTTGGAAATGATCTTTATTATGGTATTTCTGTTCCTTCGTCACCTCAGTTTATTTTCGGATGTAAAAATGGTGAGCTCTTATTGAATGAGCTTGCGCATGATTTTCCGGGCACTATTAACTTTTTTGGCAATGGGTCGATTATCTACAAAGATAAAATTCAGCAGATTTTAGGTTCAAATGCTAGTATACCAGCCGAAACTGATTCAGTATTTTCTGGCTATTCTAATGCAGGCATTGTACCAATCGAATGGGTTGGTCAAGAAGCGCTAAAAAAATGGCATAACAAAAAAATAGAACAAGAACTGTTTCCAGTTTATCTAAAATAGGTGCTGAAGCACGCTTGGTCTCTTGCGTTTATAGGGCTATTGCTTATGAGTTTTAAGTTCACACTTTGGTGATAAATATATCCCTCTAAAGTAGCTGGCTCATGCCTTCCGACCTAGCTTTTGCTATGAATTTGACGCGTTACACTTGCTCACGAGTGTATTGGGGTTACCAATCTTGAGGAATATTATTTGCTGGTTGCCAGTGTTATGGTTGTTAACAATTTTTGGGCGCTCGTCCCAGTCTACGTTTACATGTCCGCCAAAGCTTGAAAAAGCGAAGGAGGATCCGGGCTTTCCGGCTTGGCAAACTTACGCATGGCTGCGCTGAGCTGTCGACCTGTCCGCCATAGCCTTGGCGTCGGCGGAAGGATACGAGCGAAATGTAATTCAGTGTAGCCCGCAAAGCCTCTAGTTACTATGAGTGGATTAAACACGTAGCTCCAAAAAATTTCTAGAGCAAAGCCCTTACAATGCCTGAAGCAACTGATACTGCTTGTTTGGCTCTCAAAACAGTTTCTGTTAATTTACAAAATTGAAAATTATAGCTTTTAAATAGTTGCTTTTCGCTTTCAGTAAGGTCACCTTCGGGGCCGATTGCGCAGATAATTTTTGTAGTATTAGTTTGTTTTAAGTTAGTGACAACATCAAAAAAAGGTAATCCCTCAGGATCAAAAAAAATCTTTGATCCTGGTTCTTCTAATTCTAATGATTGGAAAATTTTATCTAAGGGTTCAACATTGTGAATCTTGGGCAAAATAAATTGCTTAGACTGCTCGGCTGCTGTTATCATGATATTGTTTGCTCTATCTGATTCGAGATAGGGTGCTATTTGTTGGGACTTTCGTGTGATAACCGGTTGAATTTCCTGAATGCCCATTTCTGTTAAAGTATATAAACAGTCTTCAAAAGCTTCTTTTTTTAATAAGGGTAAAATCCAACAAATTTGTGGCGTTAATGCTTTGTTGTGCAGAATTTGTTCTACTCTTAAAGAAAATTTGTCTTTATTAATTGTATGAATGGCACATCGTATATTTAATGTCGAGTTAAATAATATTATGGAGTCATTTACTCGTAATCTTAATACCTTAATAATACGATGATAAAGTTCTTTATTGGGAACTTCAAAGATTGCTTGCTCTTTTAATAGGGCTACGTTTCTTGTGATATCCGTATAAAAAGCAAATTCATGACTTTCGGTATTAGACTGTTTCATTTTTCGCCGGATTTTCGTAAATCACTTCTTTAAGAATGTAATATTTTTGCACAAGCCATGTTTTGAAGTTGAAGCATGTACAAACTAATTGAATTCCGTACTGTCGAATGAGGACCTTCCAAAGAGCAGGATCTTCAAAATAAGGCATCGGTATATCATTTTCTGCTATTAGAGCTTCAACTTCGGCATCAGTTCTCTTGGTTTTTTCTTCATCTTCGTGTTTTCTGATCTCTTCTTGATCATTTGCGAAGTGAGAAATAGCTGCGGAAGATTGTATATTATAGGCCATGGTTAATGTTAGAATCATAGTTATATGATTGAAATTTTTTTTCATTTTTTTAATATTCCTGAATTACGTATAAAAATATAAAGAATAGACAGAAATCATATCATTTTATTTGTTATTTTAAAAACGTCTATTTCTAATGTAAATTATCAAACGTTATAAAATTGTTGCAAGTTAATTGTGAAGTTTATCAAAACCAAGTCTTTGGTGGTAGCTGTTTTTTTATAAATAGAACCTAAAAAGTGATCCAGTTTTCTTCACCACGCGTGGCAATAGAATCTTTTTTTAGCTACAATAAAACCCAAAAGAATCTAATCTAAATTTTTTTCATACATGATAAAGCCTTCATCGGACCATAATTTTTTAAATCCTAATTTGGTGTAAACCGCTCGTGCTGAAAGATTTGACATTCTGGTTAGCATTCGAACCTTAATGCACCCCATATGTTTTAGGTCATCTAAAGCGTAACTAAGCAATTTTTGAGCATAACCTTTCCCTCTGTATTTCTCATCAACTCCAATAAATTGTACGCATCCTTGATATAACTTTTTCTTATAATACGCTACAAATCCGGTTGGCTGATTATTTTCTAAATACACTTTTATGGTTAGACCAGCTTTGCGAGATCCATCGGGATATGACAACGAAGAAGTATCCAGGACTTTTTCAGGTGAAAGACTGTCATTAGCGGTAAGCCAATACCAGTTATTCTTAAAGATATCGAGTATAAACTGTCTGTCTCTTGATGGCTTATAATCTTGTATGTTATTTTCATAATAAATTTTTTGATAGAGTACTGTTGTACCCAGAGTTGCTAGCAAGGTAAATAGTGCTATCATTGAATAGTTTAAAACAGTACTTCTATTTTGTGTCATGAAAATTATTCCTTTAAATTGCTTATAACTAACATTTTCATAGTAATAATTTTATTATGTTTTAAATATTTTATCAATTGTAAAAAAATCCTGTTTGATAATTGTCGGTTGAGTTAGTGTTTTTATTTGGCAGTAGCGTTTTTTGCTGAAAGTGATTGCAGTTGGGCTTCAAGTTGTTTCAGTGTATTAATTGATTGCTTTATTGTTTCTTCTTCTTCCGAAGGAACATCTTTGCGTTTATAAAACAGAATATAGGGAGTAAAGCGGCCATCAGTTCCCGCATCTGCTATTTTTTGCATATCTAGTTGTCCTGGTATATCAGATTTTTCTGGTATAGGATCTGAAATATGAGAATCATTACAGAAATACCAGTTCTCATTAGACTTAACATAGGAAGTATAATGTCCACCATTTCTACTGCCTAAATGTTGAACAAATGAAACAAGGTCATATTTCGTTTGGGTTTGAGTTGAATCAGGGGTCATATAAGGTCTTAAATCAAGGTTTTTAAGGGGAAATGATACAGCATGTTGGTCTTTGACCGATTCAGTGCCTACAAGCAAAAATCTTTTCAACGCTATAATTAAATAAGATGGAGATGTTTGAATTCCTATTTTTTTCATAAGGTCAACTTTTTTTCCATCAGGACACGTGAATTGTTCGGTTCCAGTTACATGCTCTTCAGCAGTATATGATTCCAAGCATGATTCTAATGTTTCAAATTTATTTTTATTGATAATATCTTCTGCTTGACCTTCATCAGGGATCTTTGTACCAAGTTTTAGAATTTCTATATCTAATATACCCACAGGAGTTATTTTTGGCTCAATTTGGCAGTTAGGATCATTGTCTATTGGTCTTGATATTGTTTTTGTTATTGAAAAAATAAGTGGAAGGAGTACATCGGTAACCGGACTAATTTTGATAGCTGTTCCAGGAATAAAATTAGGTTTTCCAGTAGGATCCTTAGATATCATTTCATTTTTAACATCTTCATCCACTAGCCGATCCACTAGTTTCACTAAAAATTCTGATGCATCTTGTTGTCCAGAACTTTCGTCAAAAAATTTATCAAAAACCGGGTCACACAGCTTTCCCATTTCGGTCCTATTTATTCTCCTTTGAGGGACTTTTTCAATAAATTTTATGTATTCTTGGGCAATAGTTCCCGGCTTATAAAAGTTGGGACCTTCTTTGAGCAAAAAATTAGTTAGCGGATGAATTTGATAAAGACATTGCAATGTTGAATTCATATAACAGGTAGCTCCTAAATTTTCCAATTCCGCTGGTATGGTGACTGTATATGTGGTTGTGTTGATGGCCAGAATAATTATTGAGCTTATTGCTAATACTAATCTCTTCATTGCTAACTTTCGTTTAAATAGGGCATGCGCTTATTATCAATCAAACAAATCATTACTGTATTTTGCAAGAATTTGGCTCGTTTGTTTAGAGCAAGCTGCCTTGTGTCTGCTTATAGGGCTGTCAATTATTAAGGTGAATTTTATAAGCTAAATAAGAATTTGCTACTTTTCTGTTGAATGAAAAAAGTTGATTAAAATACTGTATTTGTATTTTTTGTTTCAAGCATCCTTATTAAAAGAAACTTATTTGATAAAAAGATTTAAATCTAATATGAATTCTGGAATAAATAATTCTTAACATGCTATAGTATATAACATGGGGGGGCATATATGAAAACTAATTATATTATAGCAAGTCTTATTTTTTCTATAACGTTTTTACTTAAATCTATGGGTGAATGTACGTTTAAAGTACATGAAGTTTCAACTTTATTAGATTTGGCTTCTAATAAAGTTATAGATAACGCTCTAGCTATTTACCGTGAGAACGGTTTTGATCATATGAATGATTATTTGAGCAATGTTTTATCTGCAGATGTTGTTAATTATGTGTATGATAAAATGGCCTCTAATCATGATGCTGCTCTATTCGGCAAAGAATTATTGGACCGATTTCAATTAAAGAAGAATTATCTTGAACTATTTTATCGCTTTGACTTGTGCTCTAAGGTGCGAATAATAGCCTATTTAATCGATGAATTATCAAGATCCCTCGAGTTCAAAGCCTCGGAATCGAACTGTTCAACCAATGCTATTCTTGAGCTTATTGAACAGTTAATAGAAAATAATCAGGATCTGGCTTTTTATTCTCATATAGTGAGTATGGTACATCCCTTAATGAAAAAGCTTGAAGAGTCTCATGAGGGTTGGAGTGAAAAAATCATTCAAGAAAGAAATAATAATCTATTCTTAAAAGGTAAGATTGTTCGTCTATATAAGTATATAGAAAAAATTTTAGCTCCTTTGCAGTATCAAAGCGTTGCACCTATAGAATTTTCTTCGGCGGTTGTAGATATGGCAAAGCATATTATCGACAATTGTTTTACAGAATTTGATTTAAAATCAGATGAGGTATTAGAGTATATTTTTCTAAAGTATTTTGCTGAAAATCCCGACAAATTCGAGGAAGCAAAAAAGATGGAATATATTAATCTCGTGTTTTCGAGTGAGCAAGCTACGGCTTATCAACAAGCGTCGCGATTATTTCACCAATTTTTGAAGTATTATCCTAAGTCAAAAGATTTTATCTACCGGGCTAATTTAAAACATTTTTTTGATAATAAGATGAAAATCGCTTTGTTTCTAAAAAATTTTCTTCTGAATTGCTTGGGTAATCGGATAACTATGATACTGAAAAAAGTATATAAAGTGCAAAAATTATCAGGGCGGGTAAGCAAAGAAAAATTAGACAGCTTATATCATATTATTCAACAAGCACATCAAGATGAAGGTTTGGCTTTTACCATTGACTTAATTATTGAAGTTATAGCTTACTTGAGTAAGCGAAATACTAAGAAATATAGCGCTTGTATCAAGTTGTTACAGGATTCGTTGAATAGGTTGTGCGTCAAAGAACCAATCGATAAAAATGATTTTAAGCCACTTTTTAATTTGATACATGATAAGCTAATTGTCTGAGTTGATTTATTCTATGCCGCTAGAAAACCTGGTACTTCAATGTCTGGATGAATGGCAGTAGAACTTCTCGTCTTATTTTTTGTAGCTTTTCTGTTCTTCGAAACTTTAGTGAAGTAGGGTTTTGGCTATGAATAATTCCGCGCGATGCCACGATTTTTAAACCGTAGTGTGCTTCATTAAAACATTTTCTAGTGATCTCAATTTTATCAATTTCCAAACAATATCAAATGTAGCTGAACGAGTAATGTAGTGCAGAAAGTGTAGCCATAAGTTTTGTTCGGCGTTATTTCTGGATAAAAATATGGATTAAAAAAAGCCCCTAATCTTTTACTAATTAGAGGCTTTTTAACTATATTATGTAGAGAGAAATAGATGCTTATTAAGCTTCTTTTGTTGCAGGAGTTGTTGGTGCCGTTTCGACGTTTGGTTTCTTAACTAATTTTTCCCACATGGTATTCGCTGCTTCTTTAGCCCTTCTCCATGCATCGGCTGCAGCAGCTTTAGTTCTGACCCAGCTGTCTTTTAAGCCTTCACGTGTTTCTGTGGCTGCTTTTTCTGCACTCGCTTTTAAATCATGTGAAGCGGTTTCAGCATCTGTCTTTGTACGTGTGGCTACTTCATCATATTTAGCTTTAACCTTATCTGCAGCTTCATCAAGTTTGCCTTTTGTTGCTTCCGCATGTTCTTTAGTCCAAGCTTTGGCTTTTTCAGCTAATTGTTTGCTTTTTTCCCAAGCTTCTTTGGTGGTTTCTTGAGTTTTGTCCCATAAACCTTGAGTTTCGGTTTTTGCTTTTTCGACGGCTGAATCCATTTCTCCACCAAATAGTAATGTTGTAGAGCAAATAAGGCTCAGTCCAATTAGAATATTATTTATTTTCATAACAACTCCTTTTTTGTTGTTTTAGTATGGTTTCATAATTATTATAATGTCTTTGTGTTTCAAATAGCAATATTTGTTGGTTCTGGTTGGAAGGTTAATGGCTGCCGAAATACCTATTTTGCCAAGTTATGCTGAGTGTTTTTAAGACTCTATATAATTACTCACAATATAACAACAAGCCAATTTAATTTGGCTTGTTGTTATATTTATTTAATGAGATTTTTAAAAATCAAAAAAATATTAGCTATTTAGAGTGCCAGTTTTATTCAAACTATCGGTTGTGTTTTTGATGGTATCCCATATTTTTGCTAAGGTCGGATTATCCTTTAAGATGGCATTAGAACCGCCTAGATGTTTGTGTAATAGATACGTTGCTCTTATTGTTTTTTCAAGTTGCTTAGCAGCTTCTTTTGAAGCCATTTTAAGCTTTCTTGCTTCTGGGATTGCATCATGCAGCAACTGTTTAGCTTTTTCTGCTTCCTCTAACGAATTTCCTCGTCCTGCAGAAATATTATTCAAATGTTGTGCAGCTTCAGCGATGTGCTTTAGGCCATTCAAATGAAGTGCAGCGTTGTTGATGGCGGTTACTGTGGCATTTGCTGACTCTGTAGCTTTGATACTTGCTTTGTTTGCTTGTTGCTGAGCGTGTTCAAGACTAAGGTTATCCAGTCCGCCTTTTTTGAAAATATCAGTTCCACCTCTGGGCGCACTGTGTGCCGGGGTAGTCTTTTTGGGGGTATTAGTTAGTTGATCTAAAGTATCTTGCCATATACCCGCATATACGTTATTACCAACTG
>Ga0105046_10002375_pt1 | contig 29716 bp, 22 predicted proteins | sample MAT03_FD_78385 | JGI IMG/M metagenome (GOLD analysis project Ga0105046, IMG submission 78385) | Freshwater microbial communities from Lake Fryxell liftoff mats and glacier meltwater in Antarctica - MAT-03 (megahit assembly) | ecosystem: Environmental > Aquatic > Freshwater > Ice > Liftoff... | reverse complement strand
GAGAATACCACTGCTACCGATATTAATGTTATTAATATGTCGACAGGAAATAAAGTCAGCCGTATAGTTGCATGGACTTTTTTAAATAAAAAACAACAGGCTGAATGGCGTGAGACCCGTTGGTCTACAAAACAGGTGATACTACCATTGTAGCCCTCAAGCCTTCCGACTTTCAGATCCGGGCGGGGGAGCTGTTGCTCATCATCGGCCCTTCAGGAAGTGGAAAAACCACCCTTCTTTCACTCCTTGGTTTCGTAATCTACCCGACCGAGGGACAGGTATATATTCAGAATATGGAAGCCAGTACCATGACAGAAAAGGAACTTGCTCACCTCCGATTAAAAAGTATTGGATTTATTTTCCAGAATTTTAATTGTTGCCCCTTTAAATGCCCTCGAAAATGTGATGATGCCATTGCAATTGATGGGGATTGAAAAAAAAGACGCTAAGTTAAGAGCCATGTCAGCTTTAGAAAAGGTTGGCATGACCGATAGGGCCAAAAACCTGCCTAAACAACTTTCCGGCGGTCAACAACAACGGGTTAGTATTGCAAGGGCCCTTGTTACGCAGCCGCCTTTAATGTTGTGTAACGAGCCGACTGCATCCCTCGATTCAAAAAGTGTTAGCGTTGTAATGCAGGAACTCAAAGAATTGTAACAAATAGGAAAAGCTGTGGCCGTAGTAACGCACGATCTTAGGCTTAAACCCTTTGCCGACCGAATCATTTATGTTTATGAGGGCGGAATTTTTGATACACCAGCGAGGGACATATATGGAAATCTCATGCAAATGTTATACTTGAAGGAAGCTGGTGTAAAAAGTGCGAAGGAATATATCGAAAAGAAAAAAACCTTGAAATTATCAAGGAGATTATTTATTCAAAAGGAGGGACTTACATTAGTGGCAGCAACCACAATATATCTTCCAAAAAAACAGTAAAATGTTCTGCAGGGCATACATTCCCGGTGCTTGCGTGTAACTTACCATATGGCTCCTGGTGCCTACAATGTCACAACAAAAAAGTTAGTGATAAAATGAAATTCCCTCTTTCCTATTATCAGAAAATAGCAGAAAAATTGGGAGGTTAAGTGCTCACCACTTTAAAGAAATACCCAACAGCATGTCCTGATTTGGAATTCCAATGTGAAAATAAACATACCTGGACAACTGATGTGGCTAATATTCGCTCCGGACATTGGTGTCCAAAATGGGAATGTCATTTTGATTCTTCTACATATACTCACGATAGAATTGGCTTTGATGCATATGTAAATGCTGCAAAAGAGAATGGAGGAAAACTTCTATCACCTAAGAAGGACTTGGTTAACAGTCGAAGTCTTTTAAAATGGGAATGTAAAAATGGACATGTATTTCATCAAAATGCAGGCCTTGTTAGAACTTCAGGCAATTGGTGTACTAAATGCACTGCTTTGAATAAAAAAAATGAGACATTAGAAAAATATCGGGAATGGGCAATATCGAAAGGCGGAAAATTAATTACAAAAAATGTAACAGGATATTTTACTGATACAAAATTAGAATGGGAATGTGTCAACGGACACAAATTTAGTGCTACTGCCGCACATATGAAACAAAAAATGGGTTGTTCCATTTGTTACAAAGAAGAAATTAAGAATACCTACTTGCAAGAAGTGAACAAAATTGCTGTTTCAAAAGGCGGCAAATGTGTGTCTACGGAATATTTGAACAATTTTACACACCTGGAATTTCGCTGCAAAAACGGGCATACTTTTTTTGCAAATGCTAACAATATTAAATCCGGATGGTGGTGTAAATTTTGTTCCGGAAGTGCAAAGCATGACATTGAACTATTTCAAAAAATAGCAAAGGATAAAGGCGGAAAACTACTATCAAAGGAATACATAAATGTAGACAGTTCGTTGGATTGGCAATGTAAAAACGGACACAAGTTTCATTTGAGCGGATATCTCGTTAAAAATAAAAACAAATGGTGCCCCCATTGCAATGCAGGCAAAGATGTATCTATTGTGCCTGTTGGACAAAAATTTCTTTATGATATTGAAGATATGCACAAACTGGCGAAAGAAAAGGGCGGATTATGTTTATCGAAGAAATTTGAGGGTAGCAATACCAAATTAAAATGGCAATGTAATGAAGGCCACGAATGGCTTGCAACTCCGGTAAAAATCAGATTTGGTAGCTGGTGCAAAATTTGCCGCTATGAACAGAATGCTATTGCAAGAAGATTGCCACTAAGTGATATTATAAAAATTGTTGCTGATAATGAAGGCAAGCTTTTGTCAACGGGAAAGAGCTACTTTTTGAGTTTCCCATTGATAAAAATAAAATGTGCACAAGGCCATGTTTGGGAAACAGACATCAAGTATATTAAATCCGGCACCTGGTGTCCTGATTGTATGTATGATACCATGAGCTTAAAAACCCGGCTCCCGTTTTCACACTATCAAAAATTAGTTACACGAAAAGGAGGAAAATTACTAGCGGACGAAAGTGATTATTTAAACAGCCAAAGTAAATTAACAATCCGTTGCAAAAAAGGTCATGTTTTTGAACAAATAGGAACGCAGTTAAATGCCGGTTATTGGTGCAGGCAGTGTGGGTAGGTTGGTGAAATTTTGTATTTATAAGTAGGTGTGCAAGTTCGAATATGTTGTCTTCGGAAACAGAAACTAACGTAGCATTTACACCATCAACAGTCGCAAATTCCCTACCTTAAATCAAACGTATCTCCTTTCAATTCAGGACTATTTCAATAGAAATCTCCTTTTTTCACTTTTCAAACCGATACTAGATGAAATCTCCTATCTCTCACTTTTTCAGCGATTAACGTATCTTTAACAGTCCCGTCTGCCATTTTGTCATCAGGGTTTCCCCTTAGGGGGAAACATGTATTTTGGTAAAATAATTTTGATAATAAAAATTGGCTTATACTTTTACTTTTCAGTAATTAATGAAAAAAATACAAATGAACCGACCTTATGCTGACATCCATTGTCATCCTTCTTTGAAATCGTATGGCCATAGTTTTCCGACTTTGATGAACAGTATTAATCACCGGCATAAGAATTCTATTTATTACTATGATCCTCCTAACCTAATCGAAAAATTTATTGATTTATTAGGAGGCATTGTGAAATATCGTCAAAGTGATATGAGTTCGCTCGGTTTTGGGAATGCCGGGATAATTTGTGCATCACTATATCCAATTGAGAGAGGCTTTTTTGATAACAAATTAGGAAATGGTGAATTCAATGACATGCTTTTGAGTTTTATCACTTCAGTTGGAGATTCCCGTGTTGATTTCGTTCAAAAAAACAACGACTATTTTTCCGATTTGGTCAATGAATATAATTTTTACAAACAGCTGAATGATAAACCTATAAAACTTATCGACAATTCTCAATACAAATATGTATTAGCTAAAAACGCCACAGATATAAACGTGATTCTTAATAGCGATGGAACCAATAATAAAAAATCAAATTCAATTGCTGTCATTATGTCAATAGAAGGTGCTCATGTTTTTGGCTCCGGCATCGACCCAAAGAATAATCCTGCCAATAAAAATGTGGTTCTGTCAAATGTTTCAAAAGTTAAAGATTGGGAATTTAGGCCACTTTTTATAACCATGGCTCATCACTTTTACAATGAGTTATGTGGGCATGCAAAAAGCCTTACCGGAATAGTTGGGAAAGCTACGGATCAAAGATATGGTATGAACGTAGGATTTACTGAATTGGGTAAAGAGGTAGTTAAAGCTTTACTTGACAACTCCGATGGGAAAAGAATTTATATCGATATTAAACACATGAGTGTGAAATCACGGGTGGAATATTTTAAAATGTTAAATACCGATTTCAAAGGCGAAGATATTCCAATAATAGTGAGCCATGGTGCAGTAGTTGGTAGCCCACACAACTTACAGTTGTTTTTGAATGAAGATATTAATGTGTTTGATGAAGAAATTCTGCTCATAGCAAAAACAAACGGTTTGCTCGGATTACAACTGGATGAAAGACGAATTACAGCTCCTAAAAGCTACAACCTTCGTAAATCTCATTCGCTTGAAAGAAGAAAAGTATTATTTCATGCATCATACCTTGTTTGGTTGCAGATACAACACATTGCTGAATTGCTTGATAAAAATGGCATGTTCGGTTGGGGAGTGCAATGCATTGGAAGTGATTACGATGGAGTTATAAATCCTATAAATGGCTATTGGACAGCCGAAAATTTGCCAACACTTGAGGACTATCTTCTAAAACATGCATATAATTATATGTCTAAGGAGGGTCAATTGCTAAATGTTATTAATCGGCTCGACCCTGAAGAAATTATCAGCAGGGTGATGGGTGATAATGCATATAGGTTTATTATGAAGTACTATAATTGAAATATTATAATTGAAATTCCCTGATGGAAAATAAATATTCAGGATCAACCTTGTCATCCGGTTCGGCCTCATCGAAAAGTAATCATTCAGGGGTATTAACCGATCTTCTCGATACATATCGTAGGTATGGCAAATTCATAAAATACCTTCAGCTCGCTGCAATCCTTCTTTTAATTATTCTCGTTTTCTCCATTTACAAATCTATTGTCAATGGAAATGCAACTATTTCTGAAAATGAAAAAATTAAAGGCATAGCAATCAACACTGAAAAAATCGCCCTATTGGTTGAAGACAACAATAATGGGTATCGATTTTTAATAAGTTCCGACACCGGCCTTTCCTACACTATGCTAGATACTTTGATTGAAGATGAAAAAGACGCAACTGATTTCTTAAGTGGATTTCGCTCAACTCCATTACCTGAACCGGCAGATTTATTTGATATTAGTCTCAATCAAAAACAAGACGAAGCTGCTGTTGAGCAAGCGGCAGAAATGAGATAATGATAATGTTATGATAAAAATATATATTCATAGGACTAACTCTTGTATTTTATTCATACTATTTGTATTAAGTTCTATGATTGTACTTGCAGGAGAAAGCTCAAATTCCCTTCAGTCATTTCGTAGAAAAATTGAAATCTTGAATAAAGAAATTTCAATTCTTCGTGGTGATCTAAATTCTACAAAGGATCCGAAGAGAATGAAAAGGTTAGAAGAACAAATTTATGAAAAATTGAATGAAAAAGCAAAACTTGAAAAAGATTTAAATCTAGCCATAAGCGATTCTGTCAAATCTTCAATACTTACACCTGAGAATGTCCCCAATTCGGTACCAATCAAAACTCTAAGTTCAACTAAATTTGAAACTCCCGAAAAAGAAGATCAAACAAAACAAAATAACAAAAAACGAACCCAATCTGACATAATTACACTAGATAGTATATCAACCCAACAAGGAACCGTAAGTTTAATTTTAGAGGATAATCGTAATTATTTAAGAATTATTGCAACAAATGCACTTTCAAATTTTAATAAAATAATTCCGGATACTTCTGTTTCTAATATAATAATAAAGCCGGGTGGTTTTTGGGGTTATGGGAGAAGCGGACGTATTTGGCTAATTCCCTATCATCCCGATTCAATGGTAAGAATAATAGATTCTATTCCGTTTGTCGATGCTATTCACCACATAGAAGGTGAAACTTCACAATTGTTTGTATTAGCCGGCTACAAAGGACAACAAATTATTGTTAAAAAAACAAATGAAATATGGGAGGCACAAACAGTAGTGTACAAAAATAACAATTATAATTTAAGTGCGACAGTAAGTTGGATTGTAGGAATTCTTTTTGTTTTAGTATTACTGACCATTTTTTATCTTTTCACCACAAGAAATCGTATTTTCAAATCTTATTCACAATTGCTGAAAAGGAATGGAGTCGAAATAAATGAACTCATAGTTTCCACCGACAGTCCCATTGGTGAAATGGATAAAGACGTACTGGGGTTTTGGGCAACTCAGCAAGCTATTATTTCCGTAATGAACAACCAAGAAACCGAACCTCCTATGAGTATTGTACTCTCCGGGGATTGGGGTAGTGGAAAAAGTAGTATGATGCGATTAATTTATAATGACCTCGATAAGAAAAAGTTTTGTCCGATTTGGTTTAATGCTTGGCATTTACAAGGTGAGTCATCGTTTCTGGGAACATTTGTGATTAGTTTGATGAAAGGAATCCGGAAAGATTTCAATTTTGCTTTCCGGGTTAGGCTTTTCATAAATCGATTCATCAAGATGGGTTTTTGGGTGCAAATGCGACTTTGGATCATCATTGGTATTTTTGTACCTATATTATCAATATTTTTAATAGAGCTTTTAAGCCCTTTGATTGCTATTAGTAGCAGTCACAGTGAAGGGGTTTTGAGGCATTACCACGCTGTATTTGATCTTCTGATGAAAAAATCCGGTGATGGTGCCAGTCATGATTTGATTGGATGGTTAACAGGGTTGCTAACAGGACTTGCTGGCATTGCCGGAATTCTATTTGTAAGAAGGGATCTTATGCCAAAAATTGCTGGTTCCATTTTCGAATTGATTCCTGTTAATTCCTTCAAATTAAAAAGTGCAATAATTGAACCAGGCATTCGCGAAAAATTCAAGGAAGATTTTTGGGATGTAATAAAGGCTGGAAATCCTGAAAAGAGAATAGTTATTTTCATAGATGATCTTGACAGAGTATCAGGAAAAAGCACATTGGAATTGATGGAAACTTTGAATTTTATTTCAGATGCCGCTTCAAAACCAGATGAGTTTCTAAATACTAAAAGTAATATGTTTTTCGTGCTTGCAATGAATACAAAAGAAGTAGCCAGGAATCTTGGAACTCAACTCAAACAAATTACCGGTCAAAATGAAGAGGAAAGTCTGATTGGAGCCCGGTTCCTTGAGAAAATGGTTGATCTCACCATCACAATTCCATCATTGAATTCAGCAAATAAATCCCTGCTTAAAAAGTTGGTGATCCGTGAATTCAATGTTGATGATAATATAAATGATCGAAACATGTTAAATTCCCGTTCGAATGCGTAGTCCTGAACTAAAAAAATATGTTATCAGTGCTATAGCTCTAATATTAGGATTAGCGGTACCATACCTGATTGCATATCGAATTTCAAAATACAATGATTTTTTAGAAAATAAAAGGTTGGCAAGGATTGAAAAGTCAATGGTTGATTCTTTAAACAATGCCCAAGTTGCGGAAGCTGTAAATGTTGCTCAACCCTTAATGGCCAGCCAAGATGCCGAAGAATTTACCTCACCAATTTCTCCCTTTCAAGTACAAAATCCCGGAAATAAAACTACCACTTCCCTCTCTGCAAAGGAAGCAAATTTGAATAAAAGTAAGTTTGAAGGACAATTAATTTTGCTTGCAATTATTTTGATAATTATTCTGTTTGTGATTCGCATCAGATATCGGACCTCACCAAAGTTAATTGATCCATTTGACAATGATCAGGATCCGGAAGAATTGAAAGAAATGTTTGGACTTTATCTGGAAGATATCCGGAAACTTGGAACCCCAAGGAAAATAAAACGATTTTTTAACAAGGTAAGAGTCCAATACAATTTACTCAATAAGATGCAATTGATGGATACCGACCATTTGAAATATTTTTTCAATATGTTGCTTCGCATTGAACAACAACGCAAACTTGTTCTATCGGATGATTTTCAAATTTTTATTAGAGATTATGGGATTGCATTTGATGGATTAAAAAATGACGGCGGAAAAGTGCTTCAAGATGTTTTAGAAAAATATATAAATGAAAAACACATTAATCAAACATTTACAAAACAAATATTTGAATTGAATCGAAATACATTTATCTAATTTAATAAATTCAACGGTGTATTTCTGTAACGACTAACATCCATAAACATATGCTAAACTTCGAGTCCTTCCCCTTCTTCAGCACCGCTATCTCCATCATTATTTGTTGGTCGCTATTTGCGATATTCTGTAGTTTTATTCATCAGGCCTTAACGGAAATGATGGCAGAACGTGGGAGGTTTATGAAGAAGTGGTTGTTAAAACAATTGTATGATCATCCTAATGGTATAAATTGGGCTTCTTTGTTGTATCAACACGGATCCGTGGACCTGCTTACCCGTTCGGCGAACAAGCCTACCAATGATATAAATTCAAAGCTTTTTGCTGAAGCACTTATTGATGTGGTTGGGAAAGCACAAATCGTGCATCTACACGAAAATAATGAGGATCCAAAAACTGCATATCAGTCTGATTTACTTAAAAACTTTAAACATGCAACCAAAGTTTTGAAACCCAGCGATGTGGTGAGTATGTTTCAGTATGCACTACAAAGTTCCGAATCTTATTCCAAATCAAATGGAGGAAAAGATGAAGCAGAAATTTATCAAAACCTGGTGTTACAAATTCAATCCTGGTATACTGAACTTGAAGAACGTCTTTCCTTTTGGTATAAAAAGCAAACCCGTGTACAGTTGTTTTATATTGGAGTAACATTAGCATTGATCGTAAATGTTGATAGCATTCAACTCTTTACTTATTTAAATCAATCCAGCGTATCCCGAGAATCGCTCTTAGTCTATTATCAGGATAATATGGTCCAGTTAGAGGAATTGACCGAAAAGATTAATAATCCTGAATTAAGAAATCAATATTCAAATACAGCTGATTCAATATTGGTAAAAATAAATTCCTTATCGACTGAAAATAATATTCCTGTGGGTTTGACTTACAATGTTTTCTGTGCGACACCGGACAGGACTCCATGGGCATTCTATCTTCTAAAAATTTTAGGCGTTCTGATTTCGGGCTTTGCCGCAAGTTTTGGAGCACCATTCTGGTTTGATCTATTCAAAAAGTTAAACCCCTCACCTGCTAAACTTCCAAAATCATGAACTACCACAACATACATGCACACATCTTCACAATGAATAACGCTCCGCGCGATTTTTTGTCTCTATACATGCCAAAATTTGCAGCAAACGCTATCGATACTTTAACAAATACACAGGCGGGTGCATCAGCATTTGTTGGTGTAATGAGAATACTTCCTTTTCGCTCATTAAAAAGATATGCAAGCTTTCTGGAAGTTGGAAAAAGTTCGGGGCAACTTGATGTATTTAGAGACTTGATGTTGCAGTATGAAGACTCATCACTTAAAATCACAGCTCTAACCCTCAACATGGAAAATATGGGAGCCGGGCCTTCTATGACAGGATTCGAAGGGCAAATTGAAGAAATTTTAATCGTCAAAAAAAGATATTATAATCGCCTGAATGTATTCTTCGGCCTCGATCCAAGGTGGAAAGTTTCGGGCGATGAAATAAAGCAAACTCTTGAAAAATATTTTACTAATAAAATTCATATAAGTTCAATTGTAGCAGATGTATTTCCTTTTTGTGGCATCAAACTTTATCCCAGCACCGGGTATTATATATTTGATCCTAAAATGAAAGCTAGTCTGGAATGGGTTGCAGAAAATAAAATTCCCATCCTTACTCATTGCAGCTATTTGGGTGGGATATTCAACAATGACCGGAATTTTCTCGAGGCGAATATAGGTCAATTCAATCCTTATAACAATTCAAAACATCCGGCACCGCGACCGGGTCATAAATTAAAAAATAAATTTTTTAAAAAAATCTTTAATACGCAAAAATCGGAAAATAACAAATTTTACAGCAGCTACTTTCTCGAACCTGAAAGCTACAGAAGCATTTTAAACTATTTTAAAAGCATTGGTCGACCACTCAAAATCTGCTTTGCACATTTCGGAGGTAGTGAACATATGAAATTGCAGCATGAAATCGAAACTAAAAATATAAAAGATCCCGGAGGATACTTTGGAACAAAGCCGGATTTAAACTGGTGTAAACAAATTCAGGATTTAATGAGGGATTTTGATACCGTATATACTGATATCTCCTACTCACTTACTGATAGCAGTACTCACAATTTCATTTTTAATGAAATATTATTAAAACCATACCGTGACCGCATTTTATTTGGAACCGATTTCTTCATGACGGAACGTGAAGCCAAAGAAAAAAATACCTATTCAAGCTTTAAAAAGATCGCTCAATCATTTATGATTACAACCGGTGATGGGCAACAATCTAATGCCTGGGATATGATGGCGTCCAAAAATATAGAAGCATTTTTGAAAAGCTCTTTCTATTAGGAAATAATTCCGGTTTATAAGTTTAACCAATATGATAAAAATAATCGGGCTAATAATTCTGTTGTTCATTCAAATTTTTAGTTATGGACAATGTCCTAAGTATGGAAGTGCTACACATAAAAAGGAACAAGATCTAAACAGACAAAAAAATAAATCCTCCCGGGTGCCACGTTTCGCTGCTGGAAAATTACCACTGCGTCAAATTATTACTTCAACAAAAGAAGATGATGATGACAAATACTCGCCGGGATCTTACATCTTTACTGAGGGTTATCTGGTCGCATTTGAAGAACAAGGGCCCGAATCATCGAACTGCAAGGAAAGTACAAAAACAGACAAAAATGGGGATGTTCACATGTTCATTGGTTTGGTGCCTAATGCCGTTAAAAGAAATTGTATGATTGTTGAAGTCACCCCCTCTTTTAAGCAGCTTCACCCCAATTATGATTTTAGTACTATGAAAAAACAAAAAGTGCGTGTTTATGGATATCTTATGTACGATTTTGAACATACAGGGAATTCCGTCAATTATTGCAAATCATGCCGCTTAGTTTGGCGAAAAACATGCTGGGAAATACATCCGGTGACGAAGATTGAATTGCTGTAAGGATATTTACAGTAGGAATTATAAGTCGAAGATTCGGAAGATAAATGGGAAAATAAAACGAGTGTTTCCGAGAGAGGGGGGGGGGGCGAACAGGAAGGAAGTAGTTAACATCCCACTAAATCAACCTAACAATAAATTAACTAGCTCACTAACTTAGTTCCTGAACAATCCCTGCTTGAAAAGCAAACAATACAATGCCTGTTCTTGATTTAACATTGAGTTTATCAAAAGTATTTTCACGATATCCATCAACAGTTCTCTGGCTAACGCCCATTTTATCTGCGATTTCTTTGTAGGTATATTCGCTGCAACAAAATTGCACAAATTCTCTTTCGCGATTAGTTAAATCCTTCAGTAGTTGTTGATAGTAATTTCCTTTGCGGGAATCTTTTGTTGGTGAATCAGGCAACAACAAACTATCGATTACTTGTTTGTCATAATAAAATCCTTTTGTATGTACTTCGAGTAAAACTGTTTTAAACATTTCCGGACTCGAATCCTTAAATAAATATGCATTTGCTCCAATTTTTATCATTTCCCTGATAATAGGAAGCTGATCATTTACACTTAGCGCAATGATATGCAGATTTGGATAAAGTCCGCGCAGCATATTTACTGTCTCCTGACCATTCATAACCGGCATGTTCACATCAACCAACACAAGATCGGGAAGTTTGGGGAGTTCTGCAATATTTTCAAGCAATTCTTTTCCATTAGCGGCTTCAGAAACCACTTTAAATTCCTTAATATTTTCAAGCAGCAAACGGATGCCTTTTCGAACCAGTTGGTGATCGTCGGCAAGTGCAATTGTTATGGGCATATAGTTTACATTGATGTGTTAGGAAAGGTAAGAATAATTTTGGTTCCATCACCATTTTTGCTTTCAAACTGCAATTCACCATTCATAAGTCCCGCATACTGTTGCATAGTTTTAAAGCCGAGTCCGGGTTCATTTCTCACTTCTTTACGGATGCCGGTGCCGTTGTCGTTAATCACAATTTTTCCATACCCATTATCAACCGAAAGCAATATTACAATCTCTTTGGCTTGTCCATGACGGATGGCATTGGTAATGCATTCCCTGATAATCCTGAAAATTATAATCGGATTCGCTACATTAATAATTACAAATCCCCTTTGAACATTGAGTTTCGTTGCTATTCCTGTGCGGATGGAGGCTCTTTCGAGAAGCTGCTCTAACGAAACCACAAGCCCTTGTTGATTTACAAAATCCGGACTCAATCCTCTCGAAATACTCCGAATCGAATCAAGAGCATCCCGCACCGACTTTTTAATTTCATCAACCATCACCTGTTGTTCCGATATAGACTGCCCTGACAAATTTTCCAGCTGAAGAATGCAAAAAGTAAGAAGTTGGCCTACCTCATCATGCAAATCGCGCGACACATCACTCAACGTCGCCTCCGCCACCTCCATACGAATTGAGGCAATATCTTCGCGTAGTTTTGCCTGAATTTGATGAATTTCTGATTGATGTTTAAGCCTTCGATTGCGCCCGGTTAACATTAAATTAACCACCAGCAGCACCAAAATAAGTATGACAACAGAAATTACCGCGATGAAAAACGCGACCTCAGCGTAGTTTGTGTCCATAGTAATCCAATAACATTTATGAGAAACCAACTAATATAAAATAATTGTACAATATTCCACAAATCATAAGCAAACTTTGAATTGGCAAAAGAAGGCCATGATAGAGATGTAAGAATAGGCATGGTTGCAGCATGATCGATTAATGTAGCCAAAGCAAACCAGGAGAGTAATGAATTAAAAGGAATGGAATCATGATCATTAATTTGTTCCCTCAAATATATAAATGAACAAACCGACATCCATGTCACAGCGGGGATATAAGTCAAAGAACACAAAGAATCATATCCTTGAAAAAAGAACATATTCACAATGTGAGCCAATGAAATAAGTATACTAACTCCCATCATCACACGTTTAGATTTAATATTCTTCATCCCATTAACTAACGTATAAGTAACCAAAAGTAATTGAGGTATCAACATCACACTATATAACCATTGATTGTAAATGGCATGCGTAGCCATAACAGCCGCCACAAAATCCACCAAAGCATAAATACCAATAACACCTACAATCCATCTGTTTGTATTATTCAGCTTTCTATAAAATCCAATAAATGTAAACATGGATAATAAGCCGATTACAACTAATAAATCTAAGGATTCCACCAAAGAAGTCCAAATTTCCATACCAACTAATATTTGATGTAAAGATACTAGTTGGTATGGAAATTCCTACTGATGCAAAACTCCACATCGAGGTGGACATGGGTGGCCAACTTCGAGAGCTAAGTTTCTATAATTATTAGGTTGTTCAGGATTATAAACAGTAGTTGCATCCATTCTCGGCATCCCATCTTCATCCCTAACATGTGCTAGAACTGTAAATCCTTGCAAATCCTTGTTTTCATACCCGGAAAGTCGTCCTTGAAACACGCTACTGTATTCCATTGACACATATCCAAAATCAAATTTTAAACTAAAATTAGAATATTTCGGAGTACCGTTTATTTCATCATCCGTCATGTTATCCTTGAATAATTTACTAATATCATCCCAAGAATAGTAGCGGGAAAACTTTCGAGAATTATAAATTGGAGAACTAACATCATTTTGCAGATGTGAAAAAATGCAGATTTCGTTCATGTATCTATTATGCAAATTAATAGCTTCATTACCTTCCAATTCCAAAAATGGATTTTCTGTATTGTAAACTTCGTCCACAAGTCCTACATATCTTTGTTCATTTGGTTGTGCAAGACTTCCCAAGCAAATGATAAAAAATAATTTGCTACCATCAAATGCAGGATAAAATCTGATTCCCTCAGGAAATATTTCTATTGAATTTAAGTAATTTTCCAACAATAGGATACTTACTTCGGGGGATACCATCTGAGGGAAATGATGAATACCACTTCTTGCATAAGTGAATCCGACCTCCCCCATTGCTTTCAAAACTTTAAACTCAATGTTGGATACTGGCGCTCCAAGTCGAATTAAATTTTTATCCATTTTAAGTCCCTTTAAAGCAATTTTTAAAGTTTTGATTACAATTTCATCTTTAATTCTGATTTGATCAATTACTGTTTCCATTTTTTTGGTTTTTAAGGTTAAAATAAATTTGAATAGCCAAAAGTGACTAAGTTTTTTCAAACTACCAAGGGTGTTGTATGACCGGGGAAAATACGGGGTTAGTACAGGGTAATTCATCCCACCCATTCTCCAATGGTTTATTCAATTTTGAACCCAACTTAACTTAATACCATAAAACCACGATCCGGAATGAATCAAATTGAATTACTTGATTTAAAAGAATATGAGCCAGGTGGAAAATATTTCGCCAGAAAGGATTTTCCGCCTGAATCCACTTCCGATATACTCCTAAACATTTGTAGTATTTACAAAATTATAAGACCGGTTTTCATGAAAATATCATCAACATCAGTTGTTTCAACCCATTGGAAAGAAGCCATAAGAACATATATTGGCTTTATGGATACTATCTGTAAATAAAAAAACAGACACTGTTAAATCAATTACAAAAGAGCAGTAGTCAATATTAAAATATAAACAATCAATTTTCCAAACACCAGCCCACAAAGCCCTTCTTAACTGCTTTTTAATAACCCCCTTCTCCACCGGAGAAGGGGCACAGGGCACAGGATTATAAATAGAAATTTATTTGGGACTTTTCATTTCATCTCTATAAATGAATTAATACAATTTCTGAATACTCTACTATTTTCCTTCTCGAAATTAATTTGAATTGAAGCAGTCGTGATTACTGAAGTCTGATTATACTTTTTAATGGGGTGTTTATGGAACGGGGAAAATACGGGGGGAAATACGGGGGAAACCTCATTACCGAGGCCGCTTTAAACTCCCAATTTTGAACTTCATTAATCAAAACACTAAAATTCCATCATCATCCTAAAACTCAATTATGAAAACTATTAATTCCCTATTCTCGAAATTAATGTTAATATTGTTCTTGATTGTCCCTCTTCAACTTTTTTCGCAATCAAGTATAAATAAAACATTTTCTTTAGATCATCTTAAAAAGAAAGAACTCCTTGCTTCGAAAACGATCTCTATAGCAGATACCTTATTTTCTTTAAATATAAGTGCTCTTGAAAATAAGATGAAAATATTTGACATCCGTAATATGTCTATTTCAACGAGCGATATTAGAGATAGATACATAGTCGCAAGCGATTCCTTGACTACTATTCTGGATAGTTTGAAGGTATTACAAAAAAGAATATTGGATTTTGACAAATCAAAGAAAACAACCCTTGACTCCAATAATTATAAAAGCGATACCAGTATATATAAAAAGCTGAAAACAGATTCTACTTCACTAGATTTAACTTTATCAAAAATTAACCATTTAAATTACGCTAAAATTCACTATCTGATTTTATCAAATTTAAATCTAACAACCGTTTCAACATTTGCACAAAATTCAATTAAGGAATTACTTACAGATTCCAATTTTAAAAATTCTAGTTCATATATACAACAATCAATTGGAGAGCTACTTTTGGCTTCAGAAATAAAAACTATAAATGATTCAGCCGAAGAAGCGGGTAAATTCTGCATTAATAAATATGTCGCAATCTATCCTGCAATGGAACTAATAGGAAATCAGGTTCATGTCAATTTCATTAGAAAAAAAACCAATATGGAAAGGAGACTTAAGTTTAGAAAAAAATTCTACAAGAAAAATCTTACTGAAGAAATTGCTAAATTACCCTATACTTCCAACTTACTTTCAACAACAGGAGATACCGATAATGCAAAATCTGCTTTAAATGCTTTTTTTAAAAAGGCCACTATAAGTGATATTTACAGATCCACGTTGTTAGACACTGATGAGAAACAAATTATATCAAAATATATCTCAAATCCTAAAAACTTAAAAAAGAAAAAATTAAACTTTGGTATAAAATGGACCGTAAATCACAGAGTTAAAAAGCTAGTTCAATATGTTGGATTTTTGTCGCTTAGAGATACATTGGTAATTGATCATATTCAGGTTGAAATTAGAGAATCAAGTATACAAAACCTAACAATAAAAGGTCATCTTAGGAATAATACATCCTCCTCATTAGTATTTGACAACAGAAATATACCATTTCCATTATCAAGCCTCATTTATCTTAAAGGTTTAAAAAGATCCGTGCCCATTCAAACAAGATCGGTTAATATTCCATCTTCCTCAAACTATCCCACTTCAAGAAAATATGATATGAATTTGTGGGAAGCTATTCAATATTTTCCTAAATTTCAACCAGGTAGCGATAATTTGGCTCCTGAAGATGGTGTATTTGAAATCGATGTGGCGAATACAGAGGGTACCTGTCGTACCCTTCATAGGACGAAAACATCAAAGCTATTCGAATTAAAAGTTTTTAATGACCCTCTTGGGTTTAAAAGCGATGTACCCAACGGTCTGGTGCAGATTGAAGTAAATAAAAGATTCAGTACCGTTCCAAGAAGCACTAAGCTAAATGGCTTTACTTTTGTTGAACCCAAATTTGTATGGTCTAAAATTGAAGAAAAGGCTAATTTATCAATATCTCAAACTGTTGATTCAGCATCGACACAAACTGCCATAACCGCCGTGGATTTTGTCAGGTATTCTAAACTTCAATTGGATTTAAAAATTAATGGAATTACATTAGCTTTGCCTGCATCGTCTATGATTATATACGTCAACGCAGGTATCGGCACATATCAAACTAGTCTAACAGATTCAATATTTACAGTTACCTCAAATGGCGATTCGCTAAATCCTGAATTCACACAAAATATAAAAGAAATAAATACTGAAAATGTTAATACACTAAATTACTATGTTGATTTGGATGTACGATTCAGACCGGATAATAGATACAATTTACTGATGAATTTTAAACTAGGTAGACTTACGCCTTTAAATTCAAAATATGAATTTAAAGGTATTGAAGAAATTAATCATAAGGTTTTTAATAGTTATTCCGTATCGCTTGAAGCATCAGCATCTTTTAATGGAGGAAGGACATTCTTCAGAGGAATATACACTTCAAATCTCGAAGATTCAAAGAACAACTTCTTTCAATTGCAAATTGGAATTGCTAAAACATTATTTAAAACTAATAATGACTAGTTGACACAGATCCATATTAGATACCTAACTCCAGTATCTATGACCAACCTCAATTCCACGCCCCCATTCTCCTCTCCAATTTCGCCATTTCCTTCGTGAGAATTTCTTTTGACATGGGAGTTGTCAGCTGCAATGAATGTAAAGCCTCATCGGTGGTGGTTTCTTTGATGGTCATATGAGGTTTATAATTTACGTTACCAAAAGCAATTAGTGTCACCTTTTCGCCTTTGGGTAAATTGGTGAAATAAATTCTTCCGTCCTTTGGGAAACCGTTCACGATACCTTGAATGCTATGAAATACCATCTGCACATTTAAATCAAATGCCCCGTTGCAGACCACGGTCATTTGATTGTTTGACGGATTAACAAAACGATCGCAGTTCAGCCATCCGAGAGTTGGAGAATCAAGAAAATAATATTTGCTCTCAACTTTTTTACTTTCATTTTTATCAATCGGAGTATTGTAGTTGCTGGCGAAAACACGATAGGGTGTACGGCTTCGTTTAGGATCGAGTCCGAAATAAACAGGCAACTCAATGCGTGAACTTACATAATTTCCATCCTCAATAGCGGGCACCCAGTTCGGCATGTTGCAAATCATACTTAATACTTCCTCATCTACTGTTACAGAAATGCCATTCAAAATTCTAGCGTCAATCACCTCTCCTTTTGCATCTAAAGTAAACGACACATTCACACGACTAAACTGTGTGCGCAAACGAGAGCGATCGGGATGTTTAAAGGTTGTTTCCAAATAATTTACAAGTACCGAATCGCCACCCGGAAATTTAGGCATTGCAACAATCATGGTATCTGTCTTTTTAGAAAATGATGAAAGTGTCCAATCGAAACGACCTCTACGATCGGTGGAGCCGGCGAACAGTTGCATATTTTCCTTCACTTCATCAGTAAGGAAACCAATTTTTATAGATCCCTTTTCCTTAACTTTACATTTAATACCATCCGATGTAGCCGAAATGTGAATCATGCCACCGGTCTCCAAAAGTTGTTTCCCGCTGGTGGTCGAAAGGCCGGCTAATATCATATCCGAAAGTTCATAAAACTCCCGAACTTGTATTTCCACCTCTCCCTTCACCGCTTTACCCCAATCCTCAGTAACAAAAGAACCGGCATCAATCTTCAATAGAGTTCCATAACTGCAAACAATCGTAGTGTCGGCATTCACACTCACTTTATAAGTTTGTGTCTTTGGAGACATCTTCTGCAACAGCCTTTGGTATGATGTCTTAGTTGCCACTACCGATGAATTCCTCACCTCCTCATCAACCAAAAGAGGTGTTTCCTGAAGCTCGGGTTTCATCTCCTCAACACTTTCCTTAGCTGGGGCAATTTTTAAATCTACAGATGTTGAATCCTTAACCTCTGATTGATCCCTACCGGAACAGCCAACCAAACTTATCAAAACAACCATTAAAAGATAGTTTTCTTTCATAATGTTAATTTTGGAAGATAACGACGGAAGGTGGGAAAAAATTGCTTAAAGGGGCTGGAATTTGGTGAACGAGTGGGGATTATGGGTAGTGATTCAGAGGTGTAGACAATTAGTGAAATGAAGTTGTTGTTCGAATCACTAATTGGAAAATTTGTAATTATTGAATAAAATTATTAAGATCCAAGAATTTTCACAAATTATTATTTCAAAAACACATCTCTTTAATTCCAATTCAGGTTTTCCTTGGCGGGATGGTGATGGGTGTTCATTAGCTTCGAAAATTCCGGCGAAATAATTTCATCGAATGAGATCGAAATGGGGGGCTTTAAAAAAATTGGGGTGTCAGGGAATGAAAGTATCAGGAAATTGAATTCGGATAATCATGAGTATTTTAATGGTTGGGGGTGCTTGGCGTGATTCAATATTTTGATATATTTGTGACACTTTTGAGTTAAATTATTTTCCAGGCTGACCAACACTAAAAAATCAGATCCCCAAAATGAAATTGTTATACTATCATGATTTTAACCTTGATCAATTCAGGAATTCCCATGCTCGTATTTTGGGGAAGATGGAGTCAGGCAATTTTAGTGCGCTTCAAGTAAAGAAAATCATAGGCACCCCATATTGTCGCATCGCCCTTAATTATGCCGATAGGCTGTTGGTTCAGTTTGCCCGATTTGGCGATGAGCAGTTGCTCCTGTTGCTTGAGTACATATCGGAGCATAATTATGCGAGATCAAGGTTTCTTAACGGAGTCGCAGTCGACGAAAGCAAGCTTATCGAAATCAAAAATCCTGCAGATGCAGTTGCGGAAGGTACACCTATGCCCTATGTTAATCCCGGTTCCACCCGATTTTACTATCCCGGTAAACCATTGTCATTTGATCAGCAGCAGGAACAGGTTATGCATACACGTGTGCCGCTAATTATCATCGGATCAGCAGGTAGCGGAAAAACAGCACTTACGCTGGAACGCATGAAGGTGTTGAAAGGGAACGTGATGTATGTTACACTTTCTTCTTTTCTTGCCCAACATGCCACCACCATTTATTTTTCCGGTGCAGGACCCGAAGAAGAACAGGATGCAGAGTTTCTTTCGTTCCGTGAATATGTTGAGTCGATACAAGTGCCTCAAGGACGCGAAATTACATTTCGTGTGTTTGAACAATGGTTCAGCAGACACCGCAATTTTACAACCGTGAAAGATGCACACAAATTATTTGAGGAATTTGGCGGTGTGATTGCCGGATCAACTCGTAATCTTAAATGTATGGATTACGATGAGTACATGAAACTGGGAGCAAGACGATCCGTTTTCAAAGGTCCGGAACGTGAAGAAGTTTATGCTTTATTTGTGAAATATGTAGCATTCCTTCGCGAACAAAATCTGTATGATCTCAACCTGGTTTCACATGATTGGTTGGATATGGTTGAACCGAAATATGATTTCGTTGTGGTAGACGAAGTGCAGGACCTTACCATCATACAAATGGATCTGATTATGCGGTCTCTAAAAAAACCGGGGAATTTTATCCTTTGCGGCGACGCCAATCAGGTGGTGCATCCAAATTTCTTTTCCTGGGCCGGCATTAAAACATATTTCTATGAGGCTCAGAATCATGACAACCTAACACTTTCATTATTACAAACAAATTATCGCAATTCACCGATGGTAACACAGCTTTCTAATCGATTGCTGAAAGCACGCAATGTGAGGTTCGGTTCTATCGACAAGGAAAGCACGTTTTTGTTGCAAGCTGTGAGTGGAACTGAAGGAGAAACAAAGCTCTTCGGATTTTCACAAAAAACAGCAACTGAACTTAATAATCGCACCATGGCCAGTGCCCGTGTAGCTGTAATTGTTTTGAGGAATGAGGACAAAGCAGAAGCACGGAAATGGTTCAAATCCCCATTGTTGTTTTCAATCCATGAAGTTAAGGGACTAGAATATGAAAGTGTGATACTTTTTAATCTTATTTCGGCATGCAAACAAGAGTTCAGCATTATTTGTTCCGGTATCGATCCGAAAGAACTAGATGGTGATGAGGTACGCTATTCCAGATCCCGAGATAAGTTTGATGATTCATCGGAAGTATATAAGTTTTACATCAACGGTTTATATGTGGCCCTCACCCGTTCAACCAGCAATGTGTACTTTTTAGAAGAGCGGGCTGATCATGAAATGTTTGAGTTGCTCAATTTGAAAAGTTCGGTTTCACAAATGACCATCCAGACTGCAAGATCATCTCAATCTGAATGGCGGCAAGAGGTTATACGACTTGAGCAACAAGGCAAGCAGGAACAGGCTGATGATATCAGACGTATGTTCTTTGAACAAATTAAACCGGTGACCTGGGAGCCAGTAACTTCCACAAACATTGGCGAACTGATGCGATTGGCACTTGATAAAGACAATTTCAATAAGAAAGCAAAAGACAAATTGTTCGATTATGCTCTAATGAATGAACTGAAAGGTTATGCCGCTTCACTTGCTCAGTCCGGGTATAAACGTGCATTACAGTTCGATACTGAACGTGGCTCTTTGTTCAGGAAACACTACGCTCCATTTCTTAGTGACCAGGAAAAAATGATTGAGCAGGAAATAAAAAAATACGGAGTCGATTACAGAGATGCTTTCAACCTAACACCATTAATGGCGGCAAGCATGACCGGAGCCGTGAAAATTGTACACATGTTGCTAAGGGTCGGTGCCGATAAAAGTCTCAACGACAATTTTGGAAAAACACCATTTCAACATATGTTGGTTCGGTTTTATCATTCGAAAGCAATTGGGGTACCAAAATTTTCAGAGCTATTCCATTTGTTAAAACCCGATCATATAAAATTCAGGGCATACGGCAGACAGGTAAAAATTGATCAGTACAAGGCAGATTTCTTAATGGTTAATGTAATGATATCACTTCAATCAGCAATTATTGCCAGCCAGTTAATATTCCAAAAGGAAGGGATAAATGCCAAAATATTGGAAACATTTCTTGAATTAATACCCGATTCCATTTTACCGGAGCACCGTAAGCAGCGCACTTACATCAACGCACATCTGGCACGTCATGAATTAAATAGCAAGGCATCAAGTGGGAAAAAATTATATCTGCGTTTCGAGCGTGGACACTATGTGATCAATCCCGATCTTGAAATTTATATTGGTGACGAATGGCGGCAGTTACATGAATTGATGCAATTTGAAACTATGTTCCTGGAAGCCAAAATCCATAAGCTTGCAGACTTGATTGCCCAGCGGGAAGCGTTTCTAAATGACAGTACTAATTTCGATAATAAAAAGAATTCACCTTATGTGTATATGAAGAACTTAGTTAATCATGAAAGACTTCAACTACAGCATTTGATTGAATTACGCAACAAAGATAAGAAGGAGAATACTTCGGCTCAATTAGAATGAACCACAAAGCTTTCAAAGTTAAAAAGACTGTTTAACATATCATTCATTCTTAAACATAAAATGATTTTACGAATGATATCTCATACATTATAATTTTTTACATGTTTTGCGAATAATAATCTAAAAAAAACATCATAAGAGACGGCAAGCAGAGTTCCCATATTCACCTTCAACCCACACACACTTCGCTTAAATTAAAACAAATTTATTTATCAACTATTTTAGTTAAAAATATTTTTTTCATTTCGAAGTCATCAGAAGTTACTCCACAAAATATAAACAAAATCCACTCAAAACTGTCCCACAATTAGCATAAGTCTACCCTCATTCAGCAACCGTAGCATTTCAATTAGAGACATAATTGGAGATGTTCGAATGGCATAGTAATTTTTTTATTCATTACCCTTTGATTTGCCTCAAAGCCAAGCTAAGTATGGGTTCCAAGGGTTTCGACCATTAATTTTGTCCATTAACCCACATATCGTAATTTCCTGAAGAGGAGGACTTATTGTTAATATAGTTTGTATTACCTTTTTCACTAAATTTGGCAAGTTCGAACACTTTATTAAAGACCCATGAAAAGAAGTATCCTTTTGGCAATTTTGAATTTAATATTTATATTCCCATTATTTTCCCAGCCTACCACCTGGCAATGGGCAATGTCTGCGGGTGGAATTTCTTATAGTGAAGGTAAGGATGTTGTTGCCGATGCGAATGGTAATGTATATGCAACCGGTTATTATATAAATGACACTATTCAGTTTGGGAATTTTCAACTTTTAAATTCGGGATCAGCCGATATTTATTTAGTGAAATTTGACCCTGCAGGAAATGTTTTAAACGCATTTCATATCAGTAATTCCGGAGCAGAATTTGGACAAGGGATTGCTTTAGATGGAAATGGAAATTTATATATTACCGGACATTTTACGGACTCGCTGTTTTCCATAGGGGCCGTTGTACTGACTAGTTATGGAGAAGAAGATGGATTTATAGCAAAATATGACACTGCCGGTAATTTTATTTGGGCCAGAAATTTTGGTGGAATTAATGATGACCAGGCCATGTCATTGGATGTAGATTTGAATGGTAATTGTGTTGTTACGGGAGTATTTAATAGTCCCCTTTTGAATTTTGGAGGTTTTCAGGTTTTGAATCCGATCCCTTCAACATTGAATCAGTATTTTATTGCTCGCTACGATGCAAGTGGAAATGCGATTTGGGGTGCGGCCGGGGGTTCATCATTAGGCGATTTTGGAAATGCAGCAGCTATTGATGGCTCAGGTAATGCATACATTGCAGGAGCACTTATTCCTTCCTCGGATCTGCAATTATTCGTTTCCAAATATAATAGTTCCGGAACTTTGTTATGGACGCAGGTTGCAACGGGAAATGGTAACAATCGAGCCTATGGAATGGATGTTGATAATCTTGGAAATGTTTATATAGCAGGCGAGTTCAGGGGAACCACTTGTACCATAGGTGGACAAACTCTAACTAACAGTGGTGGTTCCGGATTAAATTCGGATTTATTACTGATTAAATTGGATTCCAATGGCACCGTGATATGGGCAAAAAGTGAAGGAGAGAATTTTTCCGCAGATAATGCTAAAGCTGTAGAAGTTGACCAATTTGGAAATATTTATATAAGTGGAGAATTTTCTGCCACCACATTTAACTTCGGACCTTCTGTGCTCACAAATAATGGAGTTTCGGATGTATATATAGCATGTTATAGTCCTGCCGGTACGGTGTTGTGGGCAAATAGTGGTGGTGGACCCAGTCAGGAAATTGTGCATGGAATTGCTGTTGATGGTTTGGGCGGTGTAACAAGCACCGGAAGTAATAAAATAGGCACATTGCATTTTGGAAATATTATTATAAATGTGCCAACCGGAAATTCGAATGTTTGCATTGCCAAGCTAAATTATTTAACAGGGATAGACAATGTTTCAATATCAAATTCTCATTGGAACCTATTCCCAAATCCAACAATAGGGAACATTACCATAATGGGGACAGAAGCAATTAATAAAATTGAAGTATATGATGTAACAGGCCGACTCATCTCAGTTCAGCTGCTGAATACCGAACACTTCACTTTTAACATTCAGCAAAAGGGTTTACTGTTTGTGAAAGTATATAATATGGATACTGTTCTCAATTTCAAAGTACTATCCATTCAGTAAATCGGTTTGTTTTTATAGGATAGGGGTGAATGGAATTGGAAAGACATTAATTATCTTCAACTGAATTCCATTCGACTTCTGTATAATTACTCACCTTTCAGATAAAATTTAAATTTCCAACTATTTAACTGATACCCCCTTTAAAAGAAAACTTCTTTCTTTAAATGACTTTCAAGTGAGATATGAGCTTTTATTTAAGTTACCTGCTTCACTGAATCTTAGTATCAATTTCAATTCTACTACTCTCTAATTGGTGTTGGAATGGCTATTTTTGAATCATAATTCCTTTAATAGTAGTTATTTAAAAATTATTGCCTGAAAATCATTATTATTGTAGATTCATTGGAGATTAACTGAGGAACTAAAATCAAATAGCAGGATTATTAACTGAAAACAGTTAACCTAATTCAAGCCGGTAAATCAGTAAGAGGAGTTAGGTTATGGGGTTGATTAAGTTGAAAACTTTCCGTGCTTGGAATTACATATCGGTTACTTGGTGTAGGTAATAAATCGTGAAGCAATTATAAAAAATAACTACATGCATATAAAAATTAAAATTTCAATTCTTGTGATTGCCTTGCTGTTTGTTAGTAATACAAGCTTTGCGCAACAAGACAGTTCAGCGCTTATTAACGATTCCACACACAATGATTTTTTGACTTCGCAATCCAAACAATTGCAAGAGATAGAATCGGCACGAATAAAAGATTCACTAAAATTTGTGGATTTGCAAAACCAGATTGGCGACTTATCAACTACCAATAATTTTAAAAGACAAGAATTACTTAATGAGTTAGAACAACTAAAAAATAAGGAGGTAGAACGCATTGCACTTAAGAAACAAAAAATTGATTCTCTGCGTAATTTTGTTAAAGGATATGCAGTAATTCCTTTTTTAAACGATACCCTTTTTTCTGTCTATAATAAAGTGGGCAGTTTATCAGCAAAAGATAGAGCAGAAGCTATCACCACCCGAATAAATAATTTAGCTGACGATTATTCTTTTAAGACAGATTCACTGCAAATTGTTGAGGCCGAAACAACAACTGACATTGTGTTTGGCGAAACTATCATCATGAGTATTTCTGAAAATGATGCCCTTTGGCAAAACATTTCAAAACAAGAATTAGCCAAGCAATACCAAGCAATTATTGGAAAGTCGGTGATGGATTATAAGAAAGCAACCAGCTGGCAAACACTCGCCAAGCAAATTGGCTTAGCTATTTTGGTGTTGCTTGTACTAGGGCAAATAATATATTTTATAGTTAAACTTTTTAGATATACGAAAATAAAAATCGAAGCCCAGAAAGATTTGCTTTTGAAGGGAATAAAAATTCGCAATTACGAATTGTTTACTGCCACCAGTCAGCTCAATTTTTTCTTACGAATCAATACCATATTAAAATGGGTAGTGATAATTATCTTAGTATATTTAACACTGCCACTATTGTTCAGCTTTTTTCCATGGACAAAAGATTTCGCAACAACTTTGATTTCATACGTCCTTACTCCATTGAAAAACATTATAAGAGCATTGTGGAACTATTTACCAAATTTATTTACTATAATCGTGATCATTATTGTATCTCGTTATATTATAAAAGGCATTCGCTATTTAAAAAATGAAGTTGAAAATGGTGCATTACAAATACCCGGATTTTATTCTGATTGGGCAAATCCTACTTTCCAAATTATTAAAGTGTTGTTGTATGCGTTTATCTTCATTGTAATATTTCCTTATCTTCCAGGGAGCGAAAGTCCGGTATTTAAAGGGGTGTCAGTTTTCTTAGGAGTATTATTTACCTTTGGCTCTTCGGGTTCGTTGAGCAATATTGTTGCAGGATTGGTGCTTACCTATATGCGAGCCTTTAAGATTGGCGACCGTGTAAAAATTGGAGATATTACTGGTGACATCATCGAAAACTCATTACTTGTTACACGTATTAGAACGATTAAAAATGAAATTATTTCTATTCCAAATTCAAATGTAATGAGCAGCCACACGATTAATTATAGTAGCGATTCATTAGATAGAGGCTTAATCATACACACCACTGTAACCATCGGTTATGATGTGCCCTGGAAAAATATGCATCAAGCGCTAATTGATGCAGCTATTCGTACAGAACATATATTGAAAGATCCAAAACCTTTTGTGCTACAAACTAGTTTGGAAGATTTTTATGTGTCTTATCAAATTAATGCTTACTCAAGAGAAGCAAATATGCAAGCCGAAATATATTCACAACTGCATCAAAACATTCAGGATTGTTGCAACGAAGCCGGTATTGAAATTCTTTCCCCTCACTATCGTGCTGCACGAGATGGAAACATGATCTCTATTCCTGCCGATTATTTAGGAAAAGATTACAAAGCCCCATCTTTTAATATCAAAATAGAGAAAGAAGAAAAATAATGGAAGAGCAAATTCAAAAATTCTTGTTCAATCCAACGATTGGAAAAATTACCACCGTCATTATTGGAATTGCTATTATTTGGTTGGCGATAAAAGCTATTCAAAAAAATGTGTTTTCCAGAATTAGTGACAATGATAACCGCTATAAAGCTAAAAAAATCGCAACATTTATCGGCTATTTTCTTACAATCGTATTAATCACCATAGTTTACAGTGATAAATTAGGTGGATTAACAGTTGCACTAGGTGTGGCAGGCGCCGGTGTTGCATTTGCCCTTCAGGAAGTTATAGCATCTTTTGCAGGATGGCTAGCAATTATGTTTGGCGGTTTTTACAAAACGGGCGATCGTGTACAATTAGGTGGTATAAAAGGCGATGTGATGGATATTGGCGTTTTGCGGACTACCATAATGGAAACAGGGCAATGGGTAGATGGCGATTTATACAACGGCAGAATTGTTTTGATAGCAAATAGTTTTGTCTTCAAAGAACCAGTGTTCAATTATTCCGGCGACTTTCCATTTTTGTGGGATGAAATAAAAATTCCCATTCAATATAATAGCAATTATGATAAAGCAAAAAGTATTTTTGAAGAAATAGGAAAGGAAGTCGCAGGAGATTTAACAGAACAATCACATGAGAAATGGTCAGCGCTACAAAGAAAATACCGATTAGAAGATGCACAAACAGAGCCGATGGTTTCTTTGATTGCAAACGATAATTGGGTTGAATATACATTGCGCTATGTAGTAAGTTACAAAAAGCGCAGAGCAACAAAAACCGAATTATTTACCAAAATATTAAAACAGGTAGAAGCCACAAACGGAGAAATAAAATTTGCATCCGCAACATTTCAATTGGTTGAAGCCCCTGAATTAAAAGTTACTTTAACGAAATAATATTTTTATACCTCTAAAACATAAATATCATGGCTAAATCAAAATGTTTATATGTGATTCAACAGAATTTAAATTGGCAGAAGTGAAACCAAAAAATATAAAGACAAAAATCATTGTACTGCAGTGTGCTAGTTGTGGTGCCGTTTTTGGAGCCTTAGACCAATATGATATAGGTTCCTACGTTAAAGGAATTGCAAATAAAATGGGCGTAGTTTTAAGTAATAAATCTGGTAAAATAAAAACAAGATAACCTATGCTATTTGTCCTTCTACTATTATTACTTGTAATGATTTTGTTCGCCACCGAATGGCTTACTCCAGATATAATTGTATTGCTTGCCATTTGTCTTTTAGTATTCAGCGGTTCGATCTCAAGTAACGAGGCATTTGAAGGATTTGGCAACGATTTTATCATAATGCTGGTAGCCATTTTTATTATTGGGGGAGTATTAAAACATAATGGTATTATTGAATATCTCCTTCAAAAATTTGAGAATCTGCCCAACATCAATCTCACATGGTTAATTGTAATTACTATGCTAATTAGTGCGATCTTATCTGCTTTCATGAACAATACTGCAGTTGCATCTGTTTTCATTGCTCCGCTAATGGGTTTGTCAAAAAAATTCAATGTCAGCCCTTCAAAATTATTAATGCCAATGGCATTTGCCTCTCTGATGGGTGGCACTTGCACTTTAATAGGAACATCAACAAATGTAGCAGGCAGCAGTTTTCTTTCGCAAAAAGGAATTGAACCTCTTGGCATGTTTGAATTGATGCCGCTCGCCTTACCAATTATTTTAATAGGAATAATTTTTATGGCAACCATCGGGAAAAAAATGCTACCAAACTTTCAGGCAGAAGAAATGCAAACCGATAAATTTCTTCGTAAATATGTGAGTGAAATAATTGTTTCGGAAAATTCCACTGCAATTGGAGTTAATTTTTTAAAGTATCTCTCGAAATATCCTGATATAAAATTTGATAGGTTAATACGTAATGGTGACATTATTTTTCCAACTTATTCAACAATTATTGAAAGTGGTGATATCATGTTAATACAAATGGATAAAGACAAGCTATTACCCTTTCTTAAGGCTGAAACTTTTTCTTTACGACAAGCTGCCGATTCAAAATTTAATTTAAATGATGAAATGGAAATGCTGGAACTTATGGTATTGCCTACTTCAAGCTATATTGACAAGGCAGCAAACAAGATTTTTATGTTGGAGCAACGAAATATATCAATAGTTGCCATTCACCGAAAAGGTGAAACGCTGCGAGGGAATTTGGATGATGTTAAATTGAAAATTGGTGATATGCTAATGGCATTAACTACGCAACAGGAAGTAAAAAGAATTCAAAACAATTCAAATTTTGAAATCATCAGTCACCATGATAAATCGAAAAATATAAATCTGAAAAAGGGATTTGGAATTTTATTATTGTTTGTTGCTGCTATTGTAGTTGGTTCTTTAAAAATTATCCCTATAAGTATTGCATTTATGCTTGTGGCATTGACTGCATATTTAATAAAAGCAATTCCGCAAGATGCCCTTATAAAAAGTGTGGACTGGCGTTTACTTATTTTAATTGGTGGTATGAGTGCTTTTGGAATTGCCCTCACTAACACGGGAGGCGATAAATTTATTGCTGAAAAAATAACATCTTTACTTGCACCTTATGGAAATTATGCACTGCTTGCCGGTTTTATGCTCCTCACTGTTTTGCTTACTCAGCCTATGTCAAACGCAGCGTCTGTTTTAGTAGTACTTCCTATCGCTTTGCAATCGGCTATGGAATTAGGGTTAAACCCGCGGCCATTTGCAATAGCAGTAATTGTATCGGCTTCTATTTCAATGATTGCACCTTTTGAACCGGCATCGCTTTTAGTGTTTGCTCCCGGCAGATACAAAATTTTGGACTTCATAAAAGTAGGCGGCATACTCACATTCCTTGCCATGATTATTATATTGATTACCGTTCCTTTGTTTTGGGAATTTTAATCCGAAATGCTATAAGGAACTTACCCCTAAAAAATGATTTCCAACCATTGATAACAAATTAACATCCAAAACAATTTTTGTATTTTAAAATCTATAAATTAGCAGTATCTTTCTAAGATATAGAATAAATAAATTGCACATTAATAAATATGCTGATTCTCAATCAATTCATTTTCAAATGTTATCTTTAATTAATGATGAATTTTGATGAAAAAGAACAATTTTTTGATAAACTTGCGGAAAACAATTTACTTTCTGCTAGAGCCCTATCCATATGTAAAAAGTGCGATTTGTTTTCTCTTAGCCTAATTCTTGAATTTTACAATAAATATGGATCATTTAAAAAGATCCAAGATTGCGGACATAAAACTGATATTGAATTAATTGAATT
>Ga0105046_10002373_pt1 | contig 29721 bp, 27 predicted proteins | sample MAT03_FD_78385 | JGI IMG/M metagenome (GOLD analysis project Ga0105046, IMG submission 78385) | Freshwater microbial communities from Lake Fryxell liftoff mats and glacier meltwater in Antarctica - MAT-03 (megahit assembly) | ecosystem: Environmental > Aquatic > Freshwater > Ice > Liftoff... | reverse complement strand
TGGGTTCGCGGTGGTTCAAGGGCTTGATCGCGGCAGGCATCGAGGTCGCGGACCACCTCGGCCTCGTCGTTCGGGATTATCAGAGCCATACGATTCGGCTCGCCCAGCGCTTCGGCGACCGAGGACGTGCGAAACGGACGCGCGTCGCTCGGTACGAGGCTCTCGACCTCACGTACGAGCCAGTCGCGCAGATCGAGGTCCGGACAGGTGATGAACGCCAAGCCGCCCTCGTCACGAGCGATGGCTCCGGCGATTGCGACGCCTGGCTCACGCATTTCGTTTGCCTTCGAGCAGCGGCTGCGCGAGGGGATGGATATCAAGGAAATACTTGCTGCCCTGCCGTCGCTCCAGGATTACCCCCCGCGCCAAGAGGCGGATCTTGCGGCTGAGCTCCATCTCGCGCCCATCGGTGCCCTCTACTTTGCGCACTGCATCGCTGTCGCCAGGTAGCAACGCGCGTCGGAAGCTATCTTTCTGATCCGCGATCGCGTCGGCCAGGTCGCTCTCATTCGGCCACGCTCCACCGCGCCTGATCTGGGCGTATTGGGCGGCATCGGCCATGAGCTGAAGAAATGTTCGTGGCAGGCCGCCGCTCCAGCGGGCGGCCTCAAGTACCATCGCGCGCCCGAGCTTCACGCCGGACAGGCCCAGGATCTGTGATGCGTCCTCGTTCTCGCTCAGGTGTTCCCGTGGCAGGCCAAGACGCTCCGTGAGGATATCGGCCAGAAATTGTCGCCCTGCCAGGCCACTGGTGCCGTCGACCCCTGGCGCGGGCAAAGATGCGAATAGGGCCGCGGGTCGGATCGTATCCTCGGGCACCCCGAACGCGACGTGCCAGGGAACGACAGCGATGATATCGACTTCGTCGCTGATCTGGCCGAGCGCGGCGAGCACCTCCGAAGATTCTGGCGTGTCCGGCAGCTTTTCGAGCCCGTCGACTATCAGTGAGATGCGAGTATAGCCAGTGGCGCGGGCTACCTCGCTGAGGGCAGCATCGAGGAGAGAGCGTGGGCTTCCAGTGAAGGACACCTCGGGGACAGGGATACTTACCCCAGTGACTTGTGACGCGACCGTGCCTGCCACGCGCAACGCGCCGAGAAGCGCCGCGGATATCTGGGTTCCACGGCCGCGGCGAGCTGATTCGATTCTAGCCAACTCGACCAAGTCGCGGGTGATCCTCGAAAACATTTGGTCGGGGGTCAGGCGGCGAATGTTCTCATGGCGATCAAGCCGCACGAGACAAGCGACACGCTCGTCTCTAAGCAGGGCGGTGATGCGGGCGAGTTCTGTGCTCTTGCCCACACCGACGGGGCCACCGACTAGCACCGTCGTCGTGCCGGTCGCTACGAGGGGAGCTATGCGCTCGGCGAAACCAGACGGCGGCACGACATACTGGACCCCGTTCGAGTCGAGCGGACGATGAGGAGTCAGAGCCTTCCAGTCGAACGACATGAGCGCTACAGGCTTCTTTCTTACGGCCTTCACCAATGGCGGTCAACACATGCGTCCAAGGCCTGGGGTCTACGGATCTCGCGCGGCTCGCCCTGAAATCGGTTCCCGTGCGGTAGGCGACTTGAGGTCCGGCAGCCGGCGGTCGTGGCGCTGCCAACGGCGAATCAGGACCGGACCGTTGACCTGCGTGCGCTGCGAACGGACCTCCTGGCGACTCAGCGGCCCGCGCATCGCCCCGGTTCGGCACCCCGGGTCTTCAGATCGCAGCGAAGCGGGCGCTGCTCGGGTCGGCGAGGGCCTCGCCGCGGACTCGACCTGCGAGCGCCAGGCGGCGCGCCAACTGCCACACCGCGAAGGGTTCGCTCGCCAGGGCCTCGGCCAGCTCGGCGACCGAGCGCGGCTGCTCGCCGAGCGCGCGCAGCAGGCGATGTTGCAGCGTCAGCACGCCGCGAGCGGCCAGCTTGCCGGCCTCGACGCCGGGCTGATGATACGCGTTGATATCGACCATCTCGGCGTAGAGGCCGACGCTGCGCTCGAACAGCGCGATCACGGCGCCGAGGGTCGGCGCGTCGAGGCGATCGATCGTGAGGGTCAGGCTCGGCCGGCCGCGCTCGGCGAGGGCCTGCCGGGTGCCGTGATAAAATCCGTCGAGGCAGTCGCCGGAGGTGACGCCGGGCTCGACCTCGATCGGGTGGCGGTCGGCGTCGCTGGTCAGCACGCGCACGAAGCTGGCGAAGAAGTCGGGAAGTCCGTCGCGCAACTGTTGCACATACGCGTGCTGGTCGGTCGAGCCCTTGTTGCCATAGACCGTCAGTCCCTGCCAGACCTCGCGGCCCTGGCGATCCTCGCGCTTGCCGATCGACTCCATCACCAGTTGTTGCAGGTATCGCGAGAGCAGCACCAGGCGGTCGGCGTAGGGCAGCACGACCATCGCCCTCTCACCGTGCCCGCCGGTCAGCATGAACCACGCGTGGGCCAGCATCGCGGCCGGGTTGGCGCGCACTTCGGGGTTGCGGGTGGCGACGTCCATCGCCGCGGCGCCGCGCAGTAGACCACGCCAGTCGAGCCCGAGCAGCGCCGCGGGCAACAGACCCACCGGCGAGAGCACCGAGGTGCGGCCGCCGACCCAGTCCCACAGCGGGAAGCGGGCCCGCCAGCCCTGGGCCCGCGCCAACTGGTCGAGGTGGCTGCCGACGCCGGTGATCGCGACCGCCTGGCGCCCGAACTCGAGGCCCGCGCGGGTACACGCGGCGGCGACCTCGAGCATGCCGTTGCGGGTCTCGACGGTCGACCCGGACTTGCTGGTCACGAGCACCAGCGTGTGCGCGAGCGCGGGCAGCCCGGCGAGGGTGCGGTGGATGCCGTCGGGGTCGGTGTTGTCGAGCACGTGCAGGCGGCCGCCGAGCGCGTCGACCAGGAGCTGGGGTCCGAGCGCCGAGCCGCCGATGCCGACCAGGAGGATGTCGCGAAACGGCTGGCCGTCGCTGGCGCTCACGGTCCCGTCACGCAGCTCGGCGGCGAAGCGCTCGATGCTCGCCCAGCTCTCGAGGATCTCGGCGGTCATCGCCGGCTCGGGCGCGAGCTCGGGGGCGCGTAACCAGTAGTGGCCGACGCGGCGGCCCTCGTCCGGGTTGGCGACGGCGCCCGCCTCGAGCGCCTGCATCGCCGCGAGCGCGGCTCGCAGACGCGGCGTCGCGGCGGTGAGGTCGGCGGCGGCGAGGCCGGCGTCGCTGAGGTCGAGCTCGAGCGCGGGGGTCTCGACGACGACGCGCCAGGCGAGGTACTGCTCGAAGGTCGGCATGCCGGCGATGCTATCCCAGGCGCCGCGCGGGCCCAAGCGCGCTCAGGCGTGCGACTGGCGGATCTCGATGAGCTCGACCTTGTAGCCGTCCGGGTCCTCGACGAAGGCGATGACGGTGGTGCCGCCCTTCATGGGCCCGGCCTCGCGGACGACCTTGCCGCCGCGAGCCCGGATCTCGGCGCAGGTGGCCGCGGCGTCGTCGACCCCGATCGCGATGTGTCCGTAGGCGGTGCCGAGCTCGTAGCTGGCGGTGTCCCAGTTGTGGGTCAGCTCGAGCACCGCGCTGTCGGCCTCCGACCCGAAGCCGACGAAGGCCAGGGTGAAGCGGCCCTCGGGGTAGTCGTGGCGGCGCAGCAACTGCATGCCGAGCACCTGCTGATAAAATTTCAGCGAGCGCTCGAGGTCACCGACGCGCAGCATCGTATGGAGGATGCGCATCGCCTACTTGACCGGCTTGGCGGTGACATTGCCGGGGCCGATCGGGGTCTTGGCGGGCGGGGAGGTGCCGGTCGCGCCCGGGCCGGCAGGCGCGGCGCTGCCGGCCGCGGCGCGCAGGGCGGCCTCGATGAACTGGTCCTGGTCCGCCATGATCGTCGTGATCTGATCACAGGGCTGGAAGTCCTTGATGCGGATAAAGTTCTCCGGCATGTCGCGAAACTGAATGGTGTCGGTGCCGGTCTTGAACTCGACGCTGCCGCCCCACGGGATCAGCTTGGTCGTCGAGACGCCGGGGGCGTTGATCATCGCCACGACCACGCAGGCGGTGCTGGTCCGCGAGAACATGACGTTGATCGAGACGGCCTCGCAGCCCGCCTTCGGGCATACGCGCTCGGGACTCGGGCGCACGTCGATCGGGCGCCCGGGCAGCGCCTTCTCGGCGACGGCGCGGACCTTGGCCTGGATCTGGGTGGCGATCGCGGCGTTCTCCGCGGCGATCGTGGTCGGGATGATGCGAGGGAACAGCACGACGACGCCGCCGGCCACGCCCTTCGAGTGCGAGATCTGCTCGCTGATGAAGCGCGTGTCGTTCGCGCCTCCAGCGACCACCGGCGGGTTCGATCCGGTGCTGGTGGTCGTGCTGTCCTGACCGACCGGCGTGCCCGCGTTCGGGTCGGTGGCGCCCGCGTTCGGGTCTCCGAGCGTCGGACCACCAGGGGTGGCAGCGCCGGTCTGGTCGGGGGGCGTCGTCTGGGTCGAGGTCGTCGGCGAACAGGCGAGGCCGGTCGCCGCGAAGACCAGCGCTGCGAGGCAGGGGGACTTCAACATGGGCCGCACTATAACCCGAGTGTGGCGTCCGCACGCACGAACGGGATCATCGCGGCGCCTCGAGATCCCCAGAGCTACACGCGGGAAACACCGCGGAGCAGGATGTGGCTGCCTCATGCGGCCACTGGTCGAATTCGCGCCAAGATGGCGTATGCTGGTCCATGAGAGCCCGATGAAGCGCGCCGAGAAAGCCGAAAAGATCCACCAGATCCTCGACCGGTTGTACCCAAAGCCGGACATTCCGCTGGGGCATGTCGACCCCTATACGCTGCTGGTCGCCGTCGTGCTCTCGGCGCAGACGACCGACGCGCGCGTCAACCTCGTGACGCCCGCGCTGTTTAGCCGGGCCGCGACGCCGGCCCAGATGGCCGCGCTGACGGTGCCGGAGATCCTCGAATTCATCCGCAGCATCGGGCTCGCGCCGGGCAAGGCCGCCAACGTCCATCGACTCTCGCAGTTGTTGGTCGAGCGGCACGGCGGCGAGGTGCCACGATCGTTCGCGGCGCTCGAGGCCCTGCCAGGGGTCGGCCACAAGACCGCGAGCGTGGTCATGTGCCAGGCCTTCGGCGTGCCGGCGTTCCCGGTCGACACGCACATTCATCGCCTCGCATATCGCTGGGGCCTGTCGGACGGCAGCAAGGTCGAGCGCACCGAGCACGACCTCAAGGCGCTGTGGGACCGGTCGCTGTGGCCGCTGCTGCATCTGCAAATTATCTACTTCGGCCGCGGGTACTGCCCGGCCCTGCGGCATGCGTGGGAGCAGTGTCCCATATGTTCATGGGCCGGCGTGAAGTCGCGGCTGCTGGGCGAGGGCACCAAGCCGACCGCGGCGTGAACTCAGGGTCACTGAAACGCGAGCTCGAAGCCGTGATACCCGAGCTGGCTCGGTCGCCCGCCGCGACGCGCGGTGTCCTCGCGGACCCACGCGTCGATCTCGGCGGTCGTCACCCCGGGCGCCAGCCGGGCTCCCACGTACGCCAGGGTCGCCGCCGCGGCCTGGCCCGCCGCGCGGATCGCCGCGACCTCGCGCGGCCCGTAAATGGTCACAGACATGCCGCGAGGGTCGCCGCGAGGCGACCTGCGATCCAATACCTTTTGCGTATCGGTCCGCCGACGAGCGGGGATCGCAGGGTCCCGCGACACCCGAAGCATGCAGACGTTGAGTCGCGCGCGCGGCTCTGTTACAGCAAGACGATGCGCCTGCGTCTGACCCTCGGCCTCAGCCTGTGCCTCGCCTGCAACTCGGGCGGCGAGGGCAGCGAGTTCGCCGAGTCGGTCACCCGCGGCGACAACTCGAGCTACGACCCCGACTCCAGCAGCGACCCCGGCTCGAGTGCGGCGTCGAGCACAGGCGACGGCGAACCGACCACCGACGCGAGCACCGGCCTGCCGAAGCTCACCAGCGGCGCCACGGGGGATGACCCGAGCCTGGGGACCACGACCGGCGTGGACCCGACGACGGGCACGACGACGGGTGAGACCGGCGAGACCGGCGGCCCACCGGCGGACTGTCCGCGGGTGCGCGTGCAGGTGGCGCCTGGCGACGTGCTCAACGTGCGGCCGACGCCCTCGACGGCGATAGAGCCGGTCGGCACGCTGGCCAACGGGACGCTCGCCGACGTGCTGGAGATCGTGCAGGGCGAGGTGCTCGAGGGCAACGGCGAGTGGATGCAGATCGAGGTCGGCATGCTCACGGGCTACGTGTGGGGTGGCCTGGTCGAGTGCACGACCGATGAGGCCGCGACCGGCGGCTTCTTCTTGCCGCTCGAGTGCGGCATGACGGCGACGATCAGCCAGGGCAACTTCGGCGACTTCAGCCATCAGGGCAACTCAGCCTACGCCTTCGACTTCTCGCTCGGCTCGGGCACGCCCTTGGTCGCGATCGCCGACGGCACCGTCTCGCACATGTACGGCGACACCATGCCAGGCGACCCCTGCTACAACGGCGGCGGCCAGGAATGCAACAGCGCCGCCAACTTCGTCACGCTGCTGCACGACGACGGCACCGCGTCGATCTACGGCCACCTCAGCGAGGTCCACGTGGAGCTCGGCGAGTTCGTCCCGCGTGGGCTCGCCATCGGTCTATCGGGCTCGACCGGCTGGTCGACGGGCCCGCACGCGCACGTCGCCCGCGGGGAGGCGTGCGCGTTCGGCTGGTGCCAGTCGATCGCCGTGACCTTCACCGACGTGCCGGGCGACGGCGTCCCGACCACCGGCCAACTGGTCACCTCCGGGAACTGCCCGTGATACCTCTTCGATCTGGCCATTGCTGTCCCGGCGTCCGCTTGCTGCCCGCGGGCGAGCGCTTCCTCGGGCACGCGCGGGCGATCCTCGCCGCGGTCGACCACGCCCGCCACGCCGTGACCGATCCGGACCCCTCGCCGCCTGTCCCTCGGGACAGGCGATAGCGACCCGCGGCGTCTCAGATCGCGGGCAGTTTGTCGCCGACGTCGCACATGAAGCGCAGGCTCGAGCCGCCGGTGCCGAACAGGGCCTTGTAGTTCTTGACGGTGCCGTCGGGGTTCCAGGTGTAGATCATTGAGCAGCCCTTGCAGGTGCTGTCGGGGTCGGGCTCGCTGACGTTCTTGGTGATGTCCGAGACGTACCAGGGCTCGCCGTCGCTGGCGGCCCACTCGTCGCAGTCACGCGGGGTGAGCGGCTTGCCGAGGCAGCTCTTGCCGACGATGAGGGGATAGATGCCGAGGATCTGCAGGTAGTCGGCGCTGCTGCCCTTGATGCCGCCGCCGACCGGCGCGACGTTGTCGACGACGGCGACGCCGTAGGCGCTGGCGAGGTGGGCCTTGCTGCGCGGGATGAACAACTGCATGCCGTAATCGGCGCAGATCGTCTCGGCCTTGGCAGCGGGGTAGGGCAGGTCGTTCATGGGCGAGTCGACGTCGGCCTTGAGGAAGGTGTAGCCGCCGCCGTCGGTGGCCATGTCGCAGAAGACCTCGACGGGGGTCAGCGGGTCGAGCGGGTAGATCGTGCGCGGGCCTGACTGGAGCGTGGGGTCGGACACGTGGATCACCTGGCAACTGCGCGCGAGCATGCAAGACGACAGACACGCGGGATCTTCGGCGTCGTCGCACTCCTCCTTGTCGACCTCCAGCACGCCGTCGCCGCAGTGCGGCGCCCGGGCCGTGCAGTCGGCGGAGCAACTGTCGTAGCTGCCGTCGTTCACGGCGTCGTCGCACACCTCGAGATCGGCCAGCACGTGGCCGTCGCCGCAGGTGGCGGCCTTGCAGCTCGAGGTGCAGGCGGCGTCGTCGGCGTTGTTGGCCCCCGCGTCGCACTCCTCCTGACCGGCGAAGATCTGACCGTCGCCGCAGACGTTGAGCTCGCACTCGGGGGTGCAGGCGGCGGTCTCAGCGTTGGCCTCGCCGTCGTCGCAGCCCTCGCCCACGTCGAGCACGCCGTCGCCACACACCGGCAAGACGAGCCCGGTGGTCGGCGAGTCGGTGCTCTCGCCGACGCTGCTGGACGACTCGTCGGAGGTCGAGCCGCTCGTCGTGCTCGTGAGCTCGTCGCCGGTGCTCGAGCTGCTGGCGTCGGTGTCGGTGGTGACGCTGTTGGGATCGAGGCAGCCGGACAGGCCGCCGAGCGCGGTGAGCAGGAGCAGGGACTTCACGCGGTAAAACATCGTCATGGGGGCGAACAGCGCAGGTTCGCCGTCTTTCGTCCCATGGATCGCCGGGGCCCGCAACGGTCACACGCGCGCCGCGGGGCGCCATTTCGGTCACCGCGCGAGGTTGTCGGCGAGGTTGTCGGCGTGATGAGCGATGTGGTCGCCGATGAAGCTGGCGATGAAGAAGTAGCTGTGGTCGTGGCCCGGCTGCATGCGCATGCGCAGCGGCTGGTGCGTGTCCGCGCAGGCCTGCGTGAGCGTCTCGGGGCGAAGCTGGTCCGTGAGGAATTTGTCGGCGCCGCCCTGGTCCACGAGCACAGGTCCGGGGAAGCGCGCGCCGCGACGCAGCAGCGCGAAGGTGTCGTATTCGCGCCAGGCGGCCTCGTCGTCGCCGAGGTACGCGGTGAAGGCCTTGCGCCCCCAGGGGACCGCGGAGGGGTTGCAGATCGGCGCCAGCGCGGACACCGAGCGAAACCGGTCGGGCCGGCGCAGCGCGAGCACCAGCGCGCCGTGACCACCCATCGAGTGCCCGCAGATCCCGAGCGCGCCGGGGCGCACCGGCAACTCGGCGGCGAGCAGCTCGGGCAGCTCGTCGGCGATGTAGCTGTACATCCGAAACTGCCGCGACCACGGGGCGTGGGTCGCGTCGACGTAGAAGCTCGCGCCCTGACCGAGGTCGTACGCCGGGTCATCCGCTACGCCCTCGCCGCGCGGGCTGGTGTCCGGGACGATCAAGATCAGGCCGCGCTCGGCGGCGTAGCGCTGCGCACCGGCCTTGACCGTGAAGTTGTCCTCGGTGCAGGTCAGGCCCGAGAGGAACACCAGCGCCGGCACCGGGCCGTGCGCCGCGGCGGGTGGCAGGTACACCGCGAGGCGCATGCTGGTACCTGTCGCTTCGGACAGGTGCGTGACGACCCGCTGGGTGCCGCCGAAGCAGCGGCTCTCGCTGACGGTGGCGAGCGGCATGGCGCCTAGAACCGGCCCGACAGCGCCATGCCGGCGCCGCTGCGGTTGAAGGTGGGGGTGATGGAGAGGGTGCGGGCACGTTCGCGATTGATGCGGCGGTGCTTGGCGAGGCGCATCGAGCCGAGCACGATCATGCCGATGCCGGAGGCGGCCAGGAAGGCGCCGAGGCCGATGAGGATCTTGCCCTTGGCGTCGGGGGTGAGCTCGGTGCCGCTGAGGGCGGTGCCGCTGCTGGTGCCGCCGGTATCGGTGGTGTCGACCCCGGTATCGGCGGTATCGGTGCCGGTGGTGGTATCGGTGCCGGTGGTGGTATCGGCGGTCTCGCCGAACTCGCCCTCACGATCGTAGATCGGGCCGTACTTCTCGGCGGTCGCGCTGTAGTAGACGAGCGCCGCGCCGCCGCCGGTGAGCAGGACGCCGCCGGCGATCGCGGGGGCGATCCAGGCCGGCGCGGGCGGGACCTGGACGGTGAGGTCGTAGGCCTTGCCGCCGGGGGCGACCCCGATCTCCGGCGGTATCTTGGCGCGCGCCGGGACGGCGACCTCGATCGACGCGTTGAGCTGCTGCAGACGGGCGCGCGCCTCCTGGGTCTCCGGGTAGCGCTCGCAGCCGGCGCCGTGCTTGGTCTTGCAGGCGCGCAGGTACTCCTGAAGCACGCGCTGGGCCTTGCGCAGGTGGTCGACGTCGTGGCTGACCGCGTAGACCTGCTCGTATGCGGTGATGCCATTGGCGAGCAGCACCGAGCGGGTGGTGTGGTTGCTCTCGTTCTCTGACAGCAGCGCGAGCGCCTGGGTGTAGAGGCGGGCGGCCCCGGCATAGTTGGCGGCGTCGAACTCGATGTCAGCCTGGGCGCCGATCGCGAAGCCTTGCTCGATGTTCCCCTTGACCTGCGGCAGCGAGCTGCTCGAGCGGGTGGGCGCCGTGCTCGGCGACTTGCTCGGCGACTTGCTCGGCGACTTGCTCGGCGACTTGGCGCCGGGGGCGAGCTGGCCGGGCTCGGGGGGCTCTTCCGGGATGTTCTCGTCGCCGGCCGAGGGCTGCTCGCTCGGCGTCGGAGGCTCGGTACGGACCGCCTGCGCCGGTGTCACCGGGGCGAACAGCAGCGCGGCGCCGGTGAGCATCCCCGTGAGCCTGCTGGTCATGATGCCAGTGAGTCTCGACGGCAGCGTCGCGACCGGACGCGAGTGCAGGTGCCCGGGCTGCGTGTGCGTGCGAAGCATGGTGGAGAGCGTGGCTCGGAGGATCGCCAAGACCAGCGAAAATCGCAAGCCCCGCGCCGGTGACAGCGTGGCAGCGGGGTGACGAAGTGGCACGCAGGCACGACCTTCGCGGCGCGCGCGCGCGACAATTGGGCACGGGCCAGAGCCGGCGCGGGCCGATTTCTTGCCAGGGCTCGCCGGGCGTGCGTAGGTCCGGGCGTGAGCACAGCGGTGACCAGCGCAGGGACGGAGGCCGACGCGATCGCCGAGGTCGCGGAGGCCGTCGTCACTTCGAGTCATGCCGCGACGCATGAGGTCGAGGCCGAGCCCGAGGAGCGCAGGGCGATGGACCCGTGGCTGTTCTTCGCGGCGATGGCGCTGTCGTGCCTGGGGCTGGTGATGGTCTACAGCGCGGGCGTGTACACGGCGCGCGTGCGCTACGCCGACTGGGAGTTCTTCCTCGAGCGTCAGGGTCTGTTCTTCGCGCTCGGCACGGTCGTGATGCTCACGGTCTCGCGGATCGACTATCGCGTGTTTCGTCGGTTCGCCGGGCTGTTCATGGGGCTCGCGCTGCTGGGTCTGTTGGCGGTGTTGTTCGTCGGCGACGAGGTCAACGGCGCACGCAGATGGATCCGTTTCCCGGGCATGAACATTCAGCCGAGCGAGCTGGCCAAGGTGGCGCTCGCGGGCTTCCTGTCGACGATGCTGGCGCGCCAGGGCGAGCGGGTGCGTCGCTTCAAGGTCGGCTTCTTGCCGCCGCTGGTGATGGCCTCGCTGACGATGCTGCTGGTGCTGCTCGAGCGCGACCTCGGCACCACGATCTTGCTCGGCGCCTTGACGATGACGCTGCTGTTCGTCGCCGGGACGCGGATCGCCTACGTGCTGGCCGCGGCGATGTTGGCTGCGCCGCTGGTATGGCATCAGATCGTCGACGTCGGCTATCGCAAGGGCCGTCTGCTCGACTACCTCTCGGGCGAGCAGTCGTACCAGATCCAGCAGTCGCTGATCGCGGTCGGGTCCGGCGGACCGTGGGGCCTCGGGCTCGGCGCGGGGCGGCAGAAGCTGGGATTTTTGCCCGAGAACCACACCGACTTCATCCTCGCCAGCATCGGCGAGGAGCTCGGGCTGGCCGGCATCTGCGTGGTCATCGGGCTGTTTTGTCTGCTGGTGTGGCGCGGCCTGGTGACGGCCCGCAACGCGCCCGACCGCTTCGGCACGTACCTGGCGGTCGCGCTCTCGGCGTTGTTCGGGTTTCAGGCGATGATCAACATGGCGGTGGTCCTCGACGTCATCCCGGCCAAGGGCATCACGCTGCCGTTCCTGTCGTACGGCGGGTCGTCGCTGCTGGTCAGCATGGGGGCGGTGGGCATCTTGCTGTCGATCTCGAGGCGCCCGCGGCCGTGGCGGATCTCGGATCAGCGCGGCGCTCGTGGGCCCGCGACCACGGTCGCGGCCGGGCCGAGCCGGGCCCAACGGGCCGCGCAGGCGCGCGGGCAGGTCGCGCCGAAGGCCCATGTGCTGCGGCGCCTGTGGCCGTTCCGGACGCCCGCACCGGCGCCTGTGGCCCGCGCCAATGCGCGTCGCGGCTGATTATCGCGGCTGATCATCGCGGCTGATTATCGCGGCTGATCATCGCGGCTGATCATCGCTCGGGCTGCGCGGCGCCAAGCTGGCCTGCGCACACGGGGCCTGCGCGTTGCTCGGGGTGTCCGCGCGCGCGCACTCGGACGGCGGGGCGGCGGTGGGATCCTCGAGCAGCCTGCTGCTGCGGATCATGTACGCCGATGCGCCCAAGGACATCGACGACTACGACGTGACCACCCACGCGCCGCCCTCGAAGCCGTTTCGCGGGCCGGGCGGTCCGCCGACGTTTTGGGCGCTCGAGCAGGCGGTCGACGAGGCGGCGACCAAGCTCGGCACCGCTGCTTCGAGGCGCGGACGGTCCCGGTCGCGTAGAGCGCCCTCGAGGCCGTCGCGCCGATGGTGGACGCGCGGTGCATGGCGCGAAGGTGCGCTCAGAGACGCATCCCTCGCGTCCGCTCACAGAGAGGATCCACGGTCGGTGCTTGCGGGTATCCACCTGGTCGTGTCCCAATGGCGGGATGGTGTCGCAAAGCTTTAATCAGTGGGGGCGCCTCGGCGCCGCGGGTGTTGTCCTCTGTCTCGGCGCGTGCGGCGACAACGGAGGCACGACGATGTCGTCGACCAGCGTCGCGTCGACGGGCATCGTGCCGCCGGGCACTGACTCGACGGCGACCACGCCGACGACCGGCGCCGAGGGAGGCGTCACCGAGACCGGAGGTTCGGCGACGGCGACGGCGAGCGGCACGGGCACCGTCACGAGCGGCAGCCCGACCAGCGCCGAGGGCACCGGCGAGACGACCGCGAGCACTGACGTCGGCGACACGACCGCGGGCGTGCTGACGACGACGACGGCGACGACGACCGCCAGCACCGGCCCCGACGAGCCGTTCTGTGGCGACGGCCAGCTCGGCGTCGATGAGGAGTGTGATGACGGCAACGACACTCCTAACGACACCTGCTCGAACACCTGCACCAAGGTCCCGTGCGACCAGCAGGTCGGCCAGGACTTCGACGAGGTGCTCAGCTACATCTGGATCTCGAACTCGAGCGAGAGCACCGTCTCCAAGATCAACACCAAGACGGCGATCGAGGAGGGGCGCTATCGGGTGGTCGGCGGCAGCCCGTCGCGGACGTCGGTCAACCTCGAGGGCGACGTCGCGGTGTCGAGCCGCGACCCGGGCGGGGTGACGAAGATCGCCGCAAAGCCCGAGAACTGCCTCGACGCCAACAACGACGGGATGATCACGACGTCGACCGGCCCTGGCGACGTCAAGGCGCTCGGCCAGGACGAGTGCGTGGTGTGGACCAAGATGATCCCCTCGCCGGGCTACGGCTACGGCCCGCGCGCGACGGCCTGGGACGGCGGCGTGCAGGACCAGGAGACGTGCCAGTACTCGTCGCCGCGCCTGTGGATCGGGTGGATGGACGGCGGGGCCGTGGCGCACTTCGAGCGCCTCGACGGCGCGACCGGCAATACGCTCGACAAGGTCGACTATCCGTGGGACGCAGGATCGTACAGCCCGTACGGCGGGGCCGTCGACGCGGCGGGCAACTTCTACGTCACCGGCCTCAACACCGCCCCGACGATCAAGATCGACGCGGTGACGCTGCAACTGACCAACCTCGGTAACCCCGCCGGCTGCAAGTACGGCATGACGCTCGACAACAACGGCGACATCTGGGCCGGCGCCTGCTTCGGCGAGGGCGTCTACCACTGGGACCACAACAACAACGTCTGGACGACACTGGCGAACTCGGGCGGCACGCGCGTCAACGGCATCATGGCGGACGCCGACGGCAACGTGTGGGGGGCAGGCAGCTCCGGCTGCCGCCTCGTACACATCGATATCCAGTCGAAGACGTACGTCAACAACAACATCCCGCTGCCCGGCTGCTCGTCCCCGTGGGGCGTCAGCATCGACTTCGAGGGCTACGTCTGGGTCGTCGACATGTCGGCGAGCGTGGCGTTCAAGGTCGACCCGATGACATATCAGGTGGTCGCCACGGTCGGCGGGCTCGTCGGTCCATACACCTATTCGGACATGACCGGCGTCGCGCTCAAGCAGCAGATCGTGCCGCAGTGAGCGGCGGAGTCCACGGACGACGCGCTGCCCGAGCCGGCCTGAGCAGGCCGGCACGCCGACCCGTCTGCGCTTTATCTCAGCCCTCGTCTTCCTTCTCGAGGAAGATGCCGCCCTTGTACTCGACGTAGTTGAGCACGCCCGTCGGCAGGAAACAGAGCAACTCGCCGCCCTCCGCGACGGGCAGCGCGACGAGTGTATCGCTGTTGGTCGGCAGCCTGAGCCGGAGCCCCCGCTCGACGACGATCTCGTCGAGCACCGTGAAGAACTCGTCGCGTGTCATGCCCGCCCGCAGCAGCGCGCGCATCTCGGCGAGGGTCGGCGCATTCGGGCGGCCAGCAGACCGCACCGGCGCGTCCGGCCGCGATGACGGGGGAGAGCGTCGCCAGGCCGCACGGATTCGATCCCACATCGGGGGCAGTCTATCCGAGGCCGCCAGCAAACGGGGGAGCGATCGCTGGCTTGGCCGCTCGCGCTGTTCCTCGCCGCATACGCATCCGACATGGCTACCAGCCCGTCGTTCCTGGCCCGCCCTTGAACGGTCCGACCACGTGAGAGGTCACCCAGCCGCCGTAGAAGCCGCCCAGTTGCGGGCTCGCTCGTTCGCCGCCGACGAAGCAGCCGTCCATCGCGGCGCAGTAGAACGCGACGTGCTCGAGCAAGCCCGAGAAGTCCGCGAACGGGTCCGGGTAGCTCCACGCGGCGCGCTCGGCCACGCGACCGCTGGCGCGCACGGTCCAGTAGGTCGCCGCGCCCTTCCACTCGCACATGGAGGCGCCGGCGGCCCGCTCGAGCAGGTCCCAGCGGACGTCGGCCGGCGGAATATAGTAGGTCGGCGGGTGCGAGGTCTCGAGCATTCGCAGCGCGCGGGTCGTGCGAGCGATGACCTCGCCGCCGAACTCCACGCGCACCGGGTGCGGGCACCCGGTGAGGCACGGCGGGCGAGGGTAGTCCCACACCGACTCCTGACCCGCGCCGGGAGGGTCGATCGCAGTTGGTCCCGGTCGGCCAGGGTCCGACCAGCGCGCGCGGGCGCGGCGGATCTCATCGGTAAGTTCGGCCATCGTCCGGAATGATAACAAACCCGCGAGGATGGCGAACCGGGGCCGGAGCATGGAGGGCCCGGCGAATGATGCGGTTCTTCACGCCGGGTGCGCTGGCGAGGCGGGCTGCTTTGCGCGGGTCCTGATCAGTGAGCGGTCGTTCAACCGCTGAGCCCGTCTGTCGCGGGTCTGTAGACTTTGCCGTAACAGTCGATGATCGAGCGGGCCAGGTCGGGGAACGCGAATTGGTCGAACCACCGCTGGGCCGGGTCGGAGCCGGCGGGCTGCTCGAAGTCGACCTCGGCGGCGATCTGCGAGTGTCTCAGGTTGTTGTAGCGGCCCGTGAAGAAGAAGATCGTGCCCTTGCGACGGCCGACGAGGATCGTCGCCAGGAGTTCGCTGGTTTGTGCGTTGACCTGGCGCGAGAGGACAAAGCGGTGGCCCGTCGTGCCCCACAGGTTCGCCACGCCGTAGGGCGAGATAATCGCGGATTGGACGCGTTCGACGACCGCGGCGGGCAGGTGCCCGCCCCGGTCGTTCTTCGCGTCCTCCAGCGAACAACTGAGCAGCGAGGAGATGCCACGGGCGATCGCCGGGACGGCGCTGGAGACGATGCCGAGCTCGAGGCCGTCGTCGAGGACGACATGGTCGGGCGCCGACGGGTTGCGCGAATCCTCGTAGCGGAGATATGCGCCGCGGAGCAGCTCGGTGGCGACGAAGCGGTCGTCCGACCTCAGGTGGATGGTTCTATCGCCGGACATGACGCTCTGCATGCGGGCGTTTATTTGGTCGCGGGCTTGGCCTCGGCTCGCGGCGCGCCGCAGGACTTGCACGCGGTCCCGTCGTGCGGGTTATCGGAGCTGCAATAGCTGCACTTCCACGGCGCGACCTTGGCGGCGGCGGCGGCGTCGTCCGCGGTCTTCTTGCTGGCCTCGGACTGTTTGGCGTCGGCGGTCTTGTCTTGCTTGGCCTTGTCGATCTCCAGCACCTTGTTGAGGGCGGACTGGGCGGTGTCGAGGTCACCCTTGAGCTTGCGCAGCACGGCGACGGCGGCGGTCTCGTCGGTCGCGCCGGCCTTGAGGGTGGTGTCGGCGCGGTCGAGGGCCCGCTGGGCGTCCTCGGCGGCCACCTTGGCGCCGAGGCGGGTGGCCTCGCTGGCCTTGGTGGTCACCTCGACCCGACTCTCGCGCAGCTTCTTCATCTGGCCGTCGAGGGCGTCGAGCTCGCCGACGAAGCCCTGCATCATGGCGGTGTTGGCCTCGGACAGCTTGGCGATCTTGGCGTCGCCGTCGAGGCCGGCGGCGGCGTCGTGGATCTTCGCGGCGGCGGCCTTGCGGGCCTCGAGCGCGGGGCGAAATCCGGGGTAGGTCGCGGACAGCTCGGCGAGCTGGACCGAGTTGCTGTCCCACTTGCGCGACTCGCCCTCGACGCTCTTGGAGCACGCACCCACGATCAGGGTCGTCGCGATCAACAGCTCGAACAGGAGACTCGTGGGGCGCTTCATCGCCTGTTTTTACGTCAATGCGACACAATGCACGAGGCACGACTTCGCGCGGGACAACGTGCATCGCAGCGAAGGAAGTACCCGCGCTGCAGCACGAACTGCGTGCCGTGAGACCGGCAGACCGGCAGACCGGCAGACCGGCGGCTTTAGACCACGCGGCCGAGCTGGTCGAGCAGGCGGGCGAGGCGGTCGACGTCGAGGCCGGAGAGCTGGCGGCCGAAGTCGACCTGGACGCCGCCGGGCCAGAAGCGGGTGCGGTGGGTCGGGTGGTCGGCGAGCGCGGTCAACAGGGCCTCGGGCAGCGACTCGAGGCGGCGGGTGTTGCCGACGACGCGGTGGCCGCCGTCGTCGGGGATGAGCTCGACCTCGGGGCGACCGCGGCCGGGCACGCCGAGGGTGAGCTCGACGGTCCAGCCGCGCCGACGCTCGCGGGCGCGCAGGTGCAGGGGGCTGCGCTCGTGCTCGCCGCGCAGGGAGAGCACGCGGCCGTCGGCCTGCTCGAGGCTGACGGGCGCGGGCAGGCCGAGGCGTGCGGCGAGCTCGGTGAGGGTGGTGGCGAGCGGTGAGGGTGGTTCGGTGATGACCTCGGCGGGGTCGGGAGGGGCGCCGGCGGTGGTGTCGAGCAGGACCAGGTAACCGGCGGTGAGCATGAGCACCAGTTGCGGGCTGCTCAGGCCGAGGCCCGCGGTGATCATCATCGCCAGGCCGAGGCCGCGGGTGTGGTCGCGGGTGGAGATCAGCGCGCCGCTGAGGGTGGCGAGCAGCACGAACAGGCCGAGCATCGCGGCGGTGAGCTGCCAGCCCGGGACATAGCCGGGGTAGGGCAGGTCGAAGCCGAACAGCGAGCGGACCAGGCCGCCGAGGTCGCCCTCGAGGTCGCCGAAGCGCTGCAGATACACGCGATAGAGGCCGAGGGTCATCACGCCGGCGCCGAGGGTGACGAGCAGGCGCAAGACCGGGTCGATCTGCGGGCGCATCAGCAGCAGGCCGGCGACGCTGGCGAGCACCACGGCGGTCATGATCGGCGCGGCGGCGGCGAGGCCGAGCGGGACGCCAGCGAGGGCCGCGGCGCCGCCGAGCACGAGGCGTACGGTCGCGGGCGCGGCGGTCGCGAGCAACCAGATCCGCAGGCGGGCCGGGCCGAGGGTCGGCCACAGGGCGGCGAGGGCGATCGGCCAGGTCGCAAGCGAGAGGCCCGTGCCGACCTGACCGATCGATCCGGTGAACTCGGTGTTGGGCGCGAGCAGGTGCTCGGCGAGCAGGAGGGCAGCGCCGAGCGCCGCGGGGGTGGCAGGCAACCAGCGCAGGCGGCCGAGCCGGGCGTCACGCAGCCATTGCAGCGGGATGACGACGCAGATCGCGGCGCACACGAGGGTCAGGAAGTGATGCAGGATGAACTCGCCGTGGTAGGCGAGGCCGAGCTTGGTGACGCCGCCACGCCAGATGGCGACGCCGGTCAGCAGCGGGCCGGCGAGGGCGATGGGGAGCCCGACGCGGGGCCGGGCGCGCAGCAACCACGCGAGCAGACCCCCGGCGGCGAGCGCCAGGATGACGAGGATGTACATGCGCGGGCCCTCGCGCGCGGCTCGATGCAGGGCCTCGGGGCTGGCGAGGCCGAGGGCGACGCCGGCGATGAGCTGCAACAGGCCAGCGATCGCAGCGGCGGCGGCCAGCACACCCACGGCCACCGGGCGCCCGGAGCTACGGTCGGCCGGGCTGTGGCTGGCGTCGGTCACGGGAGACCGGGTCTATCAGAGGTCGGGGCGGCGCGCCGACCCTTATCGGTGGACCCTTAAAAAGGGGCGAGTAAAAAGGGCGAGTAATGGGGTTCGAACCCATGACCTCTCGGACCACAACCGAGCGCTCTAACCGACTGAGCTATATTCGCCGTACGAGACTCTTCGATTATGAAAAAGCCCCCACCGCCGAAGCGAAGGGGATGGCTTCATAACACAGTCGCGCGACGCCTGACCAGCACGTTTTGTCGACGAGAGCACGGCGGCTTCTCACGAGCGCGTGGGGCGCGTGGTCCGGGGGATGGTGGTTAGCCGGTCGCGGCCGGGTCGGCCGGGACCGGCAACTCGGCGGGGGTGGGCTCGCTGGGGGCGCTGGGCTCGGTCTTGACCGTGGGGCGGGGCTCGGGCGGCGGCTTGGGGGGCTCCAGTTGGCCGGCGGCCGAATGGTCCTTGAGCACGCGCAGCCACAGGGGGAACACCTCGGCGACGGCGGTGGCGAGCGGGCGGAGGACGACGCAGTGGGCGAGGCCGTGGTGCGACATGAACGCGATGATGCCGGCGTCGCCCTCGGCCAACTTCGTGCGGACTTCGGGCTCGAGCATGAGGCGGGAGAGCTGGCCGGTCGCGGTCGTGAAGTGGAAGGTTTCGGCGTGTTCGCCGGGGATCGCGAGGGCGGCGTCGAGGCGGCTGCGGTCGACGGCGCGACGGATGGCGTCGTAGGCCTCGCCCTTGCCGGCGCGCTTGAGGGCGACGGTGTCGAGCCCGGGTTTGCTCGCGAGGTTGGGCTTGCCGGCCGAGCCTGAAGGGCGATCGCCACGCGGACCGGCGTCACGCGGGGTGGAGCTGCGGGTGCCGGAGTTGCTGCGGGGGCTGTGGTCGCGGCTGGCCTTTCGGTCCTGTCCTTTGGGACCGGTGCTCTTGCGTTCCACGGCGGCGACATCGGCCGCGGTCACCAGACCGGCCGCGGCGAGTTTGGCCTTGAGGTCGAGCATGGACCGCGAGCTATAGCACGAAGTCGCGGCCGGACGACGACCCGTCCGAGTGGTCGATGAGGGCCTGAAGCGAGGCCTCGTCGATCGCGGTGACGTCGGTGAAGCGCAGGCCGAGGCCGGGGGCGCGGCCTTCTTGGTGAGTCCCGATGCGTACGACCTCGGCGCTGAGCACCAGCGGGTTACGCTGCGCGCCGCGCTGCAGCACGATCTGCACGGCGCTGCCGACGGGCAGCGGACGGGCGGAGCGCACGAAGGTGCCGTGACCGGAGAGGTCGAGGGTCTGCACGGCGAGCGAGGTGGCGGCGGTCCGCAGGGTCGCGGCGATGTGCACCTGCGCCCGCGGCCGCGTGCGTCGTTCGAGAGGGCTGTGAGCTTCGCCGGTCATCATCGTGGGTCGCCCGCGAGTGCGGGGGCCCCAGACCATACACCCCCTCAGGTCCCGCGATAACATTGTATTTACGCGTCAATTCTGCGGTCACGCGTGGACAGGTGTCGACCGCGTGAGCCTTGCGGGGGGTCGCGCGCAGGGGTGGGCGCGCTTGACCGGTCGGCGACAACGGGTCCATCCTCGCGCCGCTTTGAAGGTCCACCTGATCGGCATTGGCGGCACGGGGATGGGCGCGCTCGCGGGCCTGCTCAAGCAGGCGGGGCACGACGTGCGCGGGTCGGACGGACCGCTGTATCCGCCGATGTCGACGCAGTTGGCCCAGGCCGGCGTGGCGGTGATGACGGGGTTTCGCGCGGAGAACCTCGACTGGGGTCCCGACTGCGTGGTGGTCGGCAACGTGTGCGGGCGAGAGCACGTGGAGGTGGTCGCCGCGCTGGCGCGCTCGCTGCCGCTCGAGAGCTTCCCGTCGCTGCTGGCGAAGTTGTTGTTGCCGGGTCGGCGGTCGCTGGTGGTGGCGGGGACGCACGGCAAGACGACGACCTCGGCGTTGCTGACGTGGTTGCTGGTGGTTGCGGGTCAGCGGCCGTCGGCGCTGATCGGCGGCGTGCCACAGAACCTGGGCCGGGGGGCGTTGCAGGGCGCGGGCGAGGCGTTCGTGCTCGAGGGCGACGAGTACGACACGGCGTTCTTCGACAAGGGCTCGAAGTTCTTTCACTACGCGCCGTTTAGGGCGATCGTCACCAGCGTCGAGTTTGACCACGCGGACATCTTCGCGGACCTCGAGGCGGTCAAGGCGGCGTTTCGCCGGTTCGTCGCGCTGATCCCCGCGGAGGGTGACCTGGTGGTCTGCGCCGACGATGCCGGCGCGATGGAGGTCGCAGCGGTGGCCCGCTGCGCGCGGACCACCTATCGCGTGCTCGCCGAGGGCGACGACCCGGCCAGCGCGGACTACACGGCGCGCCCGTCGGTCAAGCGCGGCGGCGGTCAGACGCTGTTCGAGCTGTTCGAGCGCGGCGAGAGCCAGGGAGAGTTCGCGACCTCGCTGGTCGGCGGATACAACGTAGCGAACATCCTCGCGGCGGTGGCGATGGCCCGCAAGGAGGGCGCGCCGATGGAGGCGCTCCGCGACGGCGTGCGCCGGTTTCGCGGGGTCCGCAAGCGCCAGGAGCTGCTCGGCATCGCGGCGGGGATCCGGGTCGTCACTGACTTCGCGCACCACCCGACGGCGGTGAAGGTGACGGTCACGGCGGTGCGCCGGCACTTCCGGAACAACAAGCTGCACGTGTGCTTCGAGCCGCGCTCGGCGTCGTCGCGGCGGGCGGTGTTCTTCGAGGGCTACGCGGAGGCGTTCGCGGCGGCCTCGCGGGTGTACGTCGGCCCGCTGTTTCACCCCGAGAAGATCCCCGAGGATCAGCGGATGGACGCGCCGATGCTGGCGAAGGCGATCGCGGCGCACGGCATCGAGGCCACGGCGTACCCGAGCGTCGATGGGGTCGGCGTGGCGGTGCTGACCCAGGTGGCGCCGGGCGACACGGTGCTGATCCTCTCGAGCGGGTCGTTCGGCGACCTCGGCACCAAGCTGCTGCAGGGGCTGGGCGACGCGTTCATGTTCGCGACGGCGGAGGATATGCCGGCGGTGCAGGCGTTGTGCTCGAGCTACGGCCTGGCGCCGACCGAGTTCGATGACGCCACCGAGACGCTGATCCTGCGCGAGCCGGAGGGGGACGTGGTCGGTTGTTGCAGCCTCAAGGTGGCAGGCACACAGGCGCTGCTGTTCAACCTCGCGGTCGCGCGGACCCGGCGAGGTGAGGGCCTCGGGTGGATCCTCGCGGACGGGACCATTCGCCGGGCGCGTAACGTCGGCGTGCGGGCGATCTACCTGGCCACCAGCGACGCGGCCGACTTCTTCGCCAACCGCGTCGGCTTCGTGCCGGCGCCGACCGACGAGGTCGACGCGCAACTGCGCGAGAGCCCGCACTTCGCAGCGATCCACCGGGGCGGCGTGTGCATGTCGTTCGACCCGACCTGGCGGCCGCGCCCGGCGTGAGCGCATGCTGGCGAGCTTACTCTTCGCCGTGTACGCGACCGTCGGCCTGGTGGCCGGCGTGCTGGTGATCGCGGCCAGGAGCCCGCGCACGGCCGTCTCGGCGCTGTGGGTCGGGTTGCTCGCCGGGTGCTGTGCATATGCGCAGGTGATGGCGCCCGCGGTCGCGGCGGTGCAACTGGTGATGCTCGCGGGGGCGGCGATCGCCGCGCTGCGGGTGGCGGTGCGGGCGACACCGGCCCGCGTGGCGCCGCCGGGTCCACGCGTGTGGTGGCGGCTCGCGGTGGTAGTGCCGGTCGCCGCGTTCGCGCTGGTGCTGGTGTCGACCTGGGCCCGCCAGTACGTATGGACAGGGCGCGAGCTGCCGCCGGGCACGCGTCTGGGGGCGGTGGCGACGATCGGGCGGGCGTGGGCCGAGCTGTACGCGCCGACGCTGGGGCTGGCCATGATGGCGCTGCTGATCGCTGCGATCGCAGGGCTTGCGGGGCGCGAGCATCGGTTATAACCGGCGCGCCGATGCGCTCGCCGGATCTGCCGATCACGCACCTTCTTTACCTGGCGAGCGGGCTGTTCGTGCTCGGCCTGCTCGGCGTGCTGCTGCGGCGCTCGCCCGGTCGCGCGCTGCTGGCCCTGGTGTTGCTGCTGTCGGCGACTGGCCTGGTGATGGCGACCTTCGCCCGCGCGTGGGCGCAGACCGGCGGGCAGGTGTTTGCGAGCTTGCTGGTGGTGTTGACGGCGGTGTACGCGGTGGTCGGCGCGGCGCTGCTGCGGGGGCGCGAGTAGTCGATGGAGGCGCACGTGAGCCTGCTGGCGATCGTGGTCCTGCCGATGCTGGCGGGGCTGCTGATCTGCGGCTTCGAGGCGGCGTGGTCGCGGTGGTTCGGCGACGAGCGAGCGCTAGCGCTGGCCGGTCGCATCGCGCTGGGGGCGACGATGCTGTCGGCGCTGGTGCTGGCCGCGGGGGTGTACGCGGCGTCGGTCCGGCCTGACCTCGGGCGCACGCATCCGGTGCCGTGGGCCGGGGCCGGCTTCACGACGGCCCTCGACCTCGACCTCGAGCTCGGCGGCCTGGCGCTGGTGGTCTGCGGGGTCGCGCTGGTGATCGCGCTGGGGGTGCAGGTCGCCGCGCTCGGCGACCCCCGCGAGGGGCTGCGGGCGCTCGGGCGCACGGCGCTGCTGCTCGCCGGCACGCTGCTGCTCGGGCTGTCGGGGACGCTGTGGGGGGCCGCGCTCGGCTGGCAGATCGTCGTGATGGTGGGCGCTTCGAGACATGTCCCTGGGGACATGTCGGAGAAGACATGTTGGCGGATCTCCGACGCGGGGGTGTGGCTGGCGGTGCTGGCGACGATGGTCGGCGCGGGCGGGCTGGACTTCGGGCAGATCACCCGTAGCGCGCTGCTCGGGGCGCACGCGAGCCTGGCCGCGGGGGCGCTGCCAGGGCCGCTGATGGGCGCGGCGCCGGCGAGCGTGGCCGCGGTCGCGCTGGTGATCGCCGTGCTCGCGCGGATCGCCGCGCTACCGGGCGCGCTGCGTGAGGCGAGCCCGGTGATGCGTGCGGCCTGCCTGGGGTTGGCGAGCGGGGCGGGGGTGCTGCTGCTGCTGCGCGCGCACATGCTGCTGGCGCTGGCGCCGACGGTGATGGCCGCGCTGACGCTGGTCGGGGCGGCGATCGCAGCGATGGCCGGGGTGGCCGCGCTGCGGACCGACAGCCACGAGGAGACGCTGGCCCGCGTGGCGCAGGCGCAGCTCGGGTTCATGCTGGTGGCGCTGGGGCTCGGCGCGTGGGCGCCAGCGTGCGGGCTGCTGCTGGCGTACGGGGTCGCCAGCGGGGCGCTGGGGCTGGCGCTCGGGGCCGGGAGCGGGGCTGGACACGCGGCGCGGGTGCTGGCCGGGCTGTCGCTGGCGGGGGTCCTGCCGACCGGCGCGACGCTGTGGCTCGGCGAGATCACGGGCGTCGCGTGGATGTACATGAGCGCCTGGAGCCCGGGGCTCAACGTCGCGGCGGCGGGGCTGTGTGTGCTCGCGGCGGTGTGTGTCGCCGGGTCGATGGCGCATGTCCTTCGGGACAGGTCGCATGGGCCAGGTGGCGCGGAGATCGGGCTGGCCTCGGCGTTCCTGGCGACGGCCGCGACGATCGCGGCGATGACCGATCTTCCGGGGTCGATCACGGCGCTGCGCATGGGCCTGGCGCCGGAGTTCGGGCCGAGCTGGCTGCTCCCCGGGGACCTCGCGCTCGGGCCCCGCCCGCCGTACTCGGTGGTGCTGGCGCGCTGGGCCGTGGTCGCGCTGGTCCCGGTGGCGGTGTTCGGGCTGGTGATGGGGGCGCGGCTGCGGGCGCTGGCCTCGCGGCTGTGGGTACCGACCTGGCCGCAAGGACAGGTCCTGCGCAGGACGGCGCGGGCGCTGGTCCGCGCGGCGCACGAGCTCTTCGAGGTCCGCGTGGGACCGGCGCTGCTGCTGGCCCCGGCGCAGCCCGGAGTGCCGCGCGCGGCGGGCCCGCTGCGCGGCGGGCTGGTGTTGGTGCTGCTCGGGGCGCTCGCTGTGCTCGGGGTCGTGTACTGTAATCCCGATGTCGCGCGGCTCGGGCCGACGCGGGTCTACCCGGTCGACCTCGGCGGGCTCGACCCGGCGTTGCTGGGCTCGCAGCGGCCTTCTGGCGGTGTGCGTCCGCCGGCAGTCACTGCGCCCGCGGAGGCCGAGCTGGCCCCGGGGACAGGTCAGGGGGAGGGACGATGACGGCGCTGGTGGACCTGCGGGTGCTGCTCGCGCTGCCGTTGCTGGGGGCGATGGTCGTGCTGGTGGCGCCGGCGCGGTGGAGTCGACGGGTCGGCGGGTCGGCGGCCGGGCTGGTGGTGGCGGTGGCGGTGTTGATCGCGCTGGCCGAGCCGCTGAGCCTCGCGGTCCGAGTGGTTTGGGTCGACGCGCTCGGGCTCGCGGTGTCGCTCGGCGTCGGCGGCTTGACGATCCCCGGGCTGCTCGTCACCTGCCTGATCGGACAGGTCGCTGCGCTCGCGCCAGGCGGCTCACGCGGGTCGATCGCGGGCGGGCTGGTCCTGCAAGCCGGCGTGCTCGCGGCGCTGCTGGCCCGTGACCTCGGGTTTCTGATCGCGTGTCATGCCCTGCTCGCGCCGATCGTGGTGATTTTGGTCGCGGGGAGCGACCGACCCGACCGACTGCGGGCCGCGCTCGGGGCCGGCTTCTACCTGGCTCTCGGGACAGCCGCGCTGGCGCTCGCGGGGGCGCTGCTGGCAGTCGCGCAGCACGACGCCTCGGGGGGGCAGTGGAACCTCGAGCTCGCGGCGCTCGCGGAGAACTTGCTGCCGGCGCGCGCGGAGGCGGCGGTCGCGGTGGCGCTGGTGTTCGCCGGTACGGTGACGCTCGGGGTGTGGCCGCTGCACGGATGGTTATTGGCGGCGACGGCGTCGGCGCGACCGGGCACGGCGCTGTTGCTGGTCGGTCCGCTGCGCTGGCTGGGCGTCGACGTGCTGCTGCGTCTGTGGCTGGTGCTGGCGCCGAGCAGCGCGGCCGTGCATGCGCCAGTGCTGGCGTGGATCGCCGTGATCGGGGCGGTGTATGGCGCCGTGCTCGCGCGTGCGGAGCCGGATCGCCGGCGGGCGATCGGGCTGGCGAGCCTGGTGCCCGCGGGGCTGGTGGTGCTCGGGCTGGCCGGTCAACACCACGAGGGGCTGCTGGGCGCGGTGATGCTGGCGCTGGCGCTGACGCTCGGCGGCGCGGCGGCCGTGTACGCGCATGAGCACGGGCAAGTGTGGATGCGTCGCCTCGCGCCGCTCGGGCTGCTGCCGGCGCCGGGCTTCGTCGGCCTCGCAGGGGTGGCGCTGGTGGTGCTGGGCACCGCGCGCTTCGCCGGGCTGACGCTCGGCGGGCACGCGATGTGGCTCGCGCTGGCGGCCATGGCGGCGGCGTTGCTGTCGGTGCGGGCGCTGTCCGGAGGGACAGGTCCGAAGGGACATGGCGAAATAGCCAGGTCAGGACATGGGGTGGCGCTCGGCTTCGTGGTGCTGCTGACGCCGCTGCTGATCACCGGTGTCTGGCCGGCGCGCACGCTGGGTGCGAGCCACACGGCGGCGCGAGGATGGGTCGAGGCGACGACGCGTCGGCGCTGTGAGCGGGCGGTGCGGACGATCGGTGCGGCGACGCGAGCCCCGGCGGAGCCCTCCGAGGCCTGCGCGCAGCCGCTGCGGACGCTCGAGCTGCTGCAAGGCGGGCGATGACGGAGACGCTGGTCATGTTGGCGCCGCTGGTGATCGTCGGGCTGTGGGCCGTGCTGACGCCGCTGGCTGGTCCGGCGCTGGTGCGGGTGCCGGGGGGCTGGCAGGGGGGGGTCGCGCTGGTCGGCGTCGCGCTGGCATCGATCGCCGCGTCGACCCTGCTGGTGACGCCGGAGCTGGCGGTCGGCAGCACACACTTCGCGGACGCCGTGGTGGTCGACCGCCTGGCGCTGGCGCTCGACTTGCTGGTGCTCGTGGCGATGGCGGCGATCGTGGCGAGTGATCCTCCGACACCCGGCGGCGCGGCGCGGCACGGGCTGGTGCTGCTCGCCGGTCTCGGCGCGATGGCCTGCGCCCACGCGGGCGACCTCACGGTGTTGACCGCCGGGCTCGAGCTGGCCTGTCTGGCGACCGCGACCCTGATGTGGCTGGGACGCGACCGTGACGACGGAGCGCCGGCACTGACCTGGCTCATGGGACAGGGCCTCGCCGCCGGCCTGCTGTGGCTCGGCCTCGGGCTGATCTACGGGGCGACCGGGACGACGCGGCTCGGCGAGCTGGTCGGACGGATCGGCGCGGTGTTCCTGCGCTGGGGCGCGAGCAACGTGCAGGCCGCGGTCGACCTGCTGCACAGCAGCGCGCGCTTCGACGAGGGCCTGGTGGTGTACTCGCGCGACGCGGCGGTCACCGGGGCCGCGCCGGCGATGTTGCTGATCCCCGGCCTGTGCCTCGCGCTGGTCGGCGTGCTCGCGCGCCTCGGGGTGTGGCCGCTGGCGCCCGCGCTCCCTGCGATCTCGCGGCGCGTCGGCGCGAGCGGGCTGGCGACGGCGCTGGTGCTGGTGCGGGTCGCCGCAGCCGCGGCGATGCTGCGCCTGTTCGTGGCCGTGCTGCACGCGCCGCGCATGGTCTACGCGCCCTACGGCTGGGGCACCGCGGCGGCGCTGCTCGGGGGGCTGAGCGCCGTGGTCGGTGCGCTCGCGGCGGTGCGCGCCGCGGGGCTGCGACGCCTGCTGGCGTGGGCCACGGTCGCCAACGCCGGCCTCGTGCTGCTCGGCATGGGCGCGGCGGCCGACTTCTACGCGCACGCGGGGGCCCGCTCGGGCGGCCTGAAGATCACCGATCACGTCGACTGGGGGCAGGGCGCCGGGGACCTCGCGGTCGCGGCGGTGCTGCTGACGCTGGCCATGCACGCGCTCGCCAGCCTCGGCCTGCTTGCCGCGCACGCGGCCTTCGATCGCGGGCGCGGGCTGGTCGACCTCGCCGGCCTGGCCCGCCGCGCGCCAGTCCCGGCCGCGGCGATCGCCGTGTGCCTGCTCGGGCTGGCCGGCGCGCCGCCGACCGGGGCGTTCCTCGCCCGCCTCGCGCTGTTACAAGCTGGCCTTCAGGACAGCAACGTGCTGGTCCGCGTCGCGCTCGCCAGTGGCACGCTGGCCGGCGTCGCGCTGGTGCTGGGGTGCCTGCGCGTGCTGGCGACCATATGCAGCGACGACGCCCCCGATGCGCCGCCGGCCGGTCGCGGGTGGGCGAGGGGCACGCTGGTGGTCCTCGCGCTCCTGCTCGTTGGGACAGGTCTCTTCGGTCAGGTCACCGTCGAGGCCGCGCGCGAGGCGGCGGCGGGCGCCGGCCTCGGTCCGGGCACGCCTGCGCGGCGGGCCTGGCTCGACGCTCGCCAGGCGCGCTGAGCCGGCGGATCAGACGTCGAACACGGCGATGTTGTAGAAGCCGAGCGGCCACACGCGCTCGACCGGCATGAGCATCGGTACGAGCGCGGCGGGGGTCTTGTTCGGCAAGATCGTCCCCTGGGTCGCGAAGGCGCGCAGACGCAGGCCGGCGTCGGCGCCGAGCTTGCGCAGGTAGGCGGGCGTGAACTTGAGGGCGCCGCGCTCCTCCTTCTTGAGCAGCCCGAACAGGAACATCAGGGGGTTGACCGCGTTGGGCTCGAGCAGGACCACGTTGCGCCGGGCGACCCGCTTGATCTCGCGGACGGCGGCGAGCGGCGACTCGACGTGGTGTAGCAAGTTGCCGCAGAACACCACGTCGTAAGCGGCGTCGGCGAAGGGCAGCGCCTCGACGCGGCCGACGACCTTGCGCTCCGCGGGCAGCGGATTTTGGCGCAGCATGTTCTCCGAGAAGTCGAGGCAGGTCAGGTCGAAGGCGTCCTGGAACACCGCGCTGAAGTAGCCGTTGCCGGCCCCGACCTCGAGCATCGTCAGTTGCTTCGGCGCGTGGTCATCGCTGCGCAGGGCCTCGCGGATGAACGCGAGCTTCGAGCGGGCGAAGGCCTGGACCGCGGGGTGGCCGGGCAGGCGGCGCACGCCGACGCCGGCCCAGTACGCCTGTTGTTCCTGATAGTCGACGCCGGCCATGGCTCACCCGGGCTTTTGGGCGACGATGCATTGGTTGACGAAGCCGAAGTTGAACACGCGCAGCTTGGCGATCATGCGGTCGATCTTCAGCGAGCGCGCGGGGTCGACGTTGACGCGCAGGTACGGCAGCACGCCGACGGGCGCCCACATGAAGCGGCGAAACTTGACGTGCTGGAAGCCGGCGCCAGCGACGATGCGCCGCAGCACGGCCTCGTCGATCTCCTGGGCGTGGTGCTCGTCGGCGACCATGCCGAGGCGGCCAGCGACGTGGTCCCACAGCGGGTTCGGGGCGGTCGCCACCAGCACGCCGCCGGGCTTGAGCGCGCGCAGGGCCTCGCGTAGGGCCTGCTCGGGGTCCGGCAGGTGCTCGAGCACGGCGAGCGCGGTGACCAGATCGTAGGTGCCCTCGGGGATCTCGGGCGGCAGCGCCATGACGTCGCCGGGGTAGATCGAGACGTTGTCGGGCAGCTTCGGCACCGAGGCCAGCAGCTCCGCGGACAGCTCGACGCCGTCGAAGCGGCCGGCCTTGCCGAACAGCTCGCGGATCGCCAGCAAGGTCAGGCCGTCAGCGGCGCCGAGCTCGAGCACCGAGGGCGAGCCCTGGTCCCCGCGACGCTCGCGGAAGGCGTCCACGGCGAGCATGGCGCGCACGCGGTAGCGAAACTTCAGGTGGCCCTTCTTGCGGCCCGCGGCGTACTCTCGGTCCATCACGCCGTCATGCATTGGTTCGGTCATGGCGCCTCGTATCCGCGACCCTGGTCGCAGAGCGCCGGTGACTTAGCACAAAGCCCAGCGCGACGGGATGGGTCACGGTCCGGGCTGCACGCGCCCGGCATCGAGCAGTTCCCGGTGCCGACGCGTTGTGGTAGAAGACCGGTCCGCGAGCCATGTGGAAACGCACGGTTTTGGCGGGCGCTACGGCTTCTCTAGAGCTGCATACGGCTTCAGGCCCTTATCCAAATGAACGATCTGGTACCGACCACCACTGCGACGACCACAGCGCTTTCGGCGACCACAGCGCTTGTCATGCACGAGCATGCCGGCGTGTCGATCGTGATCCCCGCCTACAACGAGGAGCGCGGCGCGGGTCCGGTGCTGGTCGAGCTGCTCGAGCTGCTGCGCCGCGAGCTCAAGGGGATCCCCTGGGAGGTGCTGGTCATCGACGACGGCTCGTCGGACAACACCGCGCAGGCGATCCAGGCCCACGTCTGTGATGAGCTGCGGCTGGTGCGTCACGCGGTCAACCGCGGCTACGGGGCGGCGATCAAGACCGGTGTGTCCGAGGCGGTCCACCCGTGGATCCTCATCACCGACGCCGACGGCACCTACCCGGCGGTGCACATCCCCGAGTTGCTCGCGCACCGTCGGCAGTTTCACATGGTCGTCGGCGCGCGCACGGGGCCCAAGGCCGCGGTCGCGCTGCTGCGTCGCCCGCCGAAGTACGT
>Ga0105046_10002372_pt1 | contig 29722 bp, 22 predicted proteins | sample MAT03_FD_78385 | JGI IMG/M metagenome (GOLD analysis project Ga0105046, IMG submission 78385) | Freshwater microbial communities from Lake Fryxell liftoff mats and glacier meltwater in Antarctica - MAT-03 (megahit assembly) | ecosystem: Environmental > Aquatic > Freshwater > Ice > Liftoff... | reverse complement strand
CGCGCCACCGCCGACCGCGACCGCGACCGAGTTCAAACCAGACCCGGCCAGCGTGCTGCGCTATGGCCCCGCTTATCGCTATCCACAATCCGGTTGGACGGTGCTCCATATTGAAGGGGCTCCATACGAGCGCGGCGTGCAACATGGCCGCCTGATGGCCGCCGAGATCGTTGGGTTTATCAAAGCCCGCGCGATCGCGAGAAACTCCAAGTCCCCGGTCGAAGCATGGCGTGAGGCGCGCACGCTGGTCAACGCCCTGTTTCTGCGCCGCTATGACGCGGAGTATCTCCAAGAGATGAAGGGCATTGCCGACGGCGCCGCGGCGGCCGGCGGCAAGTACGACGATCGTCCGGTCGATCTGATCGATATCGCCACGATCAATTCCGACTTGGAACTGGCCTACCTTCGCCCTGGGTTGACCGCCACTGCCGCCGGCGCCGGCCTGGAAGAGGGCAAGTTCCCTCAGCCCGTCAGCACGGAGCGACCGCACCCGGCCGAGGACCATTGCAGCGCGTTCGCCGCGACCGGACCCGCCACGGCCGATGGCCAGATTGTCTTTGGGCACATCACCATGTGCGGACTGGCCGATGCTCACGAGTACAATGTCTGGATTGATCTCAAGCCGACGGCCGGGCGACGGATCGTCATGCAGAGCTACCCAGGCGGAATCATGAGTGGACTGGACTACTACATGAACGACGCCGGCATGCTGGTGCTGGAAACCACGATCGAGCAAACCCACTTTGACGCCACCGGCCTGACCGTCGCCTCGCGCATTCGCCGCGCCGTGCAATACGCCGAGAGTATCGATAAGGCCGTGGAAATTCTGACCGAGAGCAACAACGGGCTCTACACCAACGAGTGGCTGCTGGCCGATATCAAAACCGGCGAAATCGCCATGCTGGAACTCGGCACGCACAAACAAAAACTATGGCGCAGCAGCCGGGACGAGTGGCACGCAGGCACGAAGGGCTTTTACTGGGGCTGCAACAATGGCCGCGATCTCGACGTGCGCAAAGAGTCCCTCCCGTCGCTTGCCGGCAAGCCTGGGAACCTGGTATTTCGTTCGACCGATCGCGATCGCGCGTGGCTGAAGCTGTTTGACAAACATCGCGGGGGTTTGGCCGAGGATTTTGGCTTCGAGGCATTTACCACGCCCACGCTGGCGGCCTTTCCGTCCTGCGACGCCAAGTTCACGACAACCAAACTGGCCAAAGAGATGAAAAGCTGGGCGCTGTTTGGCCCTCCAATGGGGCGCGCCTGGACGCCAACGCGCGAAGAACAAGAACACTCGCCCGAACTGCGTCCGCTAGTCAGTAATGACTGGGCGCTCCTTTCGATCGACGCCGCTGGCGCCGCGCCCAAAGAAGCCGTCAAGCTGGCAGACGCCGTCCCGTTTCCGGAAGAAAAAGAAGACCGCTTTGCCAAGCCCGTGTCTCTCTCTGCGGCGTGGCGGGGAACGCTTCTGCCTGCGAGCGACGCTGACACGTGGTTGGCGGCAGGCAACGCCGGCTACGAACGAATCGTCGCGCTCGAAAAAGGCCTCCACGCCGAAGCCAAGGACAAGCCGCTCGATCGCGGGTCGCAAGATCATCTGGACGTGGCGCTCTTCAATCGCCGCTCGCAATGGCTGTCCGCCGCTGCGCGTCTTGGCCATGACATTCCGCTGGTCGATACCAAGAGTGACCCTGCAGGCACAGATTGGTATCACGTTGCGGCTGGCAAAGGGGTCATGCTGCTGGCCGCGCTCCGCGGCGAACTAGGCTTCGAGACGTTTGACCGGTTGATGGACGACTTCGGTCGCGCCCACGCCGGACAGGCCGTCACCACCGCCGATTTTCGCAAGGCGGCGCAACAGGCGGCCGGCCGATCGCTCGACAGCTTTTTCGATAAGTGGCTAAGCGGCTCCGACGAAGCGCTCGCGGCGCGAGACGGTTTCTGGTCGATCGACTCGTTCGAGGAAGAGCCCGAGAGCGCGATCATCGTCTACGGCACGCTGGGTGATCGAACCGGCCAGCGCGAAGCCGCCGAGCAGTTGCAAAGCAAAATCGCCCGCCGCTGGAGTAACGTGGCGATTCCAATCTGCTCTGACCAGGAACTAGATGACGCGGCGATCGCTGGACATCACTTGCTGCTAATCGGTCGCCCGGCGACCAACGCGTTGACCGCGCGGATGGCGAAATCGCTCCCCGTGACGTTTGGCGCCGGATCGTTCGAGGTTCGCGGCGAAAACTATGCAGACGCAGCCAGCGCCGTGATCGCGGCCGGCCCGAACCCCAAGAATTCGCGCTATTCAGTCGTCGTCTACGCAGGGCTGGGGGCCAAGGCAACCTGCCACGCCATCGATTCCCTACCGGACGACGATCCCTATCCCGCTCAAGTCATGCTCCTGCCGGCCCGTGAGCGCGCCCGTCGGCTGTGCGTCACGCCGAATCTAAAATCGCCAGCCCCGGTGGCCGTCGCTCCCACGCCCTGATACCACACAGTCTTTCGTCTCATAAGCCCTACATCACCGACCCAACAAAACCGACGCGGAAGCGTCGCACAAAAAAATGCTGGTGACTGCGTATGGGTTTGTGTTGGGATCGTGCATTGGGAGCTTTTTGAATGTGGTGGCCTGGCGATTGCCGCTCGGCATGAGCCTGTTGAAGCCGCCGTCGCATTGCCCCGGTTGCAAAACGCCGATCCGCCTGCGCGACAACGTTCCCGTGCTCGGCTGGATACTGTTGCGCGGTCGCTGCCGTGCGTGCGGCTGCAAGATCTCGCCTCGCTATCCGCTGGTGGAACTTGCGATGGGCGTGGCGTTTGGCGTGCTGGCATATTATGAACTCGCAACCGCCGGGAGCATTTTTCCGCCGCGCAACGCGCTGAAGCCAATCGCAACTGGCCTGATGTTCGACTGGACGCTATTGGGCGTGTGGCTCTACCACGTAACGCTCGTGTCGATCCTGGCGACAATCGCGCTGATTGAGTCCGAGGGAAGCCGCCTGACGCGTGGCTTTTTCGTCTTCGCGTTGTGCGCCGGTCTGCTGCCGCCGGTGATCTGGCCCGAACTGCGCGTGACGTTTTCTTTGAAAGCAAATGCGGTGACCTGGGCCGCGGACACCACGGTGCAACTGGCGCTGCGCCACCTGATCATTGGGGCTGTGCTGGGGACGTGTATCGGCTGGTCGTTCGATCCGCGCCGCAGCGATCGCGCCCGGGTTGTTGAACTCGGCGCGGCGCTCGCATCCGTGGGGCTGTTTCTGGGGGACGCGATCTTGCTCCCTGTCGCCGGCATTCTGGCCGTGGTCGTGCTGCTGTTGCGTTTGATCGCGATCGCGTTTCCGGTATTATTGCGCGCGCCGCGCTCGGCGATCGTGCTGCCGACGGTAATTTATATGATTCTCCACTGGCCGCAGACCGTAAATCCCTTCGACAACGCCGAGGCATACACGGCGACGGTTTTGATCGTTGGCTTGGTTTCGGCCTTGCTGGCGTTCGGAGCATTTCACGCGCGGCACTTTCCCGGAGTCGAGGAAAAGCAGCAGCACGACAACGCCGTCATGTGAGCGCTTGACCCAGGCCCGCGCCGGCCTAGACTTGATCCGCGGCGTCCTTTGTCCGGACAGACTGATCAAAACGCTGAAACTTGCACTGGTAATTTGCTTATGGCCCCTCTCACGCCTCCCGTCGCCGTTGTCACTGGCAGCGGCGCGCGTCGGGTGGGACACACCGTGGCGCAAGAGTTGGCCGCGCGGGGCTATCGCCTGGCGATCCACGCGCACACGTCCATCGCCGAAGCTCAGGACTTTGTCGAAGAACTCACCGCGGCCGGAGTCGAAGCGATTGCCATCGTGGCCGATCTCCGCGACGAAGAATCCGTCGTCGGTCTGATGCGGCAGACCGTCGAACGGTTTGGCCGGATCGACGCCTTGGTCAACTGTGCGGCAATCTGGAAGAGCAAACCGCTCGAGCAAGTCACCGCGGCGGACGTCCGTGAGCATTTTGAGATCAACACCTTGGCGACGTTTTTGTGTTGCCAGCAGGCCGGCCTGGTGATGGTCAACCAGCCTTACGGCGGCGCGATCGTCAACATTGGCGATTGGGCCACGGCCCGCCCCTATCAGGACTACGCCGCCTACTTTCCATCCAAGGGCGCCATCCCCACGATCACGCGGACGTTCGCCATCGAACTGGCCGCTAGAAATCCACGAGTGCGCGTCAACGCCATCCTGCCGGGCCCTGTGATGCTACCGCCGGAACTCTCGGACGAAGAACGGGCCGAAGCCGTGGCCGGCACGCTGCTGCTGCGTGAAGGGACGCCCCAACACGTTGCTAGCGCCGTGGCGTTTCTCCTGGAGAATGACTACATCACCGGCGTCTGCCTGCCGGTCGACGGCGGCCGCACCATCAAGCCGTGAGCAACGTCGCGTGGTGTTGCAGCCACGATCCCCAAGGGCGCCTGCTGAATACGCGGCCCATTTTCAGGAGGCGCCCAACCGCGGGTCGAACGCCAAGCCGTAGGATTTCTGATCCGCGGAAAATCGCGAACAAAACCGTCGGCCCGCGACACTCAAACCGAAGACAAACCCTCCAAACGACCGCTGGCGCCACTTTGCGTTAGGATGGTGGGGCGTGGTAGGCTATTCGTTCTGGCCGCCGACCGGAATCCCCACCAGGGTTCAGTGGCAGCCGGTGACCAGAATCGCGCCGTGGCAGGGTAGACTGGAACAGTGAATATCCAATCCCCGAAAGGGTCATTCCCCATGTCAGTGAATCCTTCAAATCGCTTCTGGATGCTGGTCAGCCTCGGCCTGCTGGTCGCCTGCTCGTTTGCCTTTGTCAGCCGGGCCGCGGATGAGCCGCCGTCGCTGGCCGACGACACCAGCGTCAACCCATACATGGCGCGCGAAGGGATGTCTCCAGAAAAGCTGCTGGACTTTATCGATCGGATGAAGTCCAAACCCAAGAGCGTGCGCAACCGCCCTGGGTTTTCGCTGGCGGTAGTTGACGCCACGGAACGGATCATGGGCTCGGACGCCGACGCCTCGCTTAAGAGCGCAGCGCTCCTGGAGAAGTTGGATCAACTCCACTATATGGCCTGTCTCGGTGACGGCGCAGCGGACAAGCAACTGCACGACGCCGTGGAATCGCTGGCGAACGACAAGCACGAAAAAATTGCCGAGCAGGTCAAGTTCTTTCAACTCGAAGATCACGTCCTCAACGCGGATAGTGTCGAAGTGAAGGATCTGCCAGCGCTGCTGGAAGAGGTCCGCGCTTATTTCTCCAGCCACTCGCCCGAAGGTCGCCACTTGCGGATGGCCTCGGCCACGGTGCGGATTGTGAACCGGCTGGCGAATGACGAACAAGCTTCGAAGGCTTATAAGGAGTTCGGCGGCGTATTTGCCAAGAGTGACGACCGCGAGCTTTCCAAGTACGGTCGCAAGATCGAAAAAGGCGCCAAGCCCGCAACGCTCGTCGGCAAAACCTTGGAGATCGAAGGGACGCTGGTCGACGGCACGCCCATCAACTGGGCCAGCTACCGCGGCAAGGTCGTGCTGATTGACTTCTGGGCGACTTGGTGCGGACCGTGCCGTGCGGAGTTGCCAAACGTCAAAGAGAACTACGCCACATATCACGATCGCGGTTTCGAGGTCGTAGGCGTGAGCTTAGACAGCGATCGCGAGGTGCTGATGGAGTTTCTCCGCGATGAGCAACTTCCTTGGGCCAATCTGTTCAGCGAAGGCGAAGCGACCGGCTGGAAGCACCCGCTGGCCGTGAAGATGAACATTCATTCTATTCCAGCGACATTCCTCGTCGATCGCGAAGGGAAAGTCGTCGCGGAAAATGTCCGTGGCCCCGCTCTGGGCAAGGCCCTGGAGCAATTGCTCGCCGCTCCTGGCGCGGCGCCAGCGCCGGCCGAAGAAGAGAAGCCCGCGGAAGACAAAGAAGAAAAGTAGCTCTCAATCCCAATTTGATTCGCGGCGCGAGGAATGGCCGTCGCGGATCGGATGTATCTCTCGTTTTGCCCCCAACGTACGACGGATCGACGACCAACGCGGGGCGTCGCAAAGGACCGTCGGGTGCGCAAGGGAAAATGGATTCAAGGCGCGACGCCGGGTGATCCGGTCTCGGTCGCCGCTCGCAAGGCACTGAGGGCGCGACTGCGCGCCGTCGATTTCTACTTGCCGCTGGCCGCCTTCAAGAGCAGTCGCGACGTGGAGTACGTACACCAGTTGCGAGTGGCCTCCAGACGCGCGCTGGCCGCAGTCCGCACATTTGCACCGTTATTGGCTGCGCGGCAGAGCAAATGGCTCTCGAAACAGTTGAAGCGGATCCGCCGTACTGCCGGCGCGGCCCGCAACCTGGACGTGCTGGGGCGCCGGATCGCTGAGGAGCTGCCATCGGAGGGGGGAGAATCTCGCGCCGCATTGATCGCCAAGATCGAATCCTGTCGCGATGATGCCCAGCCGGCCTTGCGAAAGATTTACGTCAAGATGCGGCGCCGCGGCTATGCGGAGAAGTCGCGTCAGATCGCCAAACGAGCGCGCTGGCGAGAAAAGGGCCCGGAGCCCAGTTTCGCAGGCGCAGCGACCGCCTGCCTGCAATCCGTGGCAGAGCCATTTTTTGCTGCGGCCATGGCGGACACGGAACACACGCAGGCGTTGCACGATTTTCGGATCAAGGCCAAGCACTTGCGTTACTCGCTGGAAATCTTCGCCGCGGCGCTCGATCCCGATTTTCGCTCAACGCTTTATCCGGCGGTGGAAGAGATCCAAACCCGGCTGGGCGAAGTAAACGATCAAGCCGCCGCCATCGAGCAGTGCCAGGCGTGGCTGGCGAGCTGGGACGACCCGCAGTTGCGAGAGGCGCTGCGCGAGATTGAGATGCGCGATCAGCAGGAGATGAAGGCCGCGAGCGAACGATTCGCCCACTGGTGGAGTTTGGAGCGAGCCGCCGATCTGCGCCGCCGCTTTGATCAAGCTCTGGCGGCCAGCGCCGCTCCAGGCGAAAGATCTGCCTGAGAGGGCGCCACTGCCTCCGCTCGCCCAAATGGCGGCGGGTTGGATCAGTAAGGGCGCTACTTATGCCGGACCGGCGAATCCACGACCTGTAAAAAACGCCCTCCGCTTTCGTACCAACCCAGACGGTTGAACCGGCACCAATTCAAATCCATCAAAAACCCCATCCACTCGCCGGGGGTCTGCTCGATCGAAGCGATCACGCGCCGGTACGGAAGCGGCGCCGGGTGATAGAAACCCAATCCGCTGATCGACAGCGCGCGCCCCACGGCGACAATGGCCGGCGTGTCAATCACCGCTCCCTCAGGCAACACGGGCGAGAGTAGCACCAGGTGCGGGAACGGGTAACGATGGTCGCGGCGGCGCTCCACCATCCTGTCCGCCGCAAAGCAAGAGGCCAATAGCGACCGCACCGAATTGGCGACGTCGGCGCCGGGGAGAGGTCCGCGTCCGCAGAGATCCCCCGACGCCGGAGCCACGACCGGATTCACGATAGTTCCTACGTCCAGGTCCACAGGTTTTGTGTTCGAGAGCAAATCCATGGGAAAGGGCGCCTCTTGAATGGATGCGAATCTTGTTGCCGCCTCAGCAGGATTCCCCAGCAACCAGGGATCCACCGGATCGAACCTGCACGACGTCGTGCGCCTACCGTCGAAAGGGGTCGTCGGTTCGCTCGACCGCCATCTGATATTTAGGTCGGGTTTGACAGAGGGTCAACTGAATCTGGCGAGATTCCCGGAAGTCGCCGCCAGGACGCCGCAGCGCGCATGAATCAGCCAAAGCTGCCGCGCGTTTTTACGCTAATTTCCCGAGAAACAACGTCCACCGAGCGACTATGGATTGTCCGGCAGTTGATGCCCCATTTTGTCGCGCTTGGTGGCCAGATAGCTGGCGTTGTGCTCGTTGATTGGAGGCAGAATCGGCACCTGATCGACCACTTGCAGATCAAAGCCGCCGTAGATGAAGGCGTCGGTCTTTTTGGGATTGTTCGTCAACAGCCGAACTTTGGTCAGGCCGAGATCTTTGAGCAATTGGATGCCGACGCCGTAATCGCGTGTATCTGCCTTATATCCCAGCGCCAAGTTCGCTTCGACCGTGTCGAGTCCTTCGTCCTGCAGCCGGTAGGCCTTGAGCTTTTCGATCAGGCCGATGCCGCGGCCTTCCTGGGGTAAATAGACCAGGACGCCGGCGCCTTCATTACCAATCATTTGCAGAGCCATCTGGAGCTGATCGCCGCAGTCGCAGCGGAGCGAACTGAGCAAGTCCCCAGTAAAGCAAGAGGAGTGGAGCCGAACCAGCGGCGCCGCCACTTTCGAGAGGTCTCCCATGATGAGCACAATCGGCTCTTGCGATTCATATCGCACGCCGTAGGCGATCACCTGAAACAACCCATAGCGCGTCGGGAGGCGCGCGGCATCATTCAGCCGGTAAACCAACTTCTCGCTACGTCGACGGTAGCGGATCAACTCCTCGATCGAGATGATTTCCAGGTGGTGTTGTTTGGCCAGGGCAAAAAGCGATTCTCGATCCGCGCGGTTTCCTTGACTGTCCAGGATCTCGCACAAGACGCCCGCCGGTTGCAATCCGGCCAAGCGCGCCAGGTCGACGGCCGCCTCGGTATGGCCGGCGCGGCGCAGCACGCCCCCTTCCTTGGCGATCAGCGGAAACAGGTGGCCCGGCCGGACGAAGTCGCTCACCTGACTGCGCGGGTCGACGAGCGCGCGGATCGTCGTAGAGCGCTCTTGCGCAGTGATGCCAGTCTTGGCCGTGCGATGGTCGACCGGAATGGTAAACGCCGTGCCGAGCGGGGCGGTATTGGTTTCGACCATCGGCCCTAGCTTCAACCGCTCACAAAGCTCGGGCAGCAGCGGCGCGCAAACCTGCCCGCGGCCGTGCGTGATCATGAAGTTCACAGTCTCGGGCGTTGCCATTTCAGCCGCGCAGACAAAGTCCCCTTCGTTCTCGCGGTCCTCGGCGTCGACCACAATCACCACCCGACCGGCGGCGATCTCGTCCACGGCCTTTTCAATCGTCGAGAACCGAGCACTCATACAGAACTCCCACAACAGGCCGAAGCAGAGCTTGTTTCGCGACGGTCCCGAGCAGAGCGCTCACGAATCGGGCGGACAAGTGACGACCAACAGCCTATTATAGAAGCGCCGGACAGAGTCGCCAGGACTGCGCCAGCCGGTCGCCAGACTGCGTTAGTAACTCGCTCAGGCAGTCCAGACACCTTGTTGAGGCAAACTCGGCCGCCCCTGGCCTGTTAGGCGCCCGCTATCACCTCGCCCCGTCCCCAAGCCGCCGCAAATCATTATGCTGGACCGCGAGGAATACATTGAGCAGGCGCACTTCTTCCGAGCGCTGAGCGAACGGACCGAGCAAGGCGTCTCAACGCAGGATCTGCTGCGGACTGTCCGCGAAGAGATTCTCTCGACGACCAAGCTGCCGATGGCCATCGACTTTCTCACCGGCGAGTTGAATCTATCCGGCGTTTTCGGCCCCGGAATGGCCAGGCTCTCGCATTACTTCAGCAAGTTCCAGACGTTTGTGGTCAGCGCCGCCGAGAACGATCGTGGCCGATTTGACCTGGTCGTGGGCCTCGAAATCCTGGAGCGCGAGGCTCGCTACCGCGCGGCCGGCGCCACGCCGCAGGGGATCTTTCTGTTTCAATTTGAATGCCTCAGCCGCAACCGCTTGGGCTATGACCGGGGTCTGGAGGCGATCGCCGCGGACGGGATTTTTAACGAAGCGTGGCGCGAGTGGATCATGACCGTTCGCCGGCAGATCGGCATGGTCGACCTGGCGGACTTGATCTACGTACGCAGCGAGTATTACGCAGAAGTCCGCGCGCGTGAGGGCGCCCAGGCGCCGACAGAGCCAGCCTTGTTCGGCCTGAAAGAAGGACGCATCGCCCTGGCAAATCGACGCAAGGACTCGCTCCTTCTCTTCTCAGCGATGCAGCGACATCTCAACTATCCGCTCGTCCCGCGGACAAAGCCGATCGACGAAAGCCGGCAGGTCATACCCATGATCCTGCGCAGGGTGGAGCGATTGGAGACCCGGCTCAAGTTGCTGGAAGAGGAGCAAAAGGGCGGGATCGATCTTTCCAAGTTCTACGGCAAGCCACTGCCGCCGGACGACGATCTGCTCGACGGCTGACGGTCTGCGACCGCGACAAGCGGCGCCCCTCGCAAAGGCGCCTGGGGTTGCTCCCTCCGCCGCGGCCCAGCTAGCCTACCAATTTCGTAAGGAAGCTTATGCTGGGGCTATGTTTGCGGCGATTCGTTCGCTTAAATAATGGGGCGGGAAACCCCTAATTGCGGTTCTATAAACGACCGGCCCGTGGTAGAGTTACGTAAGCAAAACTGACTCGGCGCGTTCTTCTGCACATTCCTATTGCGGCAAGCTTGCTGGCGTTTTCGGCAGTTGCTAAGGTTGGAGCAAGCGAGGGGCTTGCGTCGAACTTGATTCTTACCCGCCTGTCAGGCCCGATAGAAGCGGCTTGCGAACAATTGGCGCGCGACGCTTCGCTGGCCGGATAGGTCGCTGAGCTTCCCACTGCAGTCCCTGCAGCGCGTGGCTGAATGTTCCGTTTGCTGTTCAAGGTACGGCTGTGGACATCGAGTTCAATCTGACGACCGAACCGGTCGAGCAAACGCGGCCTTTGGAGCCGCTTTGTGTCGAGCCAACCGAACCGATCCGCAACGTGCTGCGCTTGCTGAAAGAACGCAATTCGCCCAGCGTGCTGATTTGCCGCGATCGTGTTCTGATCGGCATCTTCACGGAACGGGATGCGCTGAAGGTCATGGCCCATGGCACGGACCTCGACGCGCCCATCTCGCAAGTCATGGTGACCAAGCCCGCCACGGTTCGCTCCGGCGATAGCGTTGGCGCGGCGGTCGAGAAAATGGCGCGCGGTGGCTATCGCCGGTTGCCCATCGTCAACGCTTCGGACCGCCCGGTGGGCGTGGTGCAGGTTTCCGGCATCGTGCATTACCTGGTCGAGCATTTTCCGAAAATGATCTACAACCTCCCACCCGAGGCGAATCGCGTGGCTCAGCAGCGCGAAGGACCTTGAAGCAATCAGCCTCCGCAAACATCCCGTACGGCTAGCTTTGCCCTCACCGGGCGAGTTGTCCCGCCAGCCTCATTTTCAAATCATTTATCACAGTCTCGCAGCCCAGCGTTGGACCTCAATTAAAGGAACAGTGAGTCGACATGGCCACGTCCAGCGGATTATCGACCCGAGAGGGCGAACAGACCCAGAAACCGATCATTGACCTGACAGGCGCCACGGTTCGATTCTGCGGCGACTCCGGCGACGGCATGCAGTTGGCCGGAACGCAGTTCACGAACACCTCGGCTCTGGCGGGCAATGACATTGCCACGTTCCCGGACTTCCCGGCCGAAATTCGCGCCCCGCGCGGAACCAAAGCCGGCGTGAGCGGTTTCCAGATTCACTTTGCCAGCACCGAAATCTTTACGCCAGGCGACCGAGTTGACGCCCTGGTGGCGATGAATCCGGCCGCGCTCTCGACCAACCTGGCAGACCTGGTGCCGGGCGGGATCTTGATCGTCAATAAGGACGCCTTCGACGAGAAGGGGTTAAAGCAGGCCGGTTACGAAGAGAACCCCTTGGAAGATGGCAGCCTGGCCGCGTTTCAGGTCTTCCCGGTCGAAATCACGCGCCTGACGCGTTTGGCGGTCGACGATCTTGGCCTAGGCGTCAAGGAAGCGGACCGCTGTCGCAACTTCTACGCGATGGGCCTCGCCTTCTGGCTCTACGAGCGATCGTTGGAACCAACGATGCGATATATCGAGGCCAAGTTCGGCAAACGACCCGAAGTGGCTGAAGCCAACCGACGCGCGCTCAAGGCCGGCTTCAACTACGGCGAGACGACCGAAGCCTTCGCCAGCCAGTTCCGCGTCAACAAGGCCTCGCTACCGGCCGGCTTGTATCGCAACATCATGGGGAACGAGGCCACGGCCTGGGGGCTGATTGCGGCCTCGGTCCGCAGCAAGTGCGATCTGTTCCTGGGCAGCTATCCGATCACGCCCGCCAGCGACATTTTGCACGAGCTGTCGCGACACAAAAACTTTGGCGTCCGCACGGTGCAAGCCGAGGACGAAATTGCCGCAGTCACGTCAGCGATCGGAGCGGCCTACGGCGGCGCCATGGCAGTAACCACGTCCAGCGGACCTGGTATCGCGCTCAAGCAAGAGGGCATCGGCCTGGCCGTAATGACGGAACTGCCGCTGTTGATCATCAACGTACAACGCGGCGGTCCCAGCACGGGCTTGCCGACCAAGACGGAGCAGGCCGATTTGCTGCAGGCGATCTGCGGCCGCAATGGCGAATGCCCGCTGCCGGTGATCGCCGCTCGCAGTCCGGCGGATTGCTTTGACGTCGCCCAAGAGGCCTGGCGTCTGGCCACGCGCTACATGACGCCGGTGATGATGCTGACAGACGGCTACATCGCCAATGGCTCGGAACCGTGGCGCGTGATCGACATGAAGTCGCTGCCGCCAATCGAAGTCAAGCATCCGGGTCCGCTGGCCGAAGGCCAGGTCTTTCACCCGTACGCTCGCGACGAGCGTCTGGCACGCCCCTGGGCTATCCCAGGCACGCCCGGTCTGATGCACCGCATCGGCGGATTGGAAAAGCAGGACATCACCGGCAACGTGAATTATGAGCCGGCCAATCACCAGCACATGGTCGATCTGCGAGCCAAAAAGGTCGCGGACATCGCGCTCGATATTCCAGAGCAAGAAGTCAACGGTCCATCTGAGGGCAAGCTGCTAGTCCTCAGTTGGGGCGGCACCTACGGCGCCTGTGCCACCGCCGTCCGTGAGGCCCAAGAGTTGGGCGTCTCGGTCGCGCATGCTCACCTGCGATATCTCAATCCGTTCCCCCGCAATCTGGGCGAAGTTCTTCGCGCGTTCGACAAGGTCCTTGTCCCAGAACTGAATCGCGGCCAATTGCGGCTGCTGGTTCGCGGAGAATATCTGGTGGACGCCATCGGCCTCAACAAGGTCCAAGGCAAGCCCTTCAGCGTCCATGAAATCGTTGCCAAGATTCACGAACTCGTCGCCTAACCAGGTTGTTTACTCATCATGAGCACTGATACTTCGTTGCCGGTTCTGACGCCCGGGGATTTCGCCAGCGACCAAGACGTCCGCTGGTGCCCAGGCTGTGGCGATTACTCGATTCTCGCCCAGATGAAAAAGGTGCTGCCCACCCTGGGCATTCCGCCGGAGAAGACCGTATTCGTCTCGGGCATCGGCTGCTCTAGCCGGTTTCCGTACTATCTGAACACATACGGCATTCACTCCATCCACGGTCGCGCGCCGGCGGTGGCCACCGGATTGAAGACCTCGCGGCCAGACCTGATGGTCTGGGTGATCACGGGCGACGGCGACGGCCTGAGCATCGGTGGCAATCACCTGATGCACACCATTCGCCGCAACCTGGACGTGAACATCGTCCTGTTCAACAACCGGATCTACGGGCTGACCAAGGGGCAGTACTCCCCGACGTCGCCGCTGGGGAAGGTCACCAAGAGCACGCCGATGGGCGCCATCGACAATCCGCTCCACCCGCTCTCGATCGCCATCGGTTGCGAAGGGACGTTTGTCGCCCGCTCCATCGACACCAACATCAAGCACCTGGGCGCAATGCTGAAGCGGGCCGCCGAGCACCGCGGCACGTCGTTCATCGAGGTCTACCAGAACTGCAACGTCTTCAACGACGGCGCATTCGACTACGCTACGGATCGCGACACCAAGGCCGAGACGACGATCGAGCTGGAGCACGGCAAACCGTTGATCTTTGGCAAGAACCGCGATAAGGGAATCCGCCTCAACGGCATGAATCCCGAGGTGGTTGAGCTGGGCAAGGGGATTACCGAAGATGACCTGCTGTTCCACGACGAGCGGGCGCCCGAGCCAAGCCTCGCCTATCTGCTGAGCCGGATGAGCTATCCAGAATTCCCAGAGCCAATTGGCGTCTTCCGCGCGGTGGACAAGCCGGTTTACGACCAGATGCTCAACGCGCAGATCACCGAGGCCCGCAAGGCCCGTGGCGATGGCGACCTGAACAAGCTGTTCCATAGCGGCGAGACATGGACGGTCGAATAAATGCAATGTCCTTTCTGCAAAACCGAAAATATCGAGGGCGTGGACGAGTGCCAGCACTGCCAGCAGCCGTTGGCGTTTCTCAGCCGTCCGCGCGCTAGCTCGCCCATTGAGCACAGCCTGATCAAGGACCGGATCTATAAACTCGGTCCGCGTAAGCCGCTGACGGTGGCGGCGCAGACGCCGGTCGGCGAGGTCTTGCGACTGATGGTCGCCCGCGCGGTGGGCTGCGTTATGGTCACCGAAGGCGACCAACTGGTCGGCATCTTCACGGAGCGCGATGCGCTGGTCCGCCTGAACGTAGACGTGGCGACCCAAAGCCACCGCCCGGTTTCGGACTTCATGACTGCCGCGCCAGAGACGATCGCGCACGACGCGCCGATCGCATTCGCGCTGCACAAGATGGATAGCGGCGGCTACCGACATATCCCGGTCCTGACCGACGGCAAGCCCAGCGGCGTGATCAGTGTCCGTGATATTCTGCGTTACATCGCAGAAGATCTGGCCTCAAGGATGGTCTAACGGCCGTTCTGGGGGGCCCACCGCCGGGGTTGGCGTATGCCGACGGCCGATTTCCCCGCAAATTTTCTCGCAAGTTCGGTTGACCGCCCCGCCGATGACCCAGATGATAGATTAGGTGGGTCATGCAAACATTAATGACACTTCTGACGGCCTGTTCGCTCTCCATCCATGCCCTGATTGGGTGTTGCTGGAGTCATGCGCACACGTGCGCGGCGGACGCTACGGAAGTCGCCGTTTGCTGTCACAGCGACGACGCTAGCCAGGCCTGCGCTTTGAGCGCAGAGCGCGCCTGCTGCCACCACGAAGGCAACGCCGGCACATACGCGGTCGCCATCAACGGTCCAGCAGTTGACGATTGCTGCGGCAACTCTTGCGGCAACGATCATTCCACTTCGCCCCATCCATGCGATTGCAGGGTGGATTGCCATGGTTTCTGCACGTTTTTGCCGCCGGAGAAAACGTCGCTAGAGAATCTGGCGGACGCCGCCGTCTGGGATTTGGTCCCCTGCGCGCTCGAATCGGACCTGCTCACGATTTCCATCGCCGGCCCAAACGGCTGGCTTGTCGATCCGGGCGAAATTGCTTCGCCCCTTCGTCGGCATCTTCTGCATCAAGTCTTGCGGATTTGATTCGTCCGGCCCTTTGAGATTTTTACGCTGCGGGCGCCGCTGCGCCTGATGCGAAAAGAATCTGTCCGCGTGTCTGTTCGACGCCACGTTTTTTGGAATGTCCTGACAGGTAATGCTCGCGCTCCCAGGGAGTGCGAAGGGGGTTCGTCGATGTCTCAATTTCCAACGTCACCCATCACCACGTCCCAGGTCGCAGCGGCGCACGCGCCCATTCTGCGGCGCGACGTCGTCACCCCGCCGACGAGCGAGTCCGCGTCCCAGGCCGAAACGAGCGCTAAGCCGCTGGCAGCGACATCGACCGCGGCGCCCCCGAAGCATCCGATCTGGGGCTGGTTCAAGGCGGCCTTGCCAACGCTGTTGATTGTAGTCGCGCTGGCCGGACTGGCGGCCTGGGGACACAGCACTGCCTGGACCCTGCCGAAATTCTCCGCGCTCGTTGGCTCGGCCGACAGCGCCGAGCCGGAGTGGTGTCAGTCGCACAACGTCTCCGAGGCGGATTGCATCGAATGTAACGCCAGCCTGGTGTCACCAGTCGAAGAATTCGGCTGGTGCAAAATTCACGGCGTATCGCAATGCCCACTCGAGCATCCTCAAGTCGCGCAGCTCAAGACCACGCCTACGATCACGCCCGAGGACCTCGCCCGAGCCGACCGCGCCCTGGCGCTCCGTCCTCGCCCAGAAAACAACAGCCGCTGCAAGTTGCATCAGCGACGAATTCAATTTGCGTCGGCCGAAGCACTCGCCAAGGTGGGCGTTGATATCGCCGTGGTCACTGAGCGGCCGATCATCGAGGCGATCGTTGCTCCTGGTGAGGTGACGTACGATCAGACGCGCAGCGCACATCTGGCCAGTCGCGTGACAGGCACCGTCTCCAGCGTGCTGAAACAAGTGGGAGACCGCGTCCAGGCCGGCGATTTGTTGGCCCTCATCGATTCGGCCGACGTCGGGCGCGGCAAGAGCGATCTGTTGCAGGCGATCTCCGCCTATCGACTAAAGAAAACCAATGTCGAACGCCTCACGCCGCTATTCGAAAATGGCTCAGTCCCGGAACGAAATCTGCGCGAGTCCGACGCAGCGTTGCAACAGGCCGAGATTCAAATGCTCAGCGCGCAGCAGTTCTTGGTCAACCTCGGACTGGAGGTCGATGTCCGCAACCTCGAAGGTCTCGACGCCGTGGATCTTTCCCGCCAGGTGAGCCTGCTGGGGATTCCGGAAGACACGCTGGCCGAATTTGCCGGCAAGGTCCCCACATCCAACTTGTTTCCGCTCCGTTCGCCGCTGGATGGCGTGGTCATTGCCCGGCACGTGGTGGCAGGCGAAGTAGTCGATACCTCGAAGATGCTGTTCGGCGTGGCCGACCTGCGCCAGATGTGGCTAACGCTCGACGTTCGCCAGGACGACGCCAAGTATCTGGCCCTGGGCCAAAAAGTCATGTTCCGCTCCAGCGATAGCGAAGAACAGGAGATCGCCGGAGCGCTCGCCTGGATTAGCACCGAGGCCGATGACGAAACCCGCACCGTCAAGGTCCGCGTCAATCTGCCGAACGAGGACCAGCGGCTCCGCGCCAATACTTTTGGCGTAGGTCGCATTGTCTTGCGCGATGAACCGCGCGCGATCGTAGTTCCCAACGAAGCGGTCCACCGCGATGGTTGCTGCAACATCGTCTTCGTCCGCGACAAAGACTATTTGCAAAGCCCGCAGAAGTTTTTCCATGTCCGCACAGTGCGGCTGGGCGTTAAGGAAGGGGGCGTGACTGAGATCATCGCCGGCCTCCTCCCTGGCGAGGTGATCGCCAGCAAGAACAGCGTGGTGCTCGAAGCGCAATTGCTCAAGAGCAATTTGGGCGCCGGCTGCGGCTGCTGCGCACCGGTACAAAGCGGAAAATAGCGGTCACGCCAGCGCTCACGGAGGACGCCTTGCTCAATTCCATCATCGATTTCTCGCTACGGCATCGCATACTCGTCATTATTGGCGCGCTAGTGATCTCGGTCGTCGGCGGGCTCTCATTGCGATCTTTGGATATTGACGCCTTTCCGGACACCACGCCGGTGCAAGTGCAGATCAATACCGTGGCGCCAGCGCTCGGCCCGGAAGAAGTGGAGAACCGTATCACGTTCCCCATCGAGCAAGCGATCGGCGCGCTGCCAAAATTTCAAGAGATGCGTTCTGTCTCCAAATTCGGTTTCTCGCAAGTGGTGGTGACGTTCGAAGACGGGACCGACATTTATTTCGCCCGGCAATTGGTCAACGAGCGTCTGGCATCGCTCGAGCTGGCCGAAGGTATCGGCCGCCCCAAGATGGGCCCCGTCGCCACCGGCCTGGGCGAGGTCTTTCACTACATTGTCACCGGCGCCGGTGACGACGTGACCCAGTTGCGCACCATCCACGACTGGGTAATCAAGCCCAAGCTGCGCACGGTGAAAGGCACCGCCGAAATCAACAGTTGGGGCGGCTACGAAAAGCAGTATCAGGTCCGGATCAATCCCAATCTGCTGATCAAATTTGGCCTGACGTTCGATCAGGTTGTGAAGGCCGTCAGTGAAAACAACCGCAATGTCGGCGGTGGAAACATCCGCGAGGGGACTCAATCCGTTCTCGTCCAAGGGCTGGGGCGTACAACCAGCATCGATCAGATCAAAGGCATCGTCGTCACCGCCAAAGATGGCGTTCCGGTCCGCGTGGGTGAGGTGGCGGACGTCACCATTGGCTCGGAAATTCGCCGTGGCGCAGTCACTGCGGATGGCCGTGGCGAAGTGGTGATGGGTCTAGGATTCATGCTCATGGGAGAGAACACGCACGAAGTCACTTGGGCAATGAAGGATCGCCTGAACGACATCAAGGCCACGCTGCCCCCCAACGTAGAGGTCCAAACTGTCTATGACCGGACGGAACTCGTCGACCACGTGATCCAAACCGTCAAGAAGAATTTGTTCGAAGGTGGGTTGCTGGTCATTGCCGTGCTGTTTGCCTTTCTCGGCAACCTGCGAGCGGCGATGATCGTGGCCGTGGCGATTCCGCTCTCGATGCTATTCGCCTTTGCCGGCATGTTGCGATTTGGAATCGCCGCCAGCCTACTCAGCCTGGGAGCAATTGATTTCGGCATGATCGTCGATAGCTCCGTAGTGATGATCGAAAACTGCGTTCGCCACATCGCCCATGGCGATAACAAACGCCGCAACAAGCTGGACATCATCCGGGACGCCGCCGTCGAGGTTCGCAAGCCGACGATGTTCGGCGAGCTAATCATCATGATCGTTTACCTGCCGATCCTCACGCTCGAAGGGATCGAAGGCAAGTTATTCCGGCCGATGGCGCTGACGGTGATCTTCGCTCTGATCGGATCGATGATCCTTTCGCTCACGCTGATGCCGGTACTGGCCAGCTTGATCTTGCCGCGCAAGATCAAGGAGCGCGAACCGCTGCTGATGCGGATCGCTCATCGCATTCACGCCCCGATCTTGCGATTCTCGCTCCATCACAAGGCGCTAGTCGTTGGTTTTGCGGCCTGCGTGATGGTGGTTGCGTTTGGCATGATTGCGCCTAACCTGGGCTCGGAGTTCGTGCCGCGTCTATCCGAAGGCGCAATCGCCATCAGCGTCGTCCGCCTCACCGGCGCCGATCTCGAAGATTCGATCAAATACAACACGCAGATGGAGAAAGTCGTCCTGGAGGCGTTTCCGAACGAGGTCGAGCATGTCTGGAGCCGCATCGGCACAGCCGAGATCGCCACGGACCCCATGGGAATCGAACTGACCGATATCTTCATGACGCTCAAGCCTCGCAAGGTCTGGACCAAGGCCACGACACAGGCCGACCTGACGACCAAGCTCGAAAAACTGCTGCGTGACATGCCCGGCCAGCGTTTGGCGTTTTTGCAACCAATCGAAATGCGCATGAACGAAATGATCTCGGGCATTCGCTCTGACCTGGCGATCAAACTTTACGGCGACGATCTGGACGTGCTGGCCACCAAAGGAAAAGAGATCGAGAGCATCGTCCAAGCCATCCCCGGCGCGGCCGACGTCAGCGTTGAGCAAGTCACAGGGCAACCCGTTTTGCAGATTCAGCTCGATCAGCAGCAACTCGCCCGCCACGGCGTGCCGGCCAAGGTGGTCACAGACATCATCGAGAGCATTGGCAGCTTGCCGTTGGGCGAAGTGATTGAAGGGCAGTTGCGATTTCCGCTCGTCGTGCGATTGCCGGACGAATTTCGGGCCGGCAAGGAAGGCATCTCCTCGATCCTGATACCTACGGCCTCCGGCGAGCGTTTGCCACTCTCAAAACTTGCGGATATCCGCGTCGTCGAAGGGCCGTCGACCATTACGCGCGAGGCTGGGCAGCGGCGCATTACGGTCTCAGCCAATGTTCGCGGTCGCGATATCGGAAGCTTTGTCGCCGAGGCCGAAGAGCGACTGAAAGACCAGCTGCAACTTCCGCCGGGTCGATACTCGTACGAATTTGGCGGCCAGTTCGAGCAATTGCAACGAGCACGATTGCGGTTGATGATCGTCGTGCCGGTCGCTGCGATCCTGATCTTCATGCTGCTGTATTTCACCTACAACAACGTTGTCGACGCGCTGCGAGTCTTTACCGGCGTGCCGTTCGGCTGGGTTGGCGGGATCTTCGCGCTGTGGCTACGCGACATGCCGTTTTCGATCTCTGCCGCAATCGGATTTATCGCCCTGTCCGGCGTCGCCGTGCTCGATGACATGATCCTGGTTTCCTACGTGCGGCAACTGCGCGAGAAGGGCCTGCCGCTGGATGAAGCGGTCTCGCAGGCCGCCACAACCCGGTTGCGCCCCGTGCTAATGACAACGCTCGTTGCCAGTCTGGGCTTCTTGCCGATGGCGTTCAGCACCGACATGGGAGCCGAAGTTCAACAACCGCTGGCGACCGTGGTCATCGGCGGCGTGATCGGCGCCATGGTAATGTCGCTCCTGGTGTTGCGAGTCTTGTACGTGCTATTTCAATCGCCACGAAGTTCCAACTCGCCTCGACCAGCAATTGTGGAAGAATCCGAGTTGGCACAGTCGGCGTCGTTCTAAATCAGTCTACGGCAGTCTAAATCAACTTTTTCACCTTTTCTTCATGGAGTCTTCAATGGTCAAGCAATTATCGTCCTGTCTGGTTTTGTTGAGCTGCGCCGCGATCATGCTGGGCTGTGACAAAACGCCGTCCAAGAAAGCCGATACCAGCGCCAAGACGGTCAGCGATGAACACAATCACGATGGCTGGTGGTGCAACGAACATGGCGTGCCGGAAGAAGTCTGCGCGCTGTGCGACACCCGGCTGGTGGACGACTTCAAGGCCAAGGGGGACTGGTGTAAGGAGCACGATCGCCCGGAGTCGCAGTGCTTTGTTTGCAATCCAGAGAAGGAAGCGGAATTCGCCGCTCAGTACGAAGCCAAGTACGGCAGCAAGCCCCCCAAGCCGACCGACACCGGAACCGAAAAGCACGACCATGACCACGATCACGACGATCATGGGCACGACCACAAGCACGATTCCAAGTCGTAACGCGGCGTCGTGGACCGGAATCCGCAACTCCATGACTGCCCCACCTGCCAGCGCGGCAAGTGGCAGGTTACCCTAGACGCAGTTTCATCCTCGCAGGCGCGGCGCTCATGCGCCGCGTCTGCGAGCATTTGCGCGCATCCCTCCGCCCGGTCCAATCTCTGCCATGCCGACTCCTTTGCCTACCGCGACTCAAGTCGCCACACTGAGGCCCGCCATCGGCCGGATCGCGTCGCTCGATCAATTTCGCGGCTACACGATCGCCGGGATGCTGGTCGTGAACTTCATTGGCGGCTTTGCGATCACCCCCATCCTCTTCACGCATCAAAACACGTTCTTCAGCCTGGCCGACACCGTGATGCCGCAATTCTTTTTTGCGGTCGGCTTCGCATTCCGGCTGACCTTTGGCCGTCGCGCGAAGACCGAAGGGCTGGGCGCAGCGTATGGGCATATCGTCCGCCGCCTGCTGGGGTTGATCCTGATTACGATGGTCTTGGATCGGATGGCGCCGCGCGCGGCCAATTGGGGAGAGTTGGTTCAGAAGGGCCCGGCAGAAGTGCTTCGTCAACCATTGATTGATGGTTGGTGGGGACCGCTGACCCATATTGCGGTGACATCGCTATGGATCCTGCCGGTGATCCGAGCGCGCGCCAGCATGCGAGTCCTATTCATGTTGTTCTCGGCGGTGATTCATCTGGCGATTTCGCATTGGAGATACTTTGAGTGGGGTCCGAACGGCGGCGCGGATGGCGGTCCGATCGGGTTTCTGGCATGGACGATCCCCACAATCGTCGGCACTTTGGCCTGTGATATTGCCACCGCGCAAGGCCGCAACACGCTCGGTAAATTATTCGCAGGAGCGGCGGGGCTGATGGCGATTGGTTATTTGCTCTCGTGCGGCACGACACTGTACGACGTTCCGGCCGAGGACGTGGAACCACTCCGCGCACAGGTTCGCGCGCTGGATCCCGTCTTTCCAAGCGCGGAACGATTTACGTCGCCGGCGTTGCGCTGGGCAGAGGCCCCCTTTGTGCCGACGCCCGGCTCAGACCAGCGCAAGCACAACTACTGGATGATGAGCCAGCGCGCGGCGACACTCTCCTATCACACATTTGGCGCGGGCTTTGCGCTGGCGGTCTACGCGCTCTTCTATTTCGCGTGCGACATGCGCGGTTGGCAGGTTGGACTGTTCCGCACCTTCGGATCGAACGCGCTGGTGGCGTACATCCTGCACGAACTAGTCGGCGAAGCCGTCAAGCCGTTCGTGCCGGGCGACTCACCTTGGTGGTGGGTCGCCGCCGGCTTTGCAATCTACTTTGGCGTGACGTACCTGATGGTCCGCTCGCTCGAGAAGCAAAAAATCTACCTGAAGCTGTAGGTCGCGGCCGGCCTGACGCGGAGGGGGGCAATCCGGTTACTTCTTCTTCGCCTTGGCGGGCTTGGCGGGCTTAGCTGCCTTAGCCGATTTCTTGGTGGCCTTGGTCGACGCCTTCACCGTGATCTTAGGGGCAGGCTTGGCGGCGACTTTTTTCTTCGCGGCCTTCTTGGTCGACTTGGCGGCGGACGGCGCCGGCAATTCGCTGGCGGTCTTCTTCCCGCCTTTGCCCTTTGTGAAAACACTGTCCCAGTTTTTGGTGAACTTAGGGCTGGGGCCTGAACGGACGATCGGTCCTGACATCGCTGACGCGCTCCAAGGTTGCTCATCGTGGCGCTGACGGTCGCGGCGCCGATCCGTCCATTCTAGGGACGGCGCGCAGACTCGCAAGGATGATTCATCCATCGCACGGACATTCGACATCGGGCGTCGCACGATTCGCTGGGATTACGAAACGCCAACCGCTACTTTCCTCGTCATTCAAAGCGCACGCGACGATGGCCCTTCCCGCGCTTCGCGCCGCAGGCCCAGCGCATCACGACAATGGAACTTCGCCGAAAACAGGAGTACCGCGGCGCGTCCCTTTTTGAGCTAGGTTTGTCCTGCGGAATCCGCGGCGCGCCGGGATGCTGAACTGCGATGCTAAACGGTGACCAGACGTGGGAAAACGGCGAAACCTAAACGGTGCGAACGCCAGAGAGGGGCGTTTCCCAGCGAAAAGGGCAAAAAATCGGCCTCTGCGCACCGCCGAGGCCCGACGCCCCGCAAGCGGCGCGCGTGGCAATCTGCTCCCGGGGGGATTACCATGGCCCGTGCTGAAAACCTTGCGCCTCGATCCAAATCCGCGCGAGACTTGCGATGCCTTGTTGGGCCGCAATCAGAACTACATTTCACTTCAACGCTCAGCATTTAGCCTGCCTCCTGCCGGAGTTACAACATGAACGACTTTCGTCCCGCGATCAAAAACTCTCGTCCCCAGGTCTCACGCCTTGGATTGGCGGCGCTGCTATTGGTCGTCGCCGTCGCCACTGCGGCGCGCGCCGATGAACCGGCGCCCTTGGCCGCGCATCCGAACTGGGTAACGGCGCTTGCCTGGTCGCCGGATGGCGCCACACTGGCCACGGTCGGCGGCCAAACGCTCCTCTACCGCCCAGGGGACGTCAAGTTGTGGGAATCCGCGACCGGCAAGGAAAAGGCCTCGCTGGCCGGCCATAACACCACGGTCTGGGCCGTCGCGTTTTCGCCCGATGGCAAAACACTGGCCACCGGCGGGTATGACGGCATTGTCAAACTCTGGGACTTGGACGCCAACAAGGAAAAGGCCTCGGTCCAACCTCACAAACATTGGATTACATCGCTCGCCTTCTCGCCGGACGGCAAACTGCTGGCCAGCGGCAGTGAGGACATGACCGTCAAATTGCTCGATCCCAACACCGGCGCAGAGCAAAAAGCCCTGGCAGGACACACCGGCGGCGTTGCCGGCCTGGCTTTCTCACCAGACTCCGCCTTGCTCGCCACAGCCAGTGGCGACAAAACGGCCATGATCTGGGACGTCGCCGCCGGAACGATGAAAAACAAATTGGAGGGGCATACCGATGGCGTGACCAGCGTTGCCTTCTCGCCAGACGGCAAGACACTTGCCACGGCCTCGGCGGATCGCACGATCAAGCTGTGGGACGTGGACACCGCCAAGGAATCTGGCGCGCTGTCCGGACACAAGAACTGGATCACCGCGGTTCGCTTTTCTCCGGATGGCAAGTTGTTGGCCTCGGCCAGCCACGACCGGAGCGTCAAGCTATGGAACGCCGCGGCTAAGCAGGAGATGGGCGAGATTGATGGTTTCGGCGGCGCCGTCTGGAGCGTGGCGTTTGCACCCGATGGCCAGTCGCTGGCCGTGGGGAGCCAGAGCAACGGAGCACGGGTAATCAAGTTCGCGCAAAAGCTCGAGTTTCAGGACGTTTTCCCACACGCCAAGCCGGCGGACGGGGCTAAGCCTGAGGTAAAGCCAGCGGAGACAGCCAAGGCCGACGCGCCCAATCCGGCCGAACCCGTCAAGCCAGAAGAGAAAAAGCCAGAAGAAAAGAAACCCGAGGAGAAGAAGCCGGAAGAGCCGAAGGCCGAGGAAAAGAAACCAGCCGACGTCAAACCGGAAGAAAAGAAGCCGGAAGAAAAACTGGCAGAGCCCAAGCCTGCTGAAAAGCCGGCCGATAAAGCGGAAGAGGCCAAGCCGGCGGAGTAGGACTCCGACTTCGAATTCGTTGGTCTTCTTGCCAACTTTCCACCTCAATGGGCGTTGCGTTCTCAGGACGCGGCGCCTTTTTTCATTGCGCAGTCTCCAATGCGAGCGTTTGGGGCGATCGCAACGAATGCTCTAACACTCGCACGGCGCAATCACACTTTCTTCGCCGCTATTCGCTGCTTAACTCCATGCTGCATTGCCAGCGCAGAGTATCTGCGGAATTTGGCCTGGAGTCTGCGAACGATGAGATATCCGATCTTGGCCAGTGGATCACGAGGGCGAGAAAACGCCTGGATGTCGTACCACACAGCGCCGTCCGCCGGATCGAGTTCAATCAGAAAGCGCTCTTCGCCCGTCTCAACATGTCCCGGCAATGTTCCGTAGGCAAAACCAAATTGCGTCGGCGTTGTGATGACATAAACGATGCGCGCGGCATTGAGCCACCACACCCCCATCGCGCGGGCGAGAACTGCGACGTAGCGATCCGTTTCGATTGGCGTATCGTCCGGAATCGCCGCAGTCCAACCTAGATCGAACTGCGTCCAAGATCGCAGTGCATCGCACGCGGCGGCAAAGACGGCCTCGCCTTCGCCGAGACGAACGCGCGCGCGATCGCAGTCATAACCGGCCGGAGGTGAGGCCCCAGTAGCGCCGACCGCCGTATAAGTGAACGGCAAAGCTGCTTGTTCGGCCAAGAATAAATCAATTTGCCGGCGCGATGGGCGGGTGAACCGAAACAAATGGATTCTCCTTGGACAGATTTCGGCGATTCACTCGGTGGTCAGCAACGGCGTTAGGCGGCCCCCTGCGACTTGGATCGGCCACAGATGCGACAGGGCCCCAGGTGCTTAGAATTTCAAAGAATCTGGGCAAAATAGATAATCGCAAACAATTAGCTCTTAAAGGATTGCGCCGCCCAGTCAGGGGGGTCGCATGCCTCGCATTACCCAGAGGTTTATGGTGGCGAATCCAAGCCAAAAATGGAATCGGGGCGATGCAGTCGCTGCTTGAAAAACGCTCGAATTAGCGGGAATTTATGGGTCTTAGGCTATCAAATTATATTTTGACGATTTTGCAATCTTTGTCTTTGACAGGGTCTATGCCTCGCGTTATTCTGGGGATCGATCAACGGCAGAGAGGCTTGTACTTTGACACGCCCATGCGGATTGCAATCGGAGGGACGCAAATCTAGCAACGAATTGGCTGTTGGCTTTCAAAAAACAAGAAATCGACGACTCACAGAAGTTCAATTGCAATTTAGACTAGCGTCTTGAGTGGCGCATCCTTAGGAGAAAAGCTCATGAGTGTCCGTAAAAATCGTTTCTCTCGCCTCGCCGTTCTCGGCGTCTTTGCGGCTGTTTGCCTCTCGTTTGCCGCCCCCAATGCTCAAGCGACCACCTTGACCATTGACTCCTCCCTCAGTTCGTTGAATGTCGGCATTGACCTGTACAGCATCGACGATCCTCAGAATCCCGCATACATCACTTCGGCAGTGCCGCAAGGTCCCGTGTCCCCCTTGCTCCCGGCCGGTAATGGCGTTGCTGTTCCAGGTAGTTTGCTGGAAAACGGTATGTTCGCCTTCGCTGGCGGCACGATCGACATCACTGACGGTGGCGTCAACATCAGCATCGACGCGTCGTCCATTAATCTGCTCAACAGCGGTCTATGGCAGCCAGGCGCCGCCCCGGCCAATCCTTTGGACGGCCCAGTCTCCGCGGAGCTCGGCGCCTTTATCGACATTTCGGTCCTATTCGGTACCCCGGCCTTCACGGATACTTTGACCGCCGCGTTCGACAACATGTTGTTCAACATCCTGACCGGCACTGTGCCCCTCGTCGCTGGCTCGTTCTCGGACGCCGGCGGTTCGTTCGGCTTGGCTGCTGGTGACCTAGCGGCATGGGCCAATGTGCCAACCCTTGGTTTTACTGGGCCGCTCGCTCAATTGCTTCCCCCAACCGTAGCCGGCGCCACGATCGGCGGCACGTACCTCGGTGGCGTGATGACCATTCCGGTTAACGTGTCGATCGGCATTGACCTGTCTGCCTCGACAGGCCTGCCACTGTTGGCTCAAATTACCTTCGCCGGTACTTTGGTCGCCACTGCTGTGCCAGAGCCCAGCACCTTTGTGCTCGGCGCCTTCGGCGTCGTCGGAATGGCCTTCGCTGCTTTCCGTCGCAATCGCAAGTAGTCCATTTCCACGGTCATCCCGACTGTGGTCTAAAAATAAAACCGGCTCCCTTCCACATGAAGGGGGCCGGTTTTTTATTGCGCTCAAGCTTTTCTGACTGCCGCCAACAGGCGTGCCCTCTGCCCAGGCTTACTGAATTTCGCCACTTAGTTTCATGCACGCGAGGCTTGCGTCGCCAGGTACAACAGAAGCAGCGGCCATCAAATGCCATCGGTCAGACTGGCATAACGTACGTGCCTGATCTCGGTCCTCGGCTCTACTTCTTGGCGTCCATGATGGCGAAGTACTTCTCCGGGTCCTTCTCCAAGGCGCCTTGGCAACCTTCGCAGCACAGGTAAACGTCTCGACCCTGGACGGTCACCTTGTAGGGCATGCCCATCGAACCGAGAGGAGCGTCTCCCACAGGGCAGGTCCTTTGCGCTTCGGCAACTTTGCGCTCCGCTTCCGGCAGCAAGGCAATGGCTTCGCTGATGGTTTCGGCTTCGCTCTTAGGGGCAGCGCTCGTTTTGGTTTCCGCCGGCTTCTCGGGATTCGGCTTCGATGGCTTCTTGTCGCAGCCGATCATGCCAATCGCGCTCACCAGGCTTACGGCCATTGCGCCACGTAGAATTGTCCTTCGCATAACTCCTCCATTCGCTGAATGATCTTGAAAGGTCGCGGTCCCACAATCGGTTCAAGATACCGAAATCACCCGCCCGGTCCCAGACAAGACCGCCGGACCTAGGGAAGCCAATCGCTGGCCCACGATGCGATCGAAGGTATCTGCGGCGGCGTGTCTCAGGCTGGTTCATGCCAGGGTCGCGGTCCTTTCGCCCAGCAAATCGGTCCCATCAGTTGCAACCGGTCGCGCGCCAGCCGATGATGCCAGCATCCAAGATTTCACCGCCTATGTGGCGATCGCGCATGACGCCCACACCCACCTTGCCAACACAAACCAGCAACTACTGCCGGGAGAATTTGATGTCGCGAAGCTCACGCCTTAGTCGTCTGCCGGTTCTCGCCTGCCAAATTCTGGCGCCACTCGTCTGCGTCGCTCTCGTTTCGATCACAGCAAGCGCCGCCGAAGGCTTTAAGCGTCAGCTCTTCAACGGCAAGGATCTTTCAGGCTGGCACGTCACGCGTTGCGAGGCGGGCGTGGAGGATGGGGCCCTGGTACTCCAAAACGGGAATGGGTTTGTCCGCTCGGATCATCGCTACAAGGACTTCGTACTGGAACTGGATTGGAAATCGCGCCAAGCGGAAAAATGGGATTCCGGTATCTACTTCCGTTCAGAACTTCCCGGCCCCACCGGCCGAGCCTGGCCCACGCTGTATCAGGTCAACCTGGCACAGGGTATGGAAGGGAACGTCAAGGACCTCAACGCCAGCAGCACAGGCTTGATCAAGCCAGGCGAATGGAATCACTTCAAGCTCACCGTCGTTGGCGCCACCGCCGCGCTGGAGATCAATGGCCAGCACGCCTGGAAAGTCGACGGCGTCAAGGCGGCCGACGGCTACATTGGCCTGCAGGCAGAAACCCCCATCGGCGGCCAGTTCGAGTTCCGCAATATCACCATCACAGAGCTCGGCTTCCAATCTTTGTTCAACGGCAAGGACCTCGGATCTGGTGACACTGGCTGGGAAGGGGGCGGGGCCGACGCCTCGGCGTGCTGGAAGGTCGAAGACGGACTGCTCCTCTGCACGGGTCAAAAAGGGACTTGGCTCCGTAGCGGCAAGCAGTACGGAGATTTCAATCTCCGCCTGGAATACAAGCTGAAAGAAGGGGGCAACTCCGGCGTGTTCGTGCGCGTGCCACACGATGGCAAACATCGTGGGCGAGAACTGGGAGATGGCCAGCCCAGTGGTGTCGAGATCCAGCTACTGGACGACGCCGCCAAGCGCTACGCCAGCATTGAACCAGCGCAATTCTCCGCCAGTATCTATGCCGTGGCCCCTGCGAATCCGCACGTCAGCCGGCCGGCTGGTGAATGGAACAGCATCGAGATCGATTGCCGCGGAGATCGCTACCGCGTGTCGCATAACGGCGTGCAGGTCATCGACGCCAACAACGAAAAGTCCCCCGGCCTGAAAGACCGCGAGCTCAAAGGATACCTCGGCCTGCAAAATCACAACGAAGCCGTCTGGTTCCGCAACCTGCGAGTCGCAGAATCGCAATACGCTAAGTAGCGCATACGCAGCTCAACAAGCACGCCAATCGCGCGGAAGATGCCGCGTTGAAAGAAGTCGCGTTAAAGATACTGCGAAGCTGTCGGCTAAACCGCGGCAGCCACGGGTTGGCTCTTCATCGTGTTCGCCAACATCACGTGTGCCTGCTGGGCCTTCAGACAGACCTGGCGAAACGACTCCGGACGCGAGACGCCCGAGAGGCGGAAGGTCTCCATCTTTCCTTTGCGGAAGATCATGTCGCCGGCCGGATACCAGGCCTGGCCTGGGAGGACCTCGATATCGATCGCGTCGAAGTTGTCGAGCGTGACCCACTTATCCGGGACGGGCGTCATTCCTTTTTCGACGATCAATCGTCGATTCGTCAGACGATACCGCCGAGCGGCCCAGGGAAACGGCAGTCCCAGCAGATAAAAAAACAGCCCCAGGGCGATGGGGATGGTCAGGGCGATCCAGATCGTGCCGAGCGTGAAAATGCCCCCAAAGCCAATGTTACTGTCATAAAGGCGGCCCAAGAACCGACCAAGGCCGGTCGACGCGATCGTCGGCCAGACCGTCATAATGGTCGTTTCGTTTGCCTTGGAGGGGGAGACGCCTGCAATTGCCTGTTTCATCGCCAAACCTTGGATACATAGCCCGTTGTTACGGCCGAATTGCAGGCCCAAAACAGGTCCACAATCGTGTCTAAAACTAGCACATCGCCGGGCGGGTCGCCAGTGGCGGAAACGCGATGATTCGACCCGAATTGGGCGCAAGTAGGTTGCCAGGGCAACGCCCCGGGGAGCTAACCTGGCGGCCATTTCATCGGCCGGCCACCTAGCAGGTGGAAGTGTAGGTGATCGACGGATTGCCCCGCGTCGGGCCCCGTATTGGCGATCACGCGATAGCCATCCGTTAGGCCCAAATCCTTCGCCAGCTTTCGCACGACCAGCAACATGTGGCCAGCCAGTT
>Ga0105046_10002369_pt1 | contig 29730 bp, 38 predicted proteins | sample MAT03_FD_78385 | JGI IMG/M metagenome (GOLD analysis project Ga0105046, IMG submission 78385) | Freshwater microbial communities from Lake Fryxell liftoff mats and glacier meltwater in Antarctica - MAT-03 (megahit assembly) | ecosystem: Environmental > Aquatic > Freshwater > Ice > Liftoff... | reverse complement strand
TGTCTTGACCTTGATGTAGTTGATTAGCCTGATTGCCTTGATTTTTTCAAGTTCGTAATCATGGTAATCTTTCAATCCTTCTAATCATGGTTAAGACACCACTATCTCCCCGCCCATCAACTTTGGCAGGAGCGTGTCACGCATGACGGCGAGTATGGCAGATTGTTTTATATTTTCTTCAATCACTAAAAATATTGGTTCTACAATAGTATGATAATCTCTCGTTATACTATCTTCAGGAATGATCAATTCCAGATTTCTCAATAGCTCTTGGCTTATATTTTGCTGTGCCGAACCAACTGCTCTTGAAATAATGTCATCTTTATTGTTCTTGAGTAATTGAAGTATGAAAGAAAAAGGATAATTTGCATTTGGAATAAAAGCGCAAATTGCCTGATTGGTTGTTGCCTCATTGCTAATAATCCCAATTTCTCCAACAGTAGCGCCGTACATAGCGATTAGAACAGAGTGTTTTGGCAGGAGTTTTGCAGATGAGTTTTTTAGTGCATCTTTAGTGATTTTCTCTTCTGTGTCAATAATGAAAGAACCATTAAGTTCTTTTGATTTCACCCATTGATAAGTGCCGTTTTCATAGTATTTATCATGGGTTCTACTTGGAGTTCCACCCGATGTGGTTTTGTAAATATCTCCCAATTTTCCCAACTTCCACCCATGCGGCATCATTCCCAACCTACTTTCCACCATCTCACCTGTTGCACCAGGAAAGTTGAACTCCACAAACCACTCCCTAAAAATGGACTGTGCCATAGCCTCCAGTGTGACATTGGTTTGGCGGTTGAGTTCGATTTTCTCATCCAGCGCGGAGAGAATGTCCGCAATGCGGCGTTGGACATGGATGTCTGGCAAGTCCCATTCTGTTTCTGCTAAATGTGTCCAATCTGCTCTTGGCATTCGTGTGCCTGAACTGCCACTATTGGATACGTCAATAAATTCTTGATTTGCTAAAAAATAAAAAAGAAAGCCCTGATCAAATTCTTCTTTTGCTCTTACAACCCAAATATCCGTTGAACAGACGCCATTAAATTTTGGGCGATATACTTTTCTGAAATAAGGGCGAAGTTTTCCGAATAGAATATCACCATTAGAGAACTTAAATTTCTGGCTAATAGCCTCACTAGATTTACCAATTCCATTTAGTCTCAAAGTTTGTTGTTCTATATGTTCAAGCCCAATATATGAAAATTCTTCGTCTTGGTTAGGTGTGTATTGCTCCTTAATCAATCTAGCAAATTCATCTAACTTATAAGTATTCCATCCATTAGAACTCATAACCAATCCCTGCTTTTGAATCACCTCATAGCCCTGCTCAATCACCTTTTGAAATTCGGGCGAAATGGAATGCCAGTCCAGCACATCTACGCGGTAGGGCAGGTCTGATTCTTCAAAGGCATTCTTCAAGGCGGATAATTTCTTGAAAGGTAATTTTTCACTGCCCACAAAGGCAAGGTCAAGGTCAGAGTGGTCTTTCGCTGTCCACTTGAAGCGCGAACCAAAGGCGCGCACTTCGCAATCAGGCGCGTGTCTTTTGAGAATGTCTTTTATGGTTTGCAATTGGTCAGGTGAAACGTCAATCATTGTGAGTCTTCAGGTAATCCAGCAAACGTTTGGCGGCGCGGGCGAATTCAGCAATCAGGGCTTGAGCGTCTTCTGCGAGTCGGCTGTCATAGCGGTGAGATGTGCTATTGCGTATGTTGTGGTAAGTCATCCATTCGTCCACATCGTTGATCAGGTGGTTTTCCGCCGCCATACGGAACAATTCACGGCGGGTAATACCGTCCACGCTTTCAGGCGTGACATTGACTTCAAGCCAGCGTTCGATCATTTTCCAGCAGACTTCATAAGTGATTTCCAGGTTTTGAATTAAGCCTGCCTGTAAACCAAAACGTGTAATCTGATCCTGTTTGGACATAAAACCATCATCTGAAACACGCGCGTGTAACTGGCTCAAAGATATAATTGCTTTTTCAAGGGAGGTTAAGTCAAGTTTTGTAGATTCAGAATTCATAGCCAATTCCTTTCAAGTTCTTGCGAATCGTCTTTTCCAATTCAGCGCCTTTGGAAAACTGCTCACCCAGTTTGGCGGTCAGCGCGTTCATCTTCTCGTCAAAGGGAACACCGTCATCTTCAATTTCTTCCGCGCCGACATAGCGCCCAGGCATCAGAACGTAGTTGTTAGCACGAACTTCATCCAGCGTGGCAGATTTACAAAAACCAAGTTTATCTTCGTACTTACCATCTTTATTGCGCCAACCATGATATGCGCTGGCTATTTGGGTAACATCATCAACAGTCAATTTACGGTTACGGCGGTTGGTCATCTCACCCAGTTTGCGCGCGTCAATGAACAGGATTTCATTTGAACGATTGCGAAATTTATGGTTTGTTCTGTTGCGAGATAAAAACCATAAGCAAGCGGGAATCATGGTGTTGTAAAACAATTGCGAAGGCAAAGCCACCATACAATCAACCACGCCTGCTTCAATCATATTCTTGCGAATTTCACCTTCCCCGCCTGAGTTGCTGTTCATACTGCCATTGGCAAGCACAATCCCAGCTGTTCCATTTGGGCTGAGTTTGTGAATGAAATGTTGAAGCCAGGCATAATTGGCATTGCCTGTGGGCGGCGCTCCATATTTCCAGCGCACATCTTCGCGCAGTTGTTCACCGCTCCAATCGCTGATGTTGAACGGGGGATTGGCAAGGATGAAGTCTGCCTTTAATTCTGCATGTTTGTCATTTAGGAAGGTATCGCCCAATTCAAGTTTAGCGTCAATGCCGCGAATGGCAAGATTCATTTTTGCAAGGCGTAAAGTGGTGGGGTTTGACTCTTGCCCGAAGATGGACAAGTCCTTGATATTGCCTTGATGGTTGATCACAAACTTTTCACTCTGCACGAACATCCCGCCACTGCCACAGCAACCATCATAGACACGTCCATTATAGGGTTCGAGCATTTCCACCAATAACTTCACAATACTTTCGGGCGTGTAGAACTGTCCGCCCTTTTTGCCTTCTGCGTCTGCAAATTGACCGAGGAAGTATTCATACACTCTGCCGAGCAGGTCTTTGGAAATGTGTCCATCTTGATTGAAGCCAATTGTGCCGATGAGGTCAACCAATTCACCAAGCCGAGGCTTGCTTAGATCAGGATCGGCATAGATTTTGGGTAAAACGCCTTTTAAGGATGGATTGACCTTTTCGATTTCATCCATTGCCTCATCTATATCTGCACCGATAGTAGATAGCTTTGCGCGTCCTTGCAAATAATTCCACCTTGCTTTTTCAGGCACAAAGAATATATTTTGGGCAAGGTATTCATCGGGGTCTTCGGGGTTTGCGCCTTCAAAATCGCCTTTTCCCTCTTTTAGTTGTTCATGTAAATCATTGAAGGCATCCGAAATGTACTTGAGGAAGATCAATCCCAAAACAACGTGCTTGTATTCTGCCGCGTCCATATTGGAGCGCATTTTGTCCGCTGTTGCCCAGAGGGTTTTTTCGAGGTCGTTATTTTCAGCCATTCAAATTCTCCAATGATTGTGTTTAATGCAAGACATTCATAATTGAAACGCAGATATACGCCACGGCAAGCGCTTCCCCATTTTCTCGATACAAACAATAATCACTAACCCCATTCCATGGCTCGGCATCGTAACCGTCCACCCTGCAAAGAGCAGCGGGTCGACCCCGCCCACAAACTGCGGATCAATCATTTACTTGCGGGTACGTTCTTCGGATACACGGAATGTGCGGGGCATAAATCCCCTCTTGGTAATTTAAACGCTGAATGATTTGAACAAGTTCAAGTATATACGAAAATCACCATTAAACAAACAGTAGAACAGTTCATGCTCATCCCTGAATCGATCCTCAAATCCACATTTGGACAGGACTATTCGTCTCTACGGCCTGTGTTTGACGTAACCAATGATTTTCTATATAAATAAAACGGAAGCACCCAGCAATGGATGGAAGACCGTTTTACCCGCCCCCGACGACAAGGTAGCCACCTGAGGCTGTCTTTCTCGCAAGAGAATAGTCGGGGGTGTTTTATTTTTTGTCTCTTGTGTGAAAAAATAATACACAGGAATAGGTAACTTACTTGATATCCCTACGACCACCGGACCGCGGTACACCGTTCGCAATCGGGTCTTTGGCAGAGTAATGCAAATGGATTTTCTTTTAGCTGATCGAGTACCGCCTTGATCAAACTCTTGAGATGCACAGCCTGTACCAGCGCATTGCCGATCTGCACGCGGCGCGTATATTTCTCGACAGCCGGTGCGATGGCTTCAAACCCTTCTGAGTCACCGGGGAACCCGGGACATTCCACCACACGATCCTGCACCAGCGCCCAGCGGATGAATTGCAGCTGTCCGCCAAGTTTTTCAGCGTAATGAATACTGGTGTTCACACGATGATCCACGCCCAGCAATACCACCCAGCCATCCTGATCGGCCAGGCTGCCAATCGGCGCCAGCGGATTGTAGATGGTTTGCGTATTGAGAATCGCATCTGCGCGAATGCCTGCGAAGGATTGAATCGGATGCATCGAACGCTTTGCTTTGGGATGGGTACGCAATACTTCAGGCACCCTGCCCATAATCTTATCTGCGGGCATGGCAGGGTAAAACGCCTCAGCCATTTTATTTAGATCCGTTTCACTGCCATAGATCATGCCGTTTTTGGGCGGGCCGATTTCAGGATTAAGCATCGTTTTATAGGTGAAGGTCGGCATGATTACGCCGCGCACAGAATCAAGCAGGGCGGCCAGCATCGTATCTGCGCCGCCTTCGATTGGGCCGAATGCTTTCAGCGATGCGTGGGCAATGACAAGGCTTTTGGTCAAGCCCAATTGAGCAAGACCAGTTTTGAGTTGAGAGAGATCCGTCATTCGTAAGTAGTCTTCAATTATCAGTGGAGTAATCAAAAAAATATTTAACTACTCCGTGAATAACGATCCAACTATCTCCCCTTCCAATTTGGTTTACGTTTTTCAATGAAGGCTTGCATGCCTTCCTTTTGGTCTTCGGTCGAAAATAACGGATAAAAATTTCGTTTCTCGGTTTTTAGCCCTTCTGTCAGAGTGGTTTCAAACGCGGCATTGACCGAGTCTTTTGCCATGCGCACAGCCAGCGGCGCGCGCGCAGCGATCTCTTCGGCGAAGGCCACAGCCGCATCGAGGTAGCCCTCGACCGGTACAACGCGATTGACCATTCCAAATTGAAGCGCTTCGGCGGCGGTGAGGGTGCGGTTGTTGATGACCATTTCCATAGTCAGGTTTTTTCCCAGCAGGCGCGTGAGGCGTTGTGTGCCGCCGCCACCGGGGATGATGCCGATCGTAATTTCAGGCTGACCAAATTTTGCGCTTTCAGAGGCGACAATCATGTCACATGAAATGGCAAACTCGCATCCGCCGCCCAAAGCCCAGCCTGAGACAGCCGCGATGACAACCTTTTTGATGCCACGGATGCGGTCCCATAATTCGACGCGCCCCTGCGTAATCATTTGAAACGGTGTGGCCTCGGCCATTTCCTTAATGTCGGCGCCGGCGGCAAAGGCTTTCTCGCTGCCGGTCACGACCAACGCGCCGATGTTTTCATCTTTATCAAAAATTTCGAGCGCGTCAAACAACTCGTTTAACATCAAGGTATTAAAAGCGTTCATCGCCTGTGGACGGTTAAGCGTCACCAGGCCCACGCGTCCGCGAGTTTCTGTAAGTATTGTTGTGTAAGCCATGTTTCCTCCGAATATTTTGAGCGGTCTTGAATGCTCATTCTGCAAATTATAAAGGATGACAGGCCATACTGTATAATCCGCCCAAAGGAGACCTTTATGATTATTCCAGAGTGGACAACCATCAACATCATCGTATATGCCTATCTGGCCGTTCTCGCATTTGGAGTTGCCCCGCTCGAATATTACGGGCAGGCCATGATGGCTTATAGTAAATTTCGGCCGGCACAAGGGTTTCCTCCGCGCGTGGGCATGTTCATTCTTTATTTTTTACCTTTACTGGTCAGTCATCATTTCAGCGCTGCCGTATCTCGCCAATCCAACTACAGTCCAGTGGATTGTCTTTGGCGCAGTGGCGATTCATTTTTCGAAGCGTGTGCTGGAGACTCTCTTCCTGCATAAATATTCAGGGCCAATCGGAATCTTTACCACCTTCCTGATCGCGGGTTTCTATTCACTTGCCGCGTATTTAATCGGCTCTGTAAATCGCGAGCCATTAAAAACCATGAATGGTTGGTTTTATCTCGGTCTGATTCTGTTTATATAATACCCACGGTCACAAATTGCGCTTTCCATCCTCTGAAAAAGTGCAATTTGTGACCGAGTGCGGTATAGCGGGCATTATTGGAAATTTTATGCATCATAAAATTCTTGCAGACTTACGAAAAAACACGCTTGATTATATAATCCCAACCGGCGGTCTCTTCAACTACGTTGTATGCCCGCATTATCTTTTTGAGATTGTCGCATGGCTCGGAATTTTTCTGGTCTCGCGGCATCTGGCGAGTCTGTTGGTGCTGATCTTTATCATCGGATATTTAACAGCCCGCAGCATTCGCACTGTTAAATGGTACCAACAACGATTTTTAGATTTCCCCGCTGCAAGAAAAGCGCTCATTCCATTCATTCTGTAATTTCAACTGGAGAAAAAAATGCAAATTCTATTTATGATCCATTCCATACTGCGCTGGCTGATCGTGATCGTTGCCATCGTTGCCGCTGTTAAATTCGCATTGGGCTGGTATCGCGGTGACACCTTCCAAAGCATGGACCGTGGTCTGGCGGCCGGCTTTAGCGGCCTGATGGATACGCAAGCCACACTCGGCCTGATCGCGATGATTGCCAACGGACTGGGCGGCGCGGGTTTTCCCATGTATCGCATTGAACATGCCACCACCATGATCATCGCCGCGGTGGTCGCGCACCTGCATGTCATCTGGAAAAACTCCGAAGATAAGATCCGCTTTCGCAATTCACTTTTCATCGTGCTCGATGTGCTGATCTTGATCGTGATCGGCGTGGCAAGACTCCCGGGCGGCTGGACCCGCTAATAAATTAAGAATTAGCCGCTTATGGTTCTCCAGGATTTTCCGTGATGCGCCGCCAGATGTAGGTCGGATTGACAATCCGACTTACGCGGCCCGCCAGATATGCTGATCTATCACAGGAATTTCCATTGAACCCCGCTTATAAGTCATCTCTATCTGTTTTTTATGATAAACTAAAAAACATCTGCACTGCAACGAACGCAGTGCGACGCAATGTCGTTCAGGCTGGACGTTGAATCATTTGGAGAAGAGATGGAAAACAAGTTATATGTAGGCAACCTGCCCTACGCCGCCAAGGAAGAAGATATCAAGACTCACTTCAGCCAGGCTGGCACTGTCACCTCCGTTGCGCTCATCATTGATCGCGCATCAGGCCGCGCAAAAGGTTTCGGCTTCGTGGAAATGTCCACGGCTGAAGAAGCCCAGAAGGCCATCAGCATGTTCAACGGTCAGGATTTTATGGGCCGCGCAATCACCGTCAATGTAGCCAAACCCCGCGAAGATAAACCCCGCAATTTTGGTGATCGAAATCGCGGCGGTGGCGGCGGCGGACGGAACCGTTACTAAAAAATCTCCAGCCCTGAACCTTGATCAAAAATCAACAGCCTCGCGTTTGCGGGGCTGTTATCCTATATCTATGAAACGTATTTTTCTGCTCGGCCCCATGCTTTTCGCCGTGGTCGTCACAACGCTCACCATCTTAAAATATGATTTTTTGCTCAGCCTCGGCTGGCATCCGCTTAACGCCCCAACCTTCGACTGGCCCAGCGGACTGGCCCTCGGCTCATACGGATTCGTGATGACCGCTACTTTCATCATCAGCGGATTCCTAATCGCCGCCCTGGCCCTGCGCCTCAAAGCAGACCTGACACCTGCCGCAACATCTCAAACAGGCTCTGCCCTTTTGGCATTATCCGGTGTAGCGCTCGCATCTCTGGCATTCACCACCGACCCAACCCTTAGAAATACGCCCGCCACCTGGCATGGAATTTTGCACGACCTGTCCTTCGTGCTGCTCGGGCTGACACTCTTCCCGGCCATGATCGTGCTGGGTTTTGCATTTCGCAACAATCAACATTGGAAAAATCTTTCACTGTATACCTGGCTCACACTTACATTTGCAATTCCTGCTTTTATTCTCAAGGGCGCGGCTTTTTATGTTTTTCTATTCAGCATTTTATGCTGGCTTGAAGCGCTGGCATGGAGGTTGAACATGCCCACAAAACGTAAATAGCATAAAAATTGCAACTTGCCTTATGGTTATTCTGCTCATTTTGAGCGTGATATACTCAGTTAAATGAACACATTGAAAGAAGTTAGGGAACAATAATCCATATGCGTATCACAAAAAATCTCCGTCCCGATCAGGAAAATATCAGCCGTTTCGTAGCCGTGCTCGGCGGCGGCTCTGTCATTTTAAGTACCACCAAACACGCCCGCCCCAGTTTTTTTATTTTGGCGCATAGTTTCATGAAAGATTATATTGATGAGGGCTTCTTCAAAAAGGAAGAGGTGCTGATCAGAATTCTTGAAGAAGGCGGCTTCCCCACCGAAAGCGGACCGATCAACGCGCTGCACAACGATCATAAGAAAAGCCGCGAAGCTGCCGAAGTGTTAATCACTGCCGCGAAACAGTGGCAGGCCGGGGATGAGTTGGCGCGCGCCGAGGTCGGCTGGGCTACCAGCGAGTACACATCCACACTCCGCCAGCATTTGGAGCGGCTAAAAACATTAATCTTCCCCCTGCTCGAACAAACCATCACGATTGACGATGAACACAAATTATCTGAAGAGCTCAACAAGATCATCTTTGAAAGCGCCTTGAAAGACGGCGCTGAAAAATACATCAAAGTGATCGAAGCGCTGGAAGAAGAATTAAGCGACTGGCGCTAAACCCAAAGATATGAAAAGCTGGCAGAATTTGATTCTGTCAGCTTTTCATATCTAAGATTCCTCGTACAACACTCGATTGACCGCCGTCCGCTGTCTGCGGTCAATCCATTCGTGAAAATATTATTACCGCTGAAAATACACAGTAGAAAACATTCCACTCCAAGCAAACCCAATTGTTGGATATAATTTATTAAACATCCCACACATCCAGATAAATCCCATTTTAAAGAGGATATTATTATGACTGATTCAACCCTGCCCATTCTGCGCCCCATGACCCTCGGTGAGTTGTTAGATCGAGCCTTTCGTTTGTATCGTCAGAATTTTTTGAAGTTTATCGGGATATTTGCGATTCCCTATATTCCATTGGCATTGATTCAAATAGGGTTGTCATTTTTCACAACCGCATCGCTATTGGGAACAACGCAGAGTGACCCAGGTCAAATATTATCCTCCCCCGGATGGATTGCGGCCATGGGCGGTTCATTTATATTTATCTTCCTGCAATTTATCTTTGTGCAAGGCGTGGCAACTGCCGCCCTAACCCGCGCGGTGGCAAATAATTACACAGGCAAACCCGTGGGCATTCTGGATTCCTATCGCACATTGTCCAGCTCCTGGCTAAAACTGATACTGGCGCTTGTTCTTGTTTTCATTCTGGTGATAAGCCTTGGGGTATGGACAATCATCCCCTGTGTGGGATGGTTCAGCGGCCCCGGCATTCTGTTCTTTATTGGGCTGGCCGTCACCCCGTTGATTCCTCCTGTCATTGTATTGGAAAAAGTAGATATTCTTTCCTCCCTCCGCCGCGCCTGGGATCTCGCCCGCAGCAGGTTTTGGTGGCTGATAGGCGCGGTTTTTGTGTTGACACTTTTAGGCCAACTAATCGTTTCCGGCCCGGTCTATCTGCTAAGTTTCTTCATCGGACTCTTACAATCTTCAATTCCCAGCCTGGAAGTGCAAATGGCCTTTACCACGATCTCGCAAGGACTCATCACCATATTTGTGAGCCTGCTCTTTACACCGCTCAAATTAACCATCATGACCGTCATCTATTTTGACCTGCGCGCCCGCTCAGAAGGCTTGGACCTCGCTTTGCAAATATCCACATCCACTGACTCAGAAAATGATGTCATTAGCCTGCCTGAGATCGCAGACAAAACACCCATGCCGCTTATCACCTGGATCGATATTGGCCGCTTTGCACTCTTATCTCTGGCTGGCATTGCAATCTACGGAATAATAATATTGGTAGTGGTTGGCTTTGTTGGGTTAATCTCATCCAGTTTTTAATACACATGACTTTTCTTCGCAGGCTATTCCTCGCGGCAAACATGATCGTCATCCTGTTTGCCGCCACTCTCTCGGTATATGCGGCCTCTCTCAACTCAACGCCCATTCAAGAGCATGAATACTGGCAATTGGTTCAGTCTTCACGCGCGGCCATCTCTAATCTTGACGGGCTTTCGAATGAGGAGACCAAAAAAAGTCTCGCAGAACTTGCATTGCAATGGGAAGCGGTTACCGAAGTAAACATGAGCGGACAGATCATACCTATGGACAATGGCTGGCTGATCAAATTACTGCGCGCTGACGAACCCAACCTCAAACAAATCGACGGGCTTTTAAACACACTGCTAACTGCTCATGAAAAACAAGTAGCACGCATCCCTTCAACTAGCAGCCTCGACCCATTGCACACAATTCTGGCGCGGCCTGAATTCACCTGGGCTGAACCCGTCCCCAACCCGCTCAACGAGTGGTATCAAAAAATACTGGACGCCTTAAGTAAATTCCTGGATCGTATTCTTGGGGGTAACCCGCTCTCTGTTTCAGTGAGCACAACCACCTTATCTGCCATTGCCGCCATCCTGCTTATCGTTGTGCTTATCTTTGTCTTCAGAAATCTATACGGTGATTTGATAAAAGAAGCGCAGTTAAATGGGGAAGAAGATGGCAGCAATGAACCGCTCACCTCGGAAGCCGCGTTTGATAAAGCGCAAACCCTTTCACGCGGCGGAGACTATCGTTCCGCGGTGCGTTATCTATATTTATCATCGCTGCTATTAATGGACGAGCGCGGCGTACTGCGCTACGACCGCTCCAAAACAAATCGTGAGTATTTGCGCAGTGTATCAAACTCACCCGAACTTTCCAAATCGTTGGGAGAAGTCATTGAAGTGTTTGACAATGTTTGGTATGGCTATCATCCGCTCGCAGAAGAAACCTTCAAACAGTACAGTGACCGTGTCGAAGAGTTGAAAGAGAAAAAATCATGAAACTCTCCCGCGATAGTTGGCTGGGAATTGGCATCCTGCTCGCGTTCATCCTGGTCACCGCCCTGACCATCAAAACGCCTGCGATTCCATACCTGAGCACATCCTCCGCACCGGATGGCACTCTGGCCTTGAAACTTTGGCTGGAACAACTTGGATATCAACCCGCCGAATCTTCAGAAACCCTCTTTGACCCGCAAAAAAACATCGCAACCATCTTCATTTTGCAGCCCACCTCAGTCATATCAGATAGTGAATGGAAACTGCTCGATCAGTGGATTGCACAAGGCGGCACACTGATGCTGGCTGGTGATAATCTTCAAGCCCAAACAGCGTTTGACCATTTTGATTTTTCACTGGTACATCTTGATAATCAGGTTATTGAGTTTTCTGCATCATCGCCCCTCCTGCATTCGCCTGTTATTCCATCAACCATAAAAACTAAATCCAGTTTCTGGCTTTCCACATTCCGGGCTGATTTTCTCCCGCTGATTTCCACCAACGGATTCCCAGTGATGGTCTCGTTTGAACAGGGAAGAGGCCGCGTGATCCTTTCCTCCACGCCCTATCCTTTTTCAAACCTGGCACTTAAAAAAGAAGATACCAACGCCAGCCTGATATTAAACCTGATGACATTCACTTCAAAAAAAGGAATGATCTGGTTTGATGAATGGCATCACGGATTTCAATCCGCGGGCATTGTTGGCCCGGGACAATGGCTGCAACGCACGCCCGGCGGACATGCGCTCCTGTTTATTGTGGGAGTGATCTTCGTGGCCCTGCTTTTGCAAGGACGCGCCTTTGGCCGCCCGATTCCATTATTGCATGAGATCAAAAGGCGCGGGCCGCTGGAACATGTGACCGCCATCGCCAACTTGAATCGCAAGGCAGGCCATCGCAACGAAGTATTAAAGCAATATCACCAGCGTCTCAAACGTCATCTCGGACAGCGTTATCGAATTGACCCATCCATCAACGATGCCGATTATGTAAACACGCTCGCGCAATACAATTCAGCCATAGATAAAGACTCATTGCTTAATCTACTAAAAAGACTCTCGCAAAAAAATGTAAATGAAACAGAGTTACTAAAGCTCGCAGCAGAAGCAGCGCGTTGGATTAACACTTAAAAATAAATCGTCTTATCACGGAGAACCCACCATGCAAATCACAGACTTGAAAAACGTTTTTGAAAATCTAAGAACCGAAGCTGGTAAAGTCCTCGTGGGGCTTGATGACCCATTTGAACTTCTCGTTGTGGCTTTATTAAGCAACGGTCATGTTTTATTGGAAGGCGTGCCGGGCACCGCAAAAACCTTGATGGCAAAAACGCTTTCCTTCATGGTGCAGGCGCAATTTTCACGCGTGCAATTCACACCCGACCTGATGCCTTCGGATATTCTTGGAACCAGTGTGTTCGATATGAACACCTCGCGCTTCTATCTTAAGAAGGGGCCGATCTTTACCCAAATGCTGCTCGCAGATGAGATCAACCGCGCGCCCGCCAAAACACAATCCGCGTTGCTCGAAGCGATGGAAGAAAGACAGGTCAACCTGGAAGGCGAACGCCATATTCTGGATACGCCGTTCATGGTTATCGCCACCCAAAACCCCATCGAATATGAGGGCACCTATCCACTGCCCGAAGCGCAGCTCGACCGCTTTATGTTCAAGATCCTTGTGCCCTATTCGCCGCCCGCTGTCGAAGTGGAAATTCTGCGCCGCGCACATCAGGGCTTTGACGCGCACAATATTGAAAACTCCGGGCTGACCAAGGTCATTACGGCGCAACAAATCACCGAGATTCGCAAACTGATTCAACAAGTGACTGTGGAGGATGGGATTCTCAACTACATTGCCAACATCAACGTTGCCAGCCGCCGCAGCCCTGACCTGGTACTGGGCGCCAGTGCCCGGGCAGCTACCCACGTTTTGGCTTCTTCAAAAACCTTTGCCGCCATACAAGGCCGTGATTTCGTCACACCGGATGATGTGAAGTTCGTGATTCCATCTGTATTGCGCCATCGCATTCTATTAAAACCCGAAGCCGAAATTGAAGGTCTGGATGCAGACGCAGTCATTCAACGCTTGATGGGGCAGGTGGAAGTTCCAAGGTAATTATGATTCCTTCAATTCGCGGGATTCTAATTTTATTATTAGCCGCGCCCATCATCGCGCTGGGTGTCTTGTTGCGCGGTTTTGAATGGATCGGCTGGTTATATGCGCTATCGATCATCATTCTTTTTATTGTAGATTGGCGCATGGCCGGGCAGGTCAATCGTTTTGATGTGACACGACAACATGAAACAAAACTTTCTTTGGGCGTGCAGAACCCGGTCACTATCAGCGTCCGGAATCGCTTTCGGCGCGGAACCAGTTTCGAGGTCCGAGATGAAGCGCCTGAAGCGTTTCAAATCGAAACACGTCTGCTAAGTGGGAACGTCCAGCCGCTGGGCACGTGGACGGGCGTCTATCATTTGCAGCCGCTGCGGCGCGGTGATTATTTATTTGGCAATATCACATTGCGCTGGAAAAGTCCGCTTGGGTTGATCTTTCGGCAGGGGACGGTGAACGCGGCGGGGCCGGTCAAGGTCTATCCGAATTTGTTGGATGTGCGTATGTATGATTTGCTGCTGCGCAGAAATCGTTTACAGGAATTGGGCATGCGTACCACACGCATGTTTGGCGAGGGCACCGAGTTTGAGCGCCTGCGCGAGTATTCGCCGGACGATGAATATCGACGCATCAACTGGAAAGCCACAGCAAGACGCCACCGCCCGGTGACTGTGCAATATCAAACTGAACGCAGCCAAACCGTGATCGCGGTGCTCGATACGGGACGCATGATGCAAACACCAGTGGCAAATATTGCCAAGCTGGATTATGCCGTGAATGCAGTTTTATTTTTGGGGTATGTGGCTGCCAGTAAAGGCGACCGCGTGGGCGTAATGAGTTTCGCAGATGATGTGACTCATTACCTCGCGCCGCGTCAGGGTCGCGGACAGTTTTATCGTATGCTGGAAGTTTTATACGCGGTGGATGCTCAACAAGTGGAGCCGAATTATCGCAAGGCGCTCACGTATCTGGCGGTCAAACAACGCCGCCGCGCATTGGTGGTGATCTTCACTGACTTAAGCAGCGGCGCCAGTTTGGATTCACTTATAGCGCAAGTTTCTTCATTGGCACGTTCGAGTTTACCGCTGGTGGTGACCATCAGTGATCCCGATGTACATGCGGCCGCGAATCAGGAACCGCATGATTCGCTCAGTGTGTATCAACGCGCATCCGCCGCGCAAATGCTGGATGAACGCCGCATTGTATTGGATACACTGCGCAAACGCGGCGTATTAACTTTGGATGTGCCCGCCAATCAACTTTCAATGGCGGTGATCAATCGTTATCTGGAATTAAAGGGTCGCACGATGCTATAGGACGTACTCAGTAAATTCAACTTTAGTTTTCCCACTTCTTTTTCTTTTCCCTGCCTGCCAGAAATAAATAAGAATACAGCACAACCCCGGAAATAATTCCTACTCCCCATTTGACAGGCCAGGGAATCGTGGTCGATGGGGAAATAAAGCCTTCAATGGTTCCAGCCACGATCAGCCAGGGGACTGCGCCGCCTAATAATTTCACTGATTTTTGCGCGGCGATCATTAAAGAATCTGCACGGCGCATTAAGCCGGGATGAAGCAATGCCCAGCCAAGCATCAAACCCGAACCGCCTGCCATAAAAATTACGCTGAGTTCGATAACGCCATGGCCGATGACAAACGTGGCAAGGTCAAAGCCGATGCCGTGATAACTGGTCAGCCCCAGCAGGCCGCCGAGGATCAAGCCATTATTGACGAGAATCCACAAGGTCAGCAGGCCGCCTGTCACGCCGCTGGCGAAGGCGAGGAATGAAACACGAATATTATTCTGCATAATAAATGTTGAGGTGTAGGGTCTTTCTTCCACTGGAATATCAATCCATAATTTTTTGTCTTCAATGATTGGGATGAGATTCTGTACTTCCGCAGGCAGCAACCAGGTTGCAGATGGGGGGGATGCGGCGGTTGTCATCCCTGCCACGAGAGCAGGAATCGCAAACAGCAGAAAGGCGATGAATGTAAAGATGAACGTCTCACGAAAAAGGCGGGGAAAGCCGCGCAGGGCAAAATCCACAATGCGGTTCCACGCGAGCGGCTCGCCTTGATATAAAACGGAGTGCGTGCGCGCGACGATTTGGTTTAAATATTGGGTCACACGGTGGCGTGGAAAATCGCGTTTGGCAAGGGCGAGATCTGAACTGGCGGCGCGATAGAGGCTGGCGAGCTTTTCAATATCCAGCGTGGAAAGACGGCGCGCATCTTTTTGAGCGCGTTCGAGTAAGGTACTTAATAATTCCCATTCCTGCCTGCGAGACTGGTAGAATTCATCTATATTCATTGCTGTTCATATTTCCTTGGGGAGAAAAATTCCCGCCATTCTGATTGGGTTTCATAATTATACACATGACAAACTTAAACGACATCCTCAAAATTGATACACCCGAAAATGTCACATTCGATTATGACGTGGCCGGCATCGGCTCGCGTTTTTTGGCGGCCCTGATCGATACGGTGCTGATCGCTGTTTCGCAATTGTTGATCATAGGCACAATCATATGGATCGCTCTCTTTGTGTTTAAAATTGAGTTTTCAAACACTGGAGCCTTTAGCTGGGGATTGGCCATCTTCAGCATTATTAGTTTTCTGTTTTTGTGGGGCTATTATATTTTCTTTGAGATCCTGTGGAATGGACAAACTCCGGGAAAACGCTGGGTGGGGCTGCGTGTCATCCGAGTGGACGGGACGCCGATCACAGTGAGCGAAGCGATCATCCGCAACCTGGTGCGCGTGATTGATTTTATGCCCGTGGCGTATGGCGTGGGCGTGGTGACCATGTTCATTAACTCGAACTCGCGCCGCGTAGGCGATCTGGCGGCCGGGACAATTGTTGTCCACGACCGTCAGGTAAAGGAGTTGGATTACCATCCCGCCGCACAATTACACATGATCGATACGCTGGTTTCAAGAAATGATGTCCCGGAAGGATTTCCCTTTGAACGAGTGACTCAAAATGAATTACATCTGATCGAAGAATTTCTAACCAGGCGCAAAGATTTGTCCAATCGTCAGCCGCTTGCCCAACATATTCTCACATCCATCGTGACACGGCTTGAAATTCCGCAGGAATCCGTTCCATATCATCGAGCCGAGGAAATTCTCGCCACGATCTACAAAACGCGGCAGGTGAGTACAAATGAATCGATTTAAACATACAAAAACAGGTCTTATCTAATGAGTGAAGCAAAAAAAATATTGATCGGTTTTGCAGTTGTTGGCAGTTTGTGTATTTGCGTTGCCGCTGCCACTTTTTTTATCTTTAAGGAATTTGGTAACCGCACAAAGAACCTGGTCAGCAGTGACCCCACCAGCATCGCCAAAATACAGGAAAAGATCAGCGAGTTTGATATTCCACCTGGTTATGCGCCTACAGCGATGAACATGCTTATCTATGACGTTGTAACACTTAGCCCGGATACCGCCTCCCAAAGAGGTCCCATCATCATGCTGATGCAACACAACGGAATACTCTCCGGCAACTCTGCTCAGGTTGAACAACAAATGCGGCTTTCTGCAGAACAACAAAGTAGTCAACCTGGAACATCTTTTCAGGTGGTGGATTCATTTGATCAAGAAATTCGAGGGCAAACTGTGACGGTGACTGTCAGCGAAGGCGAGTACGAGAACTACACCATGCGGAAATGGGTGACGATCTTCAAGGGGAATCAAGGTCCTACGCTCCTTATGATTACGGGTTCTGTGGAAAGCTGGGATGACGAACTCGTTAAGGATTTCATCGAATCAATGCGGTAATTTGGGGCCGCAAATTGAGGCTTATGAACGGCAGGCATTTTTTTAGCCTGTCGTTTTTCTTTTAAACTTCTGCTGTGTGATTTTGGGAAGTACAGGTAAAATTATATATAATTTTTAGCGCAGACCATTGATAATGTTTTACGGTCTGTTGTCTATGGTCAGGAGAATCCTCATGCAAGCCTACGAACTCACCCAACTACTTTCCCAACGCAAAGACACAAACAAAAACTATCTCGAATTCCTCAAAGTGCCAGACCTGAGCATGGGAGTTTATGTTCTGCCCGCAGGCGGGAGCGACCCGCAAAGTCCGCACACGGAGGATGAAGTTTATTACGTGGTGAGCGGCAAGGCACAAATTAAAGTAGCGGATGAAAATCGCGATATTAAGGCAGGGGCAATTGTATATGTTGCCAAGAACGTGGAGCACAGATTCCATTCGATTGAAGAAGAATTGACTGTGATCGTATTCTTCGCGCCAGCAGAATATTCGAACAAATCTTGAAGGTGTATAATTCTCACAGGAGATAACCCATGGACATGTTCGTCTTTACTGGAATCATCTGGAAAGAAAATAAAGAATATAGCGTGCTTTGTCCCGAACTTGATGTTGCTTCACAAGGAAAAACATCTGCCGAAGCCCGCAAAAATCTGCTTGAAGCCGCGACGTTGCATCTGGAAGGTTCGTTTGAAGATGGATTGCCTTACCTGCGTCCTGTTCCTCCCTCAGAAGATCCACGCAACGAATTTCCTGCCGAGTCACTTAAAATCTTCAAATTCAAAGTGGATGTAGCTATTAAGGCATATGCCTAAACTACCCGTTCTCAAACCGCGACAGGTTATCGCCGCGCTGGAAAAAGCGGGCTTTCGTCAAGTTCGTCAGAAGGGAAGCCATATTCAATTCAAGCGGGGAAATTTGCTTGTCACTGTTCCGAACCACCCTGGAGATTTAAATCCAAATGTATTGAAATCAATTTAACGGCAGGCGCAAATGAGCGCGGAGGAGTTTGAAGCGCTGTTGAAGTAAGTTGAGACCCAGACTTCGGAAGTCTTTTGGAAGACTCTACGACCTGGGCACGTTAAGGCAGACTTCCGAAGTCTTTATGATCGTGTTCTTCGCGCCCGCAGAATATTCGAACAAAGCATAGAGAATAGTCCGTGGTAGAATGACGGAAAATATACGTCATTTGACGGACTTTTTCCGTCACAAGGAATCTGCCATGATTGAAACAATTCTAGGCTCAAAAAACGCAGAACGGGTATTGATTTACCTTTTCTCCCGCGAAGAAGGCTACGCCCGTGAGATTGCAAGCTTCTATATAGCAGACTTGAAATCCATTCAAATGCAGTTGGATAAATTCGAGAAAAGCGGAGTTCTCGCCAGCCGCTCCGTGGGTCGAACCAGACCTTATGTATTCAATCCGCGTTACCCATTTTTGAATGAGTTGAAAGCCTTGCTCGAAAAAGCTCTTTCGTTTTATCCACAGGAAGAACGTGACGAATTATTAATGAACAGGCGTAGACCAAGAGCACGCGGAAAAACTTTATGAAGCCTTCAAAAAGAAACTTAATGAACGACTCCAGACTTCGGAAGTCTTTTGGAAGAATCCATGACAGGAGTGCTTTAAGGCAGACTTCCGAAGTCTTTATGATCGTGTTCTTCGCGCCAGCAGAGTATTTGATGAGAAATGAAATTTGAGGCAGCCACATGTGGTCACAAGAAATTATTAAACAATATATCGTTGATCAAGTTCAGGAAAACCTTAATTTAGATTACAAGGCTGCAGGTGCGTTTTCCAAGGACGGAAGAGATAAAGATGAAAAGATAAAAGACATCTCAAAGGATGTTTCGGCGATAGCTAATTCACAGGGTGGTCTAATTATTTATGGTGTTAAGGAGTTTGATGGAGAAAAACGCTATTTACCTGAAAAAATAGACCCTATTGACCAAACAATATTCTCAAAAGAATGGTTGGAACAGATTATCAACAGCAATATCCGCCCCAGAATTCAAGGGGTGATAATTCACCCAACACAAATTGACACTCATCCTAATCATTGTATATATGTTGTAGAAATCCCTCAAAGCAATACAGCTCATCAAGCAAAGGATAAAAAATACTACAAAAGATACAACTTTGAATCAATTGCAATGGAATACTACGAAATACGTGATGTAATGAATCGTGCTAATATAGCAAATGTCAGCATTAAATTTGGTTTATTTCATGGTGACGCCTCAGAAAATAAGCATGCTATGAATTTTTATCGCGGGCTGAAGATCATTATAAAAAACGATGGTGTTCAGGTCGTTAATAAATTCAAAGTGTCGTTAATATTAACCAATATAGGTTGGTTTGATGATGATGATCGCTTTCACACCAACCTTATAAAGATTTCTGAGGATCAAGGAACTGAGCTAAAAACTTCATCACATGGGCAACTTAATGGTTCAGCAGATTTCCAAGTAGTTTACCAATCAGAATTCGTACTTTTTCCACAAGAACAAATAGATATTGCTAAAACACTAGTTTGGGGATACAGAGATGACATGTTGCCTAATGGTCAATATGAGTGGGCGGGTATTGCTCGCGACGCAAAATGGGAAATAAAGTGGAAACTATATGCCGACAATATGCCATTTAAGAGTGGCACTGTAGTGGTAGGCGATTTGCCAATACTAAACTACCTTGATAATCATTGATACTAATCACTAAAAGGATCTTTTATGCTTCAACTAAAAACCACCCCCTTCCACGAACGGACGTCCGCGTTGTGCCAGCCGCAGAATTGGCGCAAGTGGGCGGGATATTTCGCCGCAGGCTCGTACGAGCACACGCTCGACCGCGAGTATTGGGCAATTCGCAATTCGGCGGCGCTGATCGATGTCTCGCCGTTGATCAAATACATTATCAAGGGTAAAGATGCGGCGGCGCTATTACATCGCGTCACCACACGGGACATCCACAAGATGAAAGTTGGGCAGGTCGCATACACGGGCTGGTGCGACGAAGAAGGCAAGCTGATTGACGATGGCACGGTCACACGCTTCGATGACTTGACCTTTCGCCTGACTGCCGCGGAACCAAATCTGCGCTGGCTGACAATGAATGCTGTCGGCATGGACCTGTCCATCACCGAAGTGACGGACGATGTGGCGGCACTCAGTTTTCAGGGACCGAACACGCGCAAGGTCTTGAACAAGGTCACTGAAAAACCCGTGGACGAGTTGAAGTATTTCCGCATGATGAAAAATAAAATTAACGGAGTTGAAGTCACCATTTCACGCACAGGCTACACAGGCGACCTCGGCTACGAAATTTGGATGGATGCAAAAGACGCCCTCCCGATCTGGGATAAGTTGATGGAAGTGGGCAGCGATTATGGCATTGCTCCCGTTGGCATCCTTGCCATGGACATGGCACGCGTGGAAGCAGGTCTCTTCATGCTCGATGTGGATTACACCTCCGCCAGCCACGCATGGATTGAACCGCAAAAGTCATCGCCTTATGAATTAGGACTCGATTGGACTGTTGCTCTCGATAAACAAGGTTATTTTGTCGGCAGGCGTGCATTGGAAAAAGAAAAACGCGAAGGCTCCACATGGAAGATGGTCGGTTTGGAAGTAGATTGGGTTGGAATGGAAAAATTATTCGCGGGTGTCGGCTTGCCTCCGCAAATCCCTGGCATGGCGGCGCGCGGAAGTCTGCCGATCTTTAGCGGTAATGTGCAGGTTGGATATGCGTCCACATCCACATGGTCACCTGTGTTGAAGAAATACATCGCCCTCGCACATTTGCAAAAACCATATTTTGAAATTGGCACGGATGTAAGAATGGAAATTACAGTGGAGCATCATCGTCAGCACGCACCTGCGAAAGTGGTGAAACTTCCGTTCTACGAACCCGAGTGGAAAAAACGTTAAACGTTTAACGTTTTTAGAGGAATTATCTATGACAACAAATCAATACGACGCAATCATCATCGGCGGCGGGCACAATGGACTTGTGGCTGGCGCATATCTAGCGCGCGCGGGCAAGAAAGTGGTTGTGCTTGAGCGCAGACATATCGCTGGCGGGGCGGCAGTGACTGAGGAAATTTTCCCTGGCTACAAGTTCACTGAGTTTTCGTATGTGGTGAGTTTGCTGCGCCCAGAGATCATCCGCGACTTGGAACTGCCCAAGCACGGACTGAAAATCCTGCCGCTTCCATCCACCTTCACGCCGATGGAAAACGGCGACTATCTCGCCGCGTGGGATGACCACGACTTGACGCGCCGCGAAATCTATCGCCACTCGCCCAAAGACGCGGAAGCCTATGATGAATACGCGCGCGTCATGGCACGTGCTGCGAAGGCCATCAAGCCGATCATCAACTTGATTCCGCCCGACCCATCTTCCCTCAGTATCAAAGACATGCTCGGCTTGCTCAAGGTTGGTCAATTCGCGGCGTCGCTTTCTGAAAAAGAATTGTATGCCATTGCCAAACTCGCCACGCAATCCTCCGCAGATTTGTTGGAAGAATGGTTCGAGACCGATGCATTGAAAGGCACAAAAGCCGCCAGCGGAATCATCGGCACGTTCCTCGGTCCGCGTTCGCCTGGGACTGCATACGTTTTGCTTCATCACTACATGGGCGAAATTGACGGCGCGTTTCGCGCGTGGGGTTTTGCCAAGAACGGCTCTGGCGGAGTCAGCGGCTCCATCTTGAGCGCGGCGCAAGCGCTCGGAGTGGAGGTCAGACTCAACGCAAGCGTGAAGCAAGTCATCGTTAAGAATGGACGCGCAGTCGGCGTCGCATTGGATAACGGCGATGAAATTTATTCCAAAGTTGTCATGTCTGCCGCAGACCCGAAGCGCACCTTCCTGCAATTCGTTGAGCAGAAACATTTCCCCGATGAATTTGTGACCGCGTTGCAAAACTTCCGCACGCGCGGCTCGTCGGGCAAGGTCAACATTGCGTTGAGCGAATTGCCCAACTTTACGGCAATGCCTTTCGGCGTAGGGGCGAATCGTGATTCGCCCCTACACAGAGGCGCGGTTTCCATCAGCCCAAGCATTGATTACATCGAGCGCGCCTACGACGATGCCAAGTATGGTCAGATATCAAAACATCCATATCTCGATATGATCTTTCCCTCGATGATCGACCCCGATATGGCGCCGCCCGGGGGACACGTCATGTCTTGCTTCGTGCAATATGCGCCGTACGACCTCGAAGGCGGCTGGAACGACCAACGCCGCAACGAACTCGGCGAAACGGTCATCGCGACCATCGAGCAATACGCGCCGAACATCCGCAAATGCATCGTCGGTATGCAGGTCATTTCGCCGAAAGACATCGAAGCCATCGCAGGCATCACCGGCGGAAATATTTTTCATGGCGAATTGTTACTGCATCAAATTTTCTTTTTACGCCCCACCCCGCAATGGGCAGACTTCCGCACCCCGCTCAAAGGCTACTACTTCGGCGCAGCAGGCGCTCACCCCGGCGGCGGAGTCATGGGCGCGGCGGGCATGCTGGCGGCAAAAGAAATTTTGAAGGATGGATTTTAGAAAACAAAAAAAGCCCCCGCTTCTGCGGAGGCTTACCAGATAACAACTTTCAAGTTCTCAATTTCTTTGAAGTGCCCGTCTCTTGAAACCAACGTCAGATTATGTTGAATGGCAATCGCGGCAATCCAAATATCATTTTCAGGGATGGGATGTCCTTTGACACGCAAGGCATTTTTGACATCTCCATAAATACGGGCTGTTTCCGTGTCACATCCAAGAACAAGATTGCTGGAGGCAAATTCATCAATACGAGCAAGATTTTCTTTTGCACGGGCAGATTTGTGAGCGCCATAAAACAATTCGCCGATGACTACGCCTGGAATAAAAACTTCCTGAGCATTGCCAAGGCTTTCCTTAACTGCAGACTCATCCGCGAACAGTGCAATGACAATATTGGTGTCGAGCAGGTATTTACCACTCATTCCCATCCACCTGCTCACAACCCTGTTCGATGGTTTCCCGCATGATCTGGATGTCGCTCATTGGGATTGCACCCGCAAAGCGAAGCAATTGCGAACCAGCAACGCCGCGCGGATTGGAAGCCGCCAGTGTGCGCGTGAATTCCAACACCCGCCACTGTAATTCCTGCGGCAGAAATTGTAACTGCTCGATTACTTTATCAACAATGGAAGTATTCATCTCGACCTCCTGCCAGTCTCGGCTGTCAATTCAATAGCATAATTATATCCGAATAAGGAAATAACTATGACAAACACGCATTACGACACCATCATCGGCGCGAGGACCTTACCCTGCCCATTGGGCATCCCTCTCTTAAAGGAGAGGGAAATGCGCCGCGTAAAATAAAAAAGCCCCCGCTTTCGCAGAGGCTTTGGAGTAATTGACTAGGCAGGAAACGCGACGTATTCTGCAGAAGCGACACCTTCAGGAATTGGAAGTTCATCTTCGAGTAATCCCTGAACGTGCATTTCAACGGCTTCTTGCATATTGCGTTCCACTTCTTCACGGGTTTTGCCTGTTGCCACACAGCCCGTTAAATCTGGCGAATAGGCTGAATAATTATTCTTTGTTTTTTCGATTACGATAAGAAAGCGATACATGAGCAGAAACTACTTACTATGTTCTTGAGCGTACGTGCGAAGCGCTTCTGCAAGAAATTCTTGGGATTTTCCGCCTTGTGCTTTAAACCATTGCGCGATTTCAGGTTCAACTTCCACCAGAACCTTTACCTTGTCTTTCGGCATTCGCCATTTTGCAGACGCGAAGAAATCTTCGGTCAACGGCGGAATGTCCGATGTGTCAATCATCTCGTCAGTCAGGGCGTCAAAGCGATCCAAATTTGTTTTTGTATTCTTGTTCATATTTTTTACTCTCGTCAGTTGTTGCTTTTCTAAAAGAGATAACTCGAATTGTATCTTCTAGTTCGGTAAACACAATCACTACAACACGACTTCCCATTAATCCAAGACCAATCCAACGGTCTTCGCCGTATTCTTCTCGATCATCCAAACCAGCCAGCATCGGAGACCATGTAAGCGTCGGCAAAATCAAGTTCATGTTTTTTGATGTTAGCTTCGTTCTTGCGCCTATCCCAAATGAACTTCATAATTAAAGTATAGCATGATTCATTTCAATGTGAGAAAATAAAATAACAGAGGAATTATCTATGACAAATCACTACGACACTATCATCATCGGCGCGGGACATAATGGTTTGGTCGCTGCCGCCTATCTTGCAAAACAAGGCGAAAAAGTTTTGGTGCTTGAACGCCGCGCCATCGTCGGCGGTTCGGTTGTTACAGAATCTTTTGCCGATGATTTCCAAGCGGATTCAATTTACGCAGGCGGGACTCTGCGCCCCGACATTATCAAAGACCTGAAACTCGCCTCACACGGGCTGACAGTTGATACCGTCCGAAAACCATTCATCTCCCTCCAGGCAGACGGCAACCACCTGACCCTCAACGCTGAGTCCATCAAACGCATCTCCGAAAAAGACGCGGCGCGCTTTCCTGAATTTGTCCGCTTCATGGATAAAGCCGCAAGTATCCTCGACACCGCCTACGCCACCATCATGCCGCGCCTGCCGCTTAACTTCAACATCCGAGAAGGCTATGGCTTGCTGGAATTGGGACTCGAACTCAAACTTGCGGGTCGCAAGGACATGCTCAACTTCATCCGCGCATTGCCGATGACCGCGCAGGAATTGCTGGATGAATATTTCGAGTCCGATGTGGTCAAAGCGGCAATTGCATCCGTCGGCATTCACGGCTTCACGCTCGGACCAATGGGCGCAGGCACGGGCTACACCCTCATCCACAACTGGCTGAATCGCGGCGGGCTGGCGAATGTCAACGTGGGCAAAGCGGGGGAGATTACTCAGGCGCTTGCGAACGCAATCAAAGCCAGTGGCGGAGAGATTCGCACCGAAGCGGAAGTTGCCAGCATCAAAATTGAAAGTCAAATTGCAAAGGGCGTTGTCCTCGCAAATGGCGAAGAGATTTCTGCGAACACAGTCCTCTCCTCCGCAGACCCGAAACATACTTTACTAAAACTCGTCGGCGCACAGGACTTGCCGCCCGAATTCGTCTGGCATACGCAGTCCATCAAAATGCGCGGCTCGGTGGCAAAAATCCACTTGCAGACAAATGGGGAGCACGGCATCCCCGAAGGGACAGTCGTCCTCGCCCCATCCATCAAATACCTCGAACGTGCCTACGACGCCGCGAAGTACGGCGAAATTTCCGAGAAGCCGTATCTTGAAATTACCACTTCTGGAAACGTGGTCAGCATTCATTTCCAGTTTGCGCCGTATGCGTTGAAGAAGAGCAGTTGGCAGGTTGAAGGCTTGAAGGTTGAGAAGTTGGCAATTGATTCACTTGCTGAATATTTCCCCAATCTAAAATCATCAATCGTCAATCGTAAATTGATTACGCCAAAAGATTTGGAAACCACTTACGGTCTGACCGAAGGTGACTTGAATCACGGTCAACTCATGCTCGACCAATTCCTGTTCATGCGACCCATCCCAGGCTGGTCAAATCATAAAACGCCGATTGACAATCTCTATCTCTGCGGAAGCGGAGTCCACGGCGGGGGCGGAGTCAGCGGCGCGAGTGGACGGAATGTGGTTAAGATATTGAAGTAAACAAAACGATCTTATTTTGCATCACTCCTCTTTCATTCCAGAAGACAATTCAGGGATAACGAACATGAACGGCATAATCATGATTTGTGCCAATGTGATCGGCACCCACACAAACGCCAACGCCGCAGAAACCAGATTAATGACTACTGCAATACGATCCTGGTTGATGCGCTTTTTCTTTTCTTCATCGCTCAGTTTGTTTGGCGCAAGGTCTGTGTCTACAAAAGCATATTTCCAAAACTTGCCCATAATCGTTGCGGACAAAGCCATGTTCAGCGGATACAGCGCCACGACATACGGGTTGAATGGATAGTCGCCGATGAAGGCGGTGATGAACGGAAAAAGGCAGGATGAAAAAAGTATTGCGACGTTCAGCCATAAAAATATCGAATCTACTTTTTGGACTTTGTGGAGGATGTGATGATGGTTGACCCAAAAGATGGCGATGATAAAAAAACTAAAAAGGAAACTGATGAACTTCGGCGCGAGGATTTTCATTGCTTCGAGGAATACAGCAAAGGAACTGTTCTCCAACTCAGGGACTTTGAGTTCAAGCACAAGAATGGTCAGGATGATGGCGAAGGTGCCATCGCTAAAGGCTTCGAGGCGGGATTTGGTCATCGGGGAAATTTCCTTTGGGGTATGAATGTTTGAGAAAACAGAATCAGGTTTCGGTTAAGAAAGAGGCGCAGCACTTTATCCGCGTTGAGTGCGCTTGAGGATATTCCATGTAATTGCGAAGGGCAATCCGATCAATATGGTTTGCTTGATAAACGATATGGCAAAGCCGCTCAATAATGAAAGAATATCTGTGGGCCCAGCACCGATTTCTGAAATTTGATTTGTGGCAGCGGCGCGCACGCCTGCCGCCCAGGAAGTTTGCGCGGCAAATTGTCCCACAAAAATAATGAGCGTGGCAACAAGGATCAGGATCAATGCCGGGAGGATATATTCTTTGAAGATGTGATTCATAATGACTTTGTTTCGAGTGCGGCAGATGGCTGACGCATGATATAGCGGCGGAAATTGCTGATGATCCATTTCCAGTGCATGGCAAAATGGACGCCAAACATGAGCATTAACAAATTGGCGGCGGTGGTATGGATGGAACGCCAGAATGGGTCAATCGCGATGTGGATATTGAGCGCGGGCAAGGCTTTCACAGAAACAATGGTTCCTGAAAAAATGACAAGGGTCATCATTATAAAGAGAAGCGTATCCCAAATTTGGTTGAAGCGTGTTTCGCCTGGCAATTTTTTGAAAATGCGCGTCATCACGCTGACGATCCATTTCCAACTCAGTGTCAGGTGAACAAGGAAGGGAATGGCGAACGCAAGGCTGATCCATTCGTGCGATGCCAGTCCAGTGAACTGGGGCGCGTTGATGATGACGAACAGCAATAGGATGCCGAGGTCTATAATCAGTTTGGTTTGTGTAAGGTTGAATGTTTTTTTGGAGGGGTTTTGCACGATGCTTATCCTTTAGGTTTTTTTCAACTCATTCGCCAATTTGTTGAGTTTGAAATAAGCGATGATTTCAGGGATGACAAAGATAATGAGAAAGACAAAAAGATTGCAAACGGCGCGCCTGCCAGCGGGGTGATAAACATATCCTGAAAATCGCGCAGGCTGTGCATGAGGAAAGCGAAGGAATAGAAACGCGCGTCCTGACGGACAAGCGCAATGATCGAGATAACCATCATCACCGCGTTTCTGCCCGCCAGCACGTAAATCATTTTGGCTGAACTTACATCTGACAAAAAGAACGTCCCGAAGGTTTTGTCGAGAAAATTTGGTCGTTTGTGCAAACCTTCGGGACGGTTTCAACTGAAATGAAACACACCCAAATCATTTTGGCTGAACTTACATCCATCACAAATTCGGGGTAAATCAATTTGGGGTTGAAGTAGCAGGCGTAGGTCTGAAAAGATAGGATGGCAAGAATGATGACTTGTAAAATATTGATCCAGACGGGGATTTTTGTTTTCATTTTATTTCCTTTTTATTGAGTCCAGCCTGCTAAAAGGGTAAGCCATTGGTCGGTAACAAAGACAGGTTGTGCGGCGTCGGCATCAGTGATGGCGGTGTGGATGCGATCGAGTCCGGCGGTGTAGGCGGCATCACTCAACATGGCAAGTTGGGAAGAGCCTTGCTTTTGGGTAAAGGGATTGTCCAAAACCGTCCGTCCCACAAATTCCTGATGGATATGTTCCGCGACGCGCCACTCCGTGCGCGAAAAACCGGCAGCGAGCATCCAATCGAGCAGCGTGCCGCTGGCGGGGAAGCGTTGCAGGTCGGCGGCTTGCACACCCTCAAAATAATCGTAGAGATACCATCGGTCGCGCCCGATGTGCGGATCTAAATTGACAATAGCCAGCACGCCGCCCACTCGCAGCAAACGCCGCGCCTCGCTGATAAAGGCGCGTTGATCGGCGTAGTGTTGCAGAGCGTTGACCGACAAAACCAAATCAAAACTTGCGGAGGGAAAAGGCAAGTGGTTGGCGTCGCCGCCCACCAACAACAATTCGCTGTCCTGTGCGTGGGCTTGTTGCAACATTCCAAATGAAAAATCAAGACCGACAATGCGCCGGACAAGCGAGTGAAGTTCAATGACCCAACGCCCGGTGCCGCTGCCTACTTCCAACACATCACGCGCTCCGCTCTGCGCCGCCAATGCGTGCAATTCGCGGGACACTCCGGCGAGCGGATTTTGAGCATAGCGGGCGTTGTAATTCGGCGCAACCGCATCGTAGTTGATGGGAGTAATCATTTAGTTTTCATCCTTTCAAATCGTGAAGGTTCACGCACATTCCTATTCTGGCTTTTTTTACTAGGGTTGTTCCGACAAACCCTGTGGAGCCTATGATCGCTATTTTCATTTTTTTCCTGTAAATAAAAATTGACAGTCGCTTCAACAGGGACTGTCAAAAAAACGCTTTGAAATGCCAGTCAATTAGTGCTTGTCTCTCTCACCGACAATCTTGAACATGGTGACGATTACAAATACTTCAGCCGCAAATATCACCATCGATACAATCGTGCCGACGCCGAAATTGCCTGAGACAATGCTAATGATCGAATCCTGTAATTCCACCAATGCCCTGACGATGGTCATAATGGCAACGGTCTCAGGAACGCCCACGTTGGCAACGATGAGCAGCGCCAGCCCGATTGCCAAATTGCGCGCTGCAAATTGATAGCTTGCAAATCTGGCGGCTTCTCCAGCTAAATCAACCCCCGCGCTGCTATTTTGGAACAACGCAGAAGCGCCGAAGTAATTGGATACGCCAAAGGCGATGTTGGCAAGCGCCAGTAAGCCTACAAAAATCCGTACCCATTTTGGAACAAGTTTAGCGGCGTCACTCATGATGAATCTCCTTTTAGAAAGTTGGATATATTTTTGTTGAATTAAAGAACGTTCAGGGCTACAGTATTTTATGGAAGAATTCCATGCGCATGGAACTGAAGTCTATTGCTGAGGCATACCTTTTTAAACTCTCAGGACGTTCTTGTTTCAACACAGCCAAAAAGGCTTCCATGTTATTCTGGCTGTCAAAGCGCAGGATAACAACCCATTCGTTGTTTTCGGCTTTGAAAAGTTCCCGGCCGAGATAGCCTCTGGTTGATTTTATTTCGCCACTGCGAACTTCCAGTTCTGCTTCAAGAAACTGCTCATCACTAAAACCCGGATTAAGTTTGAACTTGGCAATCTCAATGTATTCTGTTTTTTCTTCCATTTTTTCACCAGGCGGCAATGTAAGGTCTTATTAAAGTTCGATGATCTCAAAATGCTGCATGGACATTTTGCTCATGTCGAGCATTCCCATCAATGCACCTGCTGCGGGATGGCTGCCGCCTGCGGCGCTGGACGCCTTTGAGGCGGCTTCACTTTCCCATTCATTGACCACCACCCAGC
>Ga0105046_10002367_pt1 | contig 29737 bp, 32 predicted proteins | sample MAT03_FD_78385 | JGI IMG/M metagenome (GOLD analysis project Ga0105046, IMG submission 78385) | Freshwater microbial communities from Lake Fryxell liftoff mats and glacier meltwater in Antarctica - MAT-03 (megahit assembly) | ecosystem: Environmental > Aquatic > Freshwater > Ice > Liftoff... | reverse complement strand
TATAGCGACGAAATTTAGTCTTTGAAAGTTTTGATAGTTGTATATATTTCTCTGTATCCATGATACAAAAATAAACATCTTTTTATCCGTTTACGACTTTCGCATGAAGTCTATTTAATTTTGTCGGCTTTTAAAATGGTGTTGGCATAAATTTCCATTTTCTCGGCAAGGTATTTATAGAAAATAAAGCCCAAAATATAATCACGAAACTCGTCCGCATTCATTTTACCTCTAAGCGTATTGGCTATATTCCAAAGCTGTTGTTCAAGTTGTTTCTTTTGGTCTTCTGACATTTAAAATTCTTGTTATTTATTCGTTTGCTAAATTACATTATTAAGTCGGTGCGTTGAAAAAAAAACAAAAAACATAGGGTCGGTAATGAGTGTCGGCTTACTCGCTGTCCATTTGTAATATCGTTTCTATGTCGTTAGTCACTTGTCAAAATGGTTTACTTTTTCTATTTAATTGGCTGCCTGGCGATGGTTGTTGTGTCTAACAAGTCGTCTCTTGTTGCAAGTCTAAATGTAAGTTCTTTATCCATAAAAATGTTTACTATTTGTCTACCAGACATGGCGCAAATGAGAGGAGTTATGATAGTAGCGCGCACAAATTGCTTACTGGTACTTTTTTAAATCAATGCCCAATTGGGCGGCGGTGGCGTTTAAGATGGTACGTTTGTAGTCTATTTTAAATTTTGAGATGGTGAGCGTTCCCGCGGCCAATTCGGCTACTATGTTGTTGCTCAAAGTACTATTGGCCACAAAGTCGCCGTATTGTTGCGCAAGTTGGATTTTTATGGGGCCAAACACTTGTTCTTTTGCCACGCGCAGGGCTTCGCGTTGGCGGTCAATTTCGGCCCATTCGGCAGTCGAAAGGCGTTTTCTGGCGGCAGGGTCGGCAACGAGTTGCTGGGCGGTGGCGTTGGCTACAATATGCTGGTAGGCTGCTTGGATTTTTGCCCCAAAAGACTCGCTTTTTACGTAATGAATAATCCCTCGCAACTGAGGCCAGTCGGCCAATTGGGCAGGATTGCGCACAATACCCCGCACAAAATCATCGCTAAATACCTGATAGGCAGGCTTGTTGAGTTTTTGGGCTACGCCGTCTCTGAACTTAAACAACTCGGTTAGTACAAAAAGGTCGTACTCCGAAAATTCGTCGCGGTCGGCTTTTTTGATAAAATCGGTTTTTTGCGACCATTCGTAGGTAGTATTTTCAACGGCTTTCATTTCTTGGGCAAACCACGCGCTTTTTTGCGCCGTTGCAAGCTGACTTTCCAAGGCTTGGTGCAAGTCCAACAAAAAAACCACGTCGTTGGCCGCGTAGCGGAGCTGTTCGGCGGTTAGCGGGCGTTTGGTCCAGTTGCTCATTTGCAACCCTTTGTCTATCTCCACGCCCCAATTTTGTTGCACCACATTGCCCAACGACGTTTTGGCGTAGCCCAGCATATTGGCACAAAGCTCCGTATCAAACAAGTTTTTGGGCTGGCAGCCAAGGCGCTGCAACAACCGATAATCTTCGCCGCCCGCATGAATAATTTTAAGAATGGCAGGATTGGCAAAAACGGCCAGCAGCGGTTGCAGCAAGGCGGCATCAAACGAGTAAGGGTCAATCAAAAAACACCGCTCGGCACTGGCAATCTGAATCAAGCACAGATTAAACCCGTAGGTGTGCAAGTTGTTGTCAAACTCCAAATCAAAGCCAATTTTGGCGCAAGTAGTGAGGTGTTCGACGCAGGTTTGTAGTGCTGTCTGGTCGGTAATGTACGTTATTGGGTAGTTTTTGTGCGCTATTTGCATTTGAGAAAATAAACGAATTGACGAGAATAAAGGCAAAGTAAAGACATCGCTTTATCAAACGCTAATTTTAGCAAACGAACCTGCCAACAGAACCCCGATTATTGCGTTTTTGTGAAAAACAGGAACATTTCAGACCGCTTTGAACGTTGCACATTGACACAACGCTCCCTTCACAAATGCAAAAAAAACAACGCTTAATTTTTGACCAAGACGACGTACTGGCCGACACCAACGGCAAACTCGTGGAGATGGTGTGCAACGATTTCGGGATAGCGCTGCCACGCACGGTGTTTTTGCACCAAACTTTTGAAGAATTGCTCGCGCCCGCCGACCACAAACGCCTCTACGAAGCCATTCACGCGCCTGGCTTTTTTGCCGATATTCCCGTTAAAGAAAACGCCGTGGAAGTAATGCGTGAACTGCACCAAAAATACGAAATATTTGTGGCCACGGCGGCCATGGAGTTTCCCAACTCGTTTCGGGAAAAATACGACTGGCTGCAAACGCATTTCCCGTTTATTCACTGGTCAAATGTCGTTTTTTGCGGCGACAAAAGCATCTTGCACGGCGACTACCTGATTGACGACATGGCGCGTAACTTTGCCAATTTCAAGGGCGAAGCTGTGCTGTTTAGTATGCCCCACAACCGCACCCACACCGCCTACGGGCGCGTGGCCAGTTGGGACGAAATAGCCCAAAAATTTTTGTAAACTGAGCCCACTATCACGCAAAAAAACAATTGAAAAAATGACCCCCAACCGCCTCATCAACGAAACCTCGCCTTATTTGCTGCAACACGCCCACAACCCCGTTGATTGGCATCCTTGGGGCAACGAAGCCCTGCAAAAAGCCGCTTCCGAAAACAAACCTATTTTGGTAAGCATCGGCTATTCGGCTTGTCATTGGTGCCACGTTATGGAGCGCGAGAGCTTTGAAAATGAGGCAGTTGCGCAACTAATGAACGCGCATTTTGTATGCATCAAAGTAGATAGAGAAGAACGCCCCGACGTGGACGCTATTTACATGGACGCGGTGCATGCCATGGGCGTGCGCGGGGGCTGGCCGCTCAATGTTTTTTTGATGCCCAACGCCAAACCTTTTTACGGCCTTACGTATCTACCACCCCAAAACTGGACCCAACTCCTGCACAGTGTACAAAACGGTTTTGAAAACCACTATGCCGATTTGGAACGCTCCGCCGAAGGATTTGCCGAAAATATGCAGTTTTCGGAAACCCAAAAATATGGCCTCGTCGCCGATAAATCACCCTTTTTGGTTGAAGATTTAGACGCAATATTTGACAAATTAAAGCCAGGTTTTGACCTCGAAAAAGGCGGAATGGAACGCGCACCCAAATTTATGATGCCCTCCATTTATAAGTTTTTGCTGCGCTATTATGCCATTACTAAAAATGAGGAAGCGCGGCAACACCTCGAATTAAGCCTCAACCGCATCGCCCTTGGTGGCATCTACGACCACCTCGGCGGCGGCTGGGCCCGCTACTCAGTAGACGACGAGTGGTTTGTACCGCATTTTGAAAAAATGCTCTACGACAACGGCCAACTGTTGAGCATTTATAGCGAGGCTTATACGCTCACTAAGAACGAGTTGTACAAAAATCGAGTTTATCAAACAATAGCGTGGCTGCGCCGCGAAATGACCAGCCCCGAAGGTGGATTTTATGCGGCCTTAGATGCCGACAGCGAGGGCATAGAGGGCAAGTTTTATGTGTGGACACAGGCCGAATTACAAGCCGTTTTGGGCCACGACTTCGGCTGGTTTGCAATGCTTTATCAGGTGAGCAAAGCGGGCAATTGGGAACACGGACTCAATCATTTGCACCTGACCGATACCCCCGAAAATACCGCCAAAAAGTGCGGCATTTGGACCGAAGATTTTATGACCAAATACCAGCACGCGCTGGATAAGCTGATGGCGGCGCGCACGCCCCGCGTGCGGCCTGGCTTGGACAATAAGATTTTGGCATCGTGGAATGGCCTCATGCTCAAAGGATTAACCGACGCTTACCGCGCTTTTGGTGACGAAATTTTTCGGGAATTGGCCACCCAAAATGCGCGATTTTTGCAACAAAAAATGACCGTTGATGCGCAACTGTGTCATACTTACAAAGCCGACCAAACGGGCCAAACAAAGGGGTTTTTGGAAGACTACGCCGCCGTCATTGACGGCTACTTGAGTCTTTATCAGATTTCATTTGACGAAACCTGGCTTGGCGAAGTAGCACGTTTGACCCAATACGTTCTCGAAAATTTTTATGACCCTACCGACGAGTTTTTCTTTTTTACCGACCGCCACGCCGAAACATTGATCGCCCGAAAAAAAGAAATATTTGACAACGTAATGCCGTCTTCCAACTCACAAATGGCCCATAACCTGTACATTGGGGGCTTGTTGCTGGGCCACCCCGACTGGATTGACCGCGCCGATTTGTTGCTTTCCAAACTAAAAAATACCCTCTTTGCCGACCCACAATGGGCCACCAACTGGGCCGCGCTCTACGCCCAACGCGCCCAATCAACGGCCGAAGTGGCCATTGTTGGAAAAGATGCCGAAGCCCTACGGCTGGCCATAGAAACCCAGTTTTATCCCAACAAAATCTTGGCAGGCACTGCCACCGCCGATGTTTCTGCGTTATCTTTGTTGCAAGATAGAACGCCCAAAGCCCACCAAACCTTGATATACGTGTGTTTTGATAAAACCTGCCAACTGCCCGTAGCAACGGCGGCAGAGGCTTTTGTCCAACTTGGTAGCATTTGAACAATTTTGCTGGACAAGATGTTGGAATAAGTAAGGAACAAATCAGTACACAAGCCCCAGAACGTTCTAAATGTCTTCTTCAATCGTGTCTTTTGAAAGTAAAAAGCAAAGTTTATTCTTGTTTTTGTGCGGTTTGTTTTTGACCAACGCGCTCATTGCCGAAATTATTGGGGCCAAGATTTTTTCGGTCGAGGCTCTTCTGGGACTCGCGCCCGCGCAGATTGCACTTTTTGGCACCAAACTTGATTTTAATATGTCGGCGGGGGTCGTCAATTGGCCCGTGGTTTTTATTACCTCCGATATTATCAACGAGTATTTTGGCAAAAAAGGCGTGCAACGTATTTCTTACCTCACGGCGGCTTTTATTGTGTACATGTTTATTGCCATTTATGCCACCACCGAGCTACCGCCTGCGCAGTTTTGGCTCGATGTAAACAAAACCGATGCCATGGGCAATGCCCTGAATATCAACGAAGGATTTAATAAAATTTTTCGGCAAGGCTTGGGTATTATGATTGGGTCTATCGTGGCTTTTTTGATTGGGCAATTGCTCGACGTAACCATCTTTGCTTGGCTGCGCAAACGCACGGGCAGCAAGCAAATCTGGCTACGCGCCACGGGTTCCACGCTTTTTTCGCAACTAATAGACAGTTTTGTGGTGATTTTTATCGCTTTTTATCTCTTCGGCGACTGGTCCGTAAGTCAGGTATTGTCGGTGGGGAGTATCAATTATATTTACAAGGGCATCGTGGCGTTGATGATGACCCCCATTCTGTACGTGGCACACACGTTGATTAACAAGTATTTGGGCAAAGAAAACGCCGAAAGGTTGGCCGAAGAAGCCCACGCCGCTCAAATTTGATTTTTTTGCTTTACTCCATTTGTTTGGTAACGGTGTTTATTTTGTGCTTAGTCAAGCGCACTACCTACTTCATCGCGGGCAAAAAAACAAACTTATTCTGCCAAATAGTTGATTTCGGCACTGAATCTTTTGCCGCCAGGCGATAGCTTCTCGTAAGCCCGCGCCGACAGTTTGATAATGATGCGGTTGTTGGAACTGATTTCGGGCAGTTTGCCAATTACTTTCACCCAAACACTCTGTCCATTGTTTATGTTTTTGACTTGTACCAACGAACCCACGGGAGCCGTACGGTGCAAAGCGAGGTATTTGTTTCCGTTATCCAAAACATCAATTACTTCGGCGGTTCCCATTTCTATCATGCGCGAGCCGCTGTTGGCTACGCGGGTTTCGGGCAAGTTAGCGTTGGTCGCATCTTCGGCGTGGCGTGGCGGCGGCAAGGTTGCTTTTTCGGGTGCATTCTTTTTGACTTCGCTCACTTTTGCCGAATCGGGCCGGGGTTTTCTGATGTAGTCTAAGTAGCCTTGTTCCGACACGATAATTTCTTGACCCGCCCGCAATTGGTCGGTGCTTAGACCATTCCAGCGTCTAACATCAGCCATCATCACGCCGTATTTCACGGCCACTCCATACAGCGACTGCCCCGCTTCGACTTGGTGTAGGCCATTTTTAGACACCATTGGGGCGGGTTTTATAAGGGGCTTTTCGGGTTCGAGGGGTTTTCCCTCAATTTTTATTTTTTCAGATGCTTCGGCTTTGGGCTGCTCGGCCGCAATCACAATTTTTTCTTCTGCTTTTGGCTCAACCTTGGCTTCAATCGGCTTTATGACAATGGCCTTGCCTATTTCAAGGTCATTGTCAACGGTTTTCGGTTTGGCTACGGCCACAGCGGGTGATTTACCCATTGTGTACGGCACCTTTACCGTTTGCCCAGTAACGAGGTTGTCTTTCATGCCTGGATTGGCATCTTTAATGGCTTGTAGCGTAGTTTTGTATTTGCGCATTACGGCGTACAGCGTTTGACCCGCATCAACACGATGTACCACGTACGTTTTTCCATTTTTATTTTCCACTCCCGTTGAGTCGGGCCACAAAGTGGCGTGCGCTAGGGTCAATCTGCCGAACAATAGGCCGATTGTGAAGATAGATACTACTTTTCCTGTCATGGTTTTTAAAAGTTTAACACCAATAATTCAAGTTCAGAACGAAGATAAATCACCTGATTTTGACCATGGATAAACCCGCCGAAGCTGGTACTGTCGCCGAAACTACTGCTAATTTCGTGCCACAATACTGTCTTCTTAGAATCTAAAATCAACAGAGAACGGGATAAAGTATTGGAATCTTGGGGGTAAAAATAATACAAAAGTACAATACAAGCATTAATTTCGGCATAATTTATTGTTTGAACGGGATTTTGCCCTGTTTTTTTTGAAACAAAATTGCTTAAAAAAGAATAATAAACATTGTTTGGGGGGTACAAAATCGAATCTGACCAAGCCGAATCTGGCGCAGGGGCAGTCCACGTGGCGGGCATTTCGGGGAGTTTTTCTCCGTTGGCCAGTATATGCCATTGGTAAGTTAGCATTTGAGCGGCATTTTGCTGGGCTGTTTGCAAAAAACTACCATCGGTTTGCACAAAGCTCAACTGGTTTAATTCCCAACGTACGTGGCCATTTGCGGCATTGACGGCCAGCAATCCTTTGGGGGCGGGTTGCTCGTTGCTGGCATACCGGTGCAGCAGTAAAGTGCCGTTGTAGCACCCAATGGTGCTTGTCCACCAGTCGGTTTGTTCAAAAGTGTGCTGCCAAATCAGTTGTTGGGTGCTCGTGTTTAAACCCGCCCAAACTACGTCTTCGCGGTTGCGGAGTTCAACAACGAGCAACGATGGGTCTGTCGCTGCGGCGAGTGTGTCGCCCATGATACGCCAAATAGGCAGCCCAAACGAAAAAGATTTTGCCGATACCAAAAGAAAATATTTTTGTATAAATACCGCAAGAAACAGCCGAGAGCACCTCTTCTCAACGGTTTCTTGCGCTTGGTTTTTTTTTAGCCCTCAAAGGCAATGTTCAGCGTGAGCGGCACGGCGGCTAAGGCTGTAGAAACGGGGCAATGCGTCTTGGCAACGTTGGCCAACTCCACAAATTTCTCTTCGCTCATGCCGCTTACTTTACCTTTCAAATCAAGTACGATTGACGAAAAAGCAAAACCAGCGGGCACTTCATCTATCGTGATGGTGGCCTTGGTGGTCAGCTCGTCGGCCACGAAGCCTGCGCCCACTATTTGAAAACTCAAAGCCATGTTGAAGCAGCCCGCGTGCGCTGCCGCAATAAGCTCTTCGGGGTTGGTGCCTGCCGTGCCGTCCTCGTTCTGAAAACGCGCCTTAAAGCCATAAGGGGTTTGGTTCAATACGCCGCTGGGCCCCGTCAAAGTGCCTTTTCCTTCTAAGCCTGAGCCTTGCCAAACTGCGGTTGCGTTTCTTTTCATTGCCATTTTGTTAGTATGTTTATAAGTTTACGATTTTAGAACGCAAATTTAATGGATAGAATTCACTTAATTGGGCGACTACTTACACTTAACTTCTTTTCAAATTGGCAAATCTTCAAATTGTAGTGGTAGGCGGCGGCGCGGCGGGTTTTATGGGTGCTATCGTTGCTGCCGAAACTTTTCGGGACGCAAAAGTAACGATACTGGAAAAAAACCGCGCCGTTTTGAGCAAGGTTCGGATTTCGGGCGGGGGGCGTTGCAATGTTACCAACGCCGCCCCTACCCTACCCCAACTCTGCGCTGGCTACCCGCGCGGGGGCAAGTTTTTGCGCCCGTTGTTTGCCCAATTTAGCAATCAGCACACCATTGAGTGGTTTGAAAAACGCGACGTACCACTCAAAACCGAACCCGACGGGCGGCTTTTCCCCACTACCGACCGCTCCGAAACCATTATCAACTGTTTGTTAAACGCCGCCCAAAAAGCGCATATTGAGCTAAAAACAAGCTGTGCCGCGTTGAATATTACGCCCACCTCCACGGGTCAGTTTGAAATCGAAACCAGCGAAAACACCCTGCTCCACGCCGACCGCGTGCTTATTACCTCGGGTGGCCACCCCCAAGCCACGGGCTACGACTGGCTGGCTCGCCTTGGCCTGACGGTGGTGCCGCCCGCGCCGTCTTTGTTCACCTTCAACGTGCCGCAGTCGCCTTTTCATGCTTTGAGCGGCGTGGCCGTAAAGCAGGCGCGCGTGCGCGTGGCCGGCACAAAACTCGACGAGCAGGGGCCGCTGCTTTTTACGCATTTTGGCCTGAGTGGCCCCGCCGTGCTGCGCACTTCGGCCTGGGGCGCGCGGATATTGTCCGAAAAAAATTACGATTTTACGGCGTTGGCCAATTTTACAACCTTCAAAACCGACGACATGGCGCGGCAAAGCCTCGACCAAGCCCGCAACGACCCGCGCTACCGACTGAAATTTGTACATACGCTGCCTTTTGCCGATTTGCCGCACCGTTTGTGGACACTCTTGTTAGGCATGGCCAATATTCCCGATACGATGCGTTGGGCCGATTTGCCCGCCAAAAACCTCAACCGCTTGGCCGAATACCTCACCAATTGCCCGTTTGTGGTACGCGGCAAAACTACTTTTAAGGAAGAATTTGTTACCTGCGGCGGCATTGACTTGGACGAACTAAACCCGCAGACGCTCGAAAGCAAGAAAATAAAAGGGCTGTTTTTGGCGGGTGAGGTGCTTGACATGGACGGCATTACGGGTGGCTACAACTTCCAGTCGGCGTGGACAACTGGCTACGTGGCAGGACAAAACCTGGGCATTTGAGAACCCCCACAAAAAAATCAAACACAATTGAATCGTTTCTCAAAATTTACAAGAACCTGATTATCAATTGTTTACTATTCATTTAAAAATAAATACGCCTCAAATCATATTTTGAGGCGTTTCAAATTATGTTTTGCAGCGTGGGGGCATTGGCCGTACTGCACCTTTGTAGCATCAATCGCAATGAAGCGGTTGGGCAAAACATAAAAATGAAAAAGCTGACTCTTTCGTCTATCGCATTACTTCTCTTGACTGCTTCTTGCAAAACACTCACTTCTACCACCTACATCAAAAGCTACGACGCTTTTATTTTGGGCAATAACAAACACGGGGAGTTTTCGGTAAAACTAAAAAATGTGTCTGCCAATGACCTCGAACTTTGGAGAGCACCCATCGAAGGCGGGCTACATTCGCCCATAACAGTAAAGCCAAACGAAACCGTGAAGATAAACGTAGAAAAAAACACCGCGCTGAAAATCGAAAACAAAAACAAGGAACAAGCCACAGTCGAACTGCTCGTAAAAGGAGATACTGGTTTGTCAATGGGTTACAAAAATTAGTTTTCACAATTTAAAAAAAATCAAAATCATGAAAACAACATTCGAGCAGTTTGCGTTAGGCACTTCACCGTTGGGCAACAACATGCAAGAAATTGCCTACGCATTATTCCGATTTTATTGCGGTTTTAGCATTGCCGACGGCGCAGGATTGTCAAAGGTTTTTCATAAAATCAATGAGAAAGGCGGCGATAATTGGGACAACCTTGCCTTTGGCGTTGGCGACTGGTTTGTGAAGCAAGTTGGCGAGATTGGTTTTACTTTTATCTCGCCAACATTCTGGGCGTATCTGGCCGTTTATGGCGAGTTTATCGGAGGCTTGCTCGTCGCCTGTGGACTGTTCACGCGCCTCTCGGCTATTCAGATGGCCTTTCAGTTTTTTGTGGTTTCCTTTTTGTGGTACGGCGACCCTGCCATTTTTGGAATGTATTATCAGCAGCTTATTTTTTGGTCGTTTGTTGTCATCGCGGGCATTGGCGGCGGTAAGTTTTCGATAGATGCGCTCATTTTAAAAAACAATTTTTCAATTAATTTCAACTCAAAACAAACCATTACAGCCATGAAAACAATTTCAATTTTCGCCGTCGTAGTACTTTCTTTATCAGTTTTCGCAAACGGGAAAGCTTTTGCCCAAGCGCAAGAAATCAAAGACCAGAAAAAAAAGGTAACCATTTCTTTCAAAAATAATGGCATTTTACCCAGAAAATACACATTTGTAACTTATTGGACCAAAGATCGTAGCAATAACGCAACCGAAGGTGTTGTTTTAGCCCCTTATGCCACCAAGACCATTACTGATGTGGTAGAAACGGAGTTATTTTTGGCCGATGCCGCACAAGTAAATACTGTAATGAGCGGAAAAAGTATAGGAGGAAAAGCATTTTGGGTTTTCAAAGCCGAAGACGACGGCAAGACGATTAACCTCCGAAAATAAATTTCATGGCCATCTTAGTGGGTTCGGGTCGCTTTGAACTCGACCACTTTATCGCCAAATTATTTTCTTTTAAAATTTAGTTTTTTTCACTTTTAACGACCAAAATCATGAAAAATCAAATCATAATTGTGGCATTATTTAGCTTATTTTGCAGTTTTGCGCAAGCCCAAAAAGGGCCGCTTCGAGGCACTGGAAAAATTGTTCATAAGCGTTTTGATTTCAAGGGTTTTGATAAAATTTCGTTTGAAGATTTTGACGGAAATATTGAAGTAGAAGTTGGCAAACCGTTTTCGATTCAAGTAGAAATAGACGAAAATTTGGAGCCGTTGCTTTTGGTAACCAAGCAGACTGACGAAAACCTGCTGAAACTTGGCTTAAAAGGCAATTACAACGGCAAGTTGTATTTGGAAAACACGCGCATTAAAATAAAGGTAACAATGCCCGAAGCCTCTGTTATTGCGCATCGGGGCAATACAAACCTACAAATAACGGGTATAGCTGGGAGGTATTTTAGGTTAGAAAACGCGGGCAACGGCGACGTAAGCCTCGCAGGAAATGTGGACGAACTGGAAATCAAAAAGAGTGGCAATGGAAGTATAAAGGCTAAAACCCTGATTGTAAAAACTGCCAAAGTCAAGAGTTACGGCAACGGCAATGTATTGGTCAATGCGCAAATATCGCTCACGGCGCATGGTTCGGGCAATTGCAGCGTCATCCAGTTTGGCAGTGGCAAAATAGACCCCATGTCGGTTATTATTGGCAACGGCGAAGTACGGAAAATGTAGTAAACAAAAGAGCCTGTGGCGCAGTTTTAAGAATCAACAACCTTCAAGAAATGTCTTTATACACCACCCCGCTGCAATTTGGCTATTTTTTGGCACTACTTTTTGCCGTTTTACTCTGGTATCGAGGCTGGCGCGAAGAGCGGCTTTCGGACAAATTGTTGGGCTGGATTTTGTTTTTTTTGGCCATGGAAATCCAAGATTACACTTTTGGTTTTGCTGGAATCAACATTCTTTGGGAAAAATTTGATGGTTTTCCGCGTTATTTTCATTTGGCTTTTGCGCCCACCATTTATTTGTACCTAAAAGCCCAAATCAACCGCGAATTTCGCCTCAAAGCTGTTCATTTGCTGCATTATGGGCCTTATTTTCTCTATTTTTCAATCAGTATTGTTGTTTTTGTGCAGGGAAAAGCCGCGCTGCATCAGTTTCGTATTTCTACTTTGTCCAACTGGCTGGGCTGGCTCGAAACAGTGGCTATTTGGGCTTCTTACATCTATTATTTTTATCAATTACTCCGCATTTATCGCGCCTATCGAAAATGGACTAAATCTCAATTTTCTGATATTGAGCTGGTTAGCTTTATTTGGCTGCGCAATTTTATTTATTTAATCATTGCGGGTGAGGTTTTTAAATACGTATGGCACGTAGCCGACATGGCACTGGGCGATTTGCCCTTTGAGCAAGATTGGTGGTGGCATTTGTTTACGGTGGCCATCATTGCTTACGTGGGTATTAGAGGCTACGCCCAGCCGCAACCCAAAAAACTTGTTTTTGACCAAGCCCCGCTTGAAGTAATCCAAGTTCCGCCGTTCAATTTGCCCGCCAGCACCGCAAAAGATGAGGCAGTGGCAGATGTGAATTATGCGATTTGGAAGGCTAAAATTGACAAACTCATGCACGACGACAAGGTGTATCTGGAACCCGAACTCACGCTATCGGACTTGGCCAATCGCCTCAAAACCAATGGATCGGTGTTGTCGGGCGTAATAAACGGTGGCTACGGCAAAAACTTCAACGATTTTGTGAACGAGTTTCGGGTAGAAGAATTCAAAAGGCGGCGCAAAGACCCTGACAACCAGCATCTGAGCTTACTGGGCATCGCGCTCGACTGCGGTTTTAACTCGAAGGCTACCTTCAACCGCGCCGTCAAAAAATTTACGGGAACATCGCCCAAAAATTATTTGGAGGCAGTGGAAAATGAGTTTCCATCGTAAGATTTAAAAAACCCTTTTTGTTGGTTTAAAACGCTTTTTTTGCAAATTAGCGTTTTAAACTAACAAAAGTACCCCATGGAACTTTCCAACAAAACCGCCCGCGAAATCTATTTTGACGTAAAAAATAACCCCACTCGCGCCCGTTTTGGGTTTGGCAACAAAGTCGCCATTGTTAATATTGACATTCAAAACGCTTATACCAACCTCCAAGAATTTCCGAAAACAGCGTATGAAACCGACCCCAAGCAGATTTTATATATCAATCAAATCAACGAGTTGGCGCGGGCAAAAAGCCTGCCCGTGGTTTTTACGTACGTGGCCTACATGAACGCTGCCGAAGACGCTGGCGTGTGGGGCACCCGCACCAATACCCCCGACTCGCTGCAAAACATCAAGTTTGGTAGCCGCCGCGCCGAGTTTGATGAGCGACTCGTAGTGGACACCGCCAAAGACGTAATTTATTGCAAAAAAATGCCCTCCCCATTTTTTGAAACCCCACTGCAAAGCCTGCTGGTTTGGCACCAAATAGACACCGTTATTTTGACGGGTGGCAGCACCTCGGGTTGTATTCGGGCGGCGGCGATAGATGCGCTGTCGAGGGGGTATCGTACCATCGTACCCGAAGAATGCGTAGCCGACAAGCACGAAAGCTACCATTTTGCCAATCTTACCGATTTGCTCCTCAAATACGCCGACGTAGTGTCGGTGCAGGAAGTATTGGCTTACCTACAAAAATAGTACCACCTCACCACAACACAATACCATCATATCATCGCAACCACCAATATGCCCCTCAGCGACCCACAACTTTACGATTATTGGCCCTACAAAGACCGTCCCAAAATAACCTGGAAGAATGGCACGAAACTGGCTTTTTGGGTAGCTCCCAATATTGAGTTTTATGAATTAAACCCGCCAAAAAACCCCCAACGTTCGCCCTGGCCCAAACCCAATCCCGACGTACAGGGTTACTCCATGCGCGATTACGGCAACCGCGTAGGCCATTACCGCATGATGGAAGCCATGGACAAACACAACGTGCGCGGCAGCGTATCGCTGTCGGTGGCTATGTGCCAACACCACCCCGAAATCATTGAAGATTGCGCGAAACGCAATTGGGAGTTTTTTTCGCACGGCATCTACAACACCCGCTACTGCTACGGCATGGACGAAGCCCAAGAGCGCGCCATCATCGAAGATTCCTTGAAAACGGTGCGCGATGCCACGGGGCAAACCGTAGCAGGCTGGCTCGCACCCGCCCTCACCCACACCGAGCGCACCTTCGACTTAATTGCCGAATATGGCATAAAATACACCTGCGACTTGTTTCAAGACGACCAGCCGCAACCCATTAAGGTCAAATCAGGGCGGCTTATTTCGATGCCTTACTCCTTAGAAGTAAACGACGTAATCTGCTACAATTCTTATTTGCAAAGCCCCCGCCACTACGGCGATATTCTAAAACGGCAGTTTGATACCCTTTACGAAGAAGGCCACGAGTCTGGCACGGTGATGTGTATTCCGCTGCACGCATACTTGGTGGGCCACCCACACCGCATCAAAGCCTTTGAAGAAGCCTTGGCCTACATCACCTCGCACCAAGACGTGTGGGTAACTACCGCCACTGAGATTGCCGATTATTATTATGCGCATTATTACCAATCCTAGACACGCGCACGCTGTTTCAATAAAAGGGCATATTAAAAAAAGAAAGAAAGACTTCCTTATTTCCAATAAAGTGCTCACCGATGGCTTGGCGTTCTTAGCCCTCATGTTGTGGTATATCTGGGAGCGATGCCCCATTTGGCGCGCAAAGGCAGTGTAGAACAAACAAACAAACAACCCCAAAAAATGGAAAAAGCACACCACACCACCCACCAAGCCACAAACCCCAATAGTGCCATTTATAGAAGTGGACTAAATGAAAATCTTACCGTAAAGGTTTGGCCTGAACTCTTAGACCAACTCCAAAGCAACTATGAAGCAGAGCAAAGCAAAACCCCCGCCTTACCTTTGCCGACCATGTGCGCGGCATTTTGGTAGCCTCACAAAACGACGATACCAAAGAAAAGGCAGCTACTTTGGAGGCATTAAATAAGGATTTAGAGTTAGATGCGCAGATTTCTAAAAACGAAAAAGCAGCTTTGAATCAATCAATAAATGACCTATTCATTGATTTGCAGCAACATACCAAACTTTTTGCAATTATTTTAAGGTAAACCCCGCGCTATTCCACCTTTGGCTATTTTTTGGTGTGCTTTTATGAGAGCAGCTAAGTTTAATGTTTTTCAGTCTTTTTGCTCCATTTCGTTGGCAATTATTTTTAGTAGTTCTTTTTTGTCAATGCTACTTTCTTCCGATTTGTCATAAATCGTAACCAAGTAAATAGTCTGCTCTGTTTCGGCTTCATCTACAAAATAAGTAACGACCCTAAAACCGCCACTTTTGCCCGCTCCTTTGCTTCCAACGGCCAAACGAATCTTATACAACCCCGCGCCCAAACTTGTGCCTTGCGCCGGGTTTTGTTGCAAAAGACCGTTCAATGTCCGAAGGTCGTCAATCAAAGAATCATACTTTTTTAGTAGTCGTTTGGCGCGTCGTTTAAAATTGGGCAAGGGTATTATTTTAGTGACCATTTTCCAATTCTTTTATAAAATCTTCTAAACTGGTTGCCCGCGCCTGACCCGATTTTATGGCCTTTATTTCTTTTAGGCCGCAACGGATTTCTTCCACCAACGAAAAGCCATCTTCGCTTTCAATCAGTTGTTTTATCTCCTTTTTGGCCTTTTTGGGTAGTTGCTTGTAGAGCTCGTAAAACGCTTGTGCTGTACTCATGGTATGTTTCTGTTTTAAATAAATAACCCCTACCAATATAAAAAAAATACGCCCCCGCCTATTGCTGCCACCCACTTACTTTTGAGCCGTTGCCCCTTCTTAGATTCCCCTGCTTTATGAACGCTTAAAAGTAGCAAAAAAAATAAACGTCTTTTTTGGATAATGACAAAGCAGATCAAGAAACACTAAAACGCATTGAGGTCATCAACCCAAACACAGGCAACTACTCACACATTTACGAGGGCTACAAAGATTTTAATGAGTACTTAACCATTACCAACGCCCGCGCCGCCGTAAACGGCTAAAAACCCAAAGGCGAATTGTGTAGAATTTAGTGCAGATTTCAAAAAAGCAAGGGCTAACTATCAGATAGTTAGCCCTTTACAGCAGAGAGAGAGGGATTCGAACCCCCGGACCTATTACAGTCAGCGGTTTTCAAGACCGCCGCAATCGACCACTCTGCCATCTCTCTTTTTGGGTCGTTGTTTTTTTTAATCTGGGTGCAAAATTAGCGGATTTTTGCTTTCAGACAACATTTTATGCGCAATTTTTTCAAAAAATTCGCTTTCACGCCCTAAAACCTTAATTTCGCGCTGCCAAATGGCAAAAAGAAAGATTTTACGTAAAAAATAAAATACGCACTCAAAAATTACCCAATGGACTACCCTACCGTCGAAACCGCCCAAAAGCTCGGCATACTGCCCGATGAATTTGAAAAAATCAAGCAAATACTTGGCCGTACGCCCAATTTTACCGAACTCAGCATTTTTTCTGTGATGTGGTCGGAGCATTGCTCGTACAAAAATAGCATCGTTTGGCTCAAAACCCTCCCGCGCGACTCGGAGCGTATGCTGGCCAAAGCAGGCGAAGAAAATGCGGGCTTGGTGGACATTGGCGACGGACTGGCCTGTTCGTTCAAAATAGAATCGCACAACCACCCCTCGGCTTTGGAGCCTTACCAAGGCGCGGCTACGGGTGTGGGCGGCATCAACCGCGATATTTTTACGATGGGTGCGCGGCCCATTGCCCAGCTCAATTCGTTGCGCTTTGGCAATATCAACCTGCCCAAAACCAAATGGCTCGTAAAAGGGGTCGTAAAAGGCATCGGCGACTACGGCAATGCCTTTGGTATTCCGACCGTGGGCGGCGAAGTGTTTTTTGACGATTGCTACAATACCAACCCACTCGTCAATGCTTTCTCGGCGGGCATTGTAGAGATTGGAAAGGTGGCCAAGGCCATTAGCTACGGCGTGGGCAACCCCGTTTTTATTGTGGGCTCGGCCACGGGCAAAGATGGCATCGGTGGCGCATCGTTCGCGTCGGAAGATATTTCAGAAAAATCAAGTGAAAAACTGCCCGCCGTGCAAGTAGGCGACCCATTTATGGAAAAACTACTGCTCGAAGCCACGCTCGAAATCATCGAAACGGGCCACGTGGTGGGTATTCAAGACATGGGTGCGGCGGGTATCATTTGCTCTACCTCCGAGATGAGCGCCAAAGGATTGCACGGCATGGTCATTGATTTGGACAAAGTACCCACGCGCCAAGCCAACATGAAGGGCTGGGAAATTCTGCTTTCGGAGTCGCAAGAGCGCATGTTGGTGGTGGTAGAAAAAGGAAAAGAAGCCATTATCAAGGGTGTTTTTGATAAATGGGACTTGCACTGCGCCCAAATCGGCGAAGTAGTAACGGGCGACCGACTGCATTTTTATCAACACGGCGAACTGATTGCCGACGTACCCGCCGACGACCTGGTGCTGGGCGGTGGCGCACCACAATATCACCGCGAATACCACGAACCTGCTTATTTTCAAGACTTTAAGAAATTCAAAATCAATGAGGTAAAAGATATTGACAAAGACCAGATTGGCAAAGTGGCGCGGCATTTGTTGGCACACCCCAATATTTGTTCAAAAAAATGGGTCTATGAGCAGTACGACTCAACCGTTGGCACGGCCAACCGCAACACCAATCGCCCCTCAGATGCCGCCACCGTGCGCATACGCGACGTAGCGCGGCCGCACTACGAAAAATCCATTGCCATGACCGTGGACTGCAACGCCCGCTACGTAAACGCCGACCCGTACGTGGGCGCGCAAATTGCGGTAGCCGAAGCCGCCCGCAACCTGTCGTGCGCGGGCTCGGAGCCGTTGGCAGTTACCAACAATCTCAACTTTGGAAACCCGTATGTGCCTGAGGTTTATTGGCAGTTTGTGAACGCCGTAAAAGGCATGGGCGAGGCTTGTGAGGCTTTCCAAACGCCCGTAACGGGTGGCAACGTAAGTTTTTATAACCAAAGCTCCGACCACGGCCCCGTTTTTCCAACGCCTACCATTGGCATGATTGGCCTTACCGAAAAGCCCGAACACCAAATGACGCTCGATTTTAAGGCCGAAGGGGATTTAATTTATTTGTTGGGCATATCCCAAAACGACATTGCGTCGTCGGAGTATTTGTATTCATTTTGCCAAATAAAAGCCTCTCCTGCCCCCGCTTTTGATTTACAAGCCGAGCTTGGTGTGCAGCAAGCCGTGCGCACATTAATCAAAAAAGGCATGATACAATCGGCCCATGACGTGTCGGACGGGGGGCTTTTTGTGGCACTGGCCGAGTCGGCTATGCCAAACAGCTTGGGTTTTGACATGGCCACCGATACCGACAATTACCGCTTAGACGCTTATCTTTTTGGCGAAGCCCAAGGTAGAATTGTGGTGAGTGTGTCGCCCAGCAAACAAGCCGATTTTCAAGCATTTGTGGGTGGCGACTTAAAACTTCCGCACGCTTTAATTGGGCAAGTAACCCCAGAAGGGCTTGCGGTAGATGGTCAAACTGTACTCAACACCCAAGAAGCCAAACAACTGTATGACAATGCCTTAGCTGGATATTTGAATTAAATTTTACTGCAACAACTTTCGGTAGAGTTCGGTTTGGGTAGGGTCGAGCTGCGAAAGCATATTGAATACTTTTTGCCGCTCATCTTTGGGCGACTCACGCATTATTTTGTAGATTTCTTGGCCTTTGGCATCAAAAAACGAATTGACCAGCACCGAAGCAGGTTTTAATTGATTAACCTGCTGAATGGTGTTGAGCACATTCATGATTTGTTTGCGAGCAGCCACTGGATTTTGGGCAAAAGTATCCAGGCCCAAGCGGTGGTAGTTATAGATTCCCTCTCGAAATGGAATCAATTGCTGGTCCATCAGGTTTTCTACGAGCCAATACCGATTGCGGCGCGCGCTTTCGTTTGACTCCCAGCCAGGCCCCGCCCCCGAAGGCACCATGTTAGACAATAAAAATGCCCGCTGCACGTGGGGGTTCCCGCCCATCTTGCTAAACGAGTCGTAGTCGGCAGCCAAGATGACATAGGCGTAAAAAGCGAGCGTCTGCGTTAGCTCGTCGGCATAGCTGTTGTCATTGAAATACATGGGGTTGTTGGGCAAATACTTGAAATTAAAGTTTTTGTCTATGTAACTAAAAACCACTGTTTCGTAAGTACCCCCAAAAACTGGCCGCAGTACAATGAGCTGGGCGTTGGCCTCGTAGCTGCCTTGCGACAACGAGCGCAACAAATTGATGCTCAATTTACAATTAATTCGCTCTTCGGGACTGTAGTTGTCGTTGGTCCAGCGGCGGGCGTTCATAAAATCGGCAATTACATTTTTGAGCTGCGACAAGTTGGCGGCATCGGTGTTTTGTTGCGCAAACAACTGGTCAGAATTCAAGACCACCGTGCAATTGAGCTCCTGCGCCGCCGCCTCTGAAAACAAAAACGACAGAAAAAACAAATGAACGAATAAAAAAACAGCTTTTTTCATACTATCAATTATCAGGATTTTTGTTTTGACATTATTTGACTTACCACCAGTTGCAAAATATCTTTGGCAACTTCGTTTTTTGATTTTAATTCAAAAAGGTGCACCACCCCATTTGCTTCAATAACGGTAATTTTGTTGGTATCGTGTGCAAATCCCGCGCCTTTGTCGTTGAGCGAGTTGAGTACAATCAAGTCTAAGTTCTTCGATTTGATTTTCCCAACCGCATTTTCAAACTCGTTGTTGGTTTCAAGGGCAAAACCTACCAATAATTGGTGCGGTTGTTTTTGTTGGCCAAGCGTAGCGGCAATGTCCACGGTTTTGGTGAGTTCGATATTAAAAAAAGACTCCTTCTTCTTAATTTTGTGGTCGGCAGGGTGGGCGGGCGTATAGTCGGCCACGGCCGCCGACCAGATGATTACGTCGGCCCGGCCAAATTCAGCCTGCGTGGCCGCGTACATTTCTTGCGCCGACCGTACACTGATACGCCTAACGTTCGGGTCGGGAAGGGGCAATGCCGTGGGGCCACTCACGAGTGTTACGTTGGCTCCTGCCCACGCAAAAGCCCGCGCCATGGCATAGCCCATTTTTCCCGTTGAATGGTTGCTCAGGTACCGCACTGGGTCAATGGCTTCTTGAGTAGGTCCCGCAGTGATGAGTATATTTTTATTTTTTAACGCCGCAATTTGCGAAAAGTGCCTTTCTAAGGCCAATACGATATTTTCTGGCTCGGCCATTCGCCCCGTCCCTTCCAGGCCACTCGCCAATTCGCCGTGTTCGGCTGCAATGATTTGGTGGCCGTAGCGTTGCAATTTTTGCAAATTTTCTACCGTAGAAGGGTGTTGGTACATGTCCAAGTCCATGGCAGGGGCAAACAAAACAGGACAACGGGCCGACAGATACACCGCCGTCAGCAGGTCGTTGCAAGTGCCGTTGGCGCACTTCGAGAGCGTGTGGGCCGTTGCAGGGGCTATTAGCAGGGCATCGGCCCAGAGCCCCAGTTCGACGTGGTTGTTCCACTCGCCCGCGTCATTTTTGACAAACTCCGACAGGGCTGCCCGTTTGGAAAGCGTAGCCAATGTGAGCGGCGCAATAAAATCTTTGGCCGCTTGGGTCATGATTACTTGCACCTCGGCACCCAACTTAACCAGCAACCGAACAAGCATTGCCACTTTGTAGGCCGCAATACTTCCCGACACGCCCACTATTATTTTTTTCTGTTTTAATGCCGACATCGCAACGAATTAGATTTATTTTTGACGGGGCAAGTTAGTCGCTATCGTTCAAAATTCCGCAGTATATGCTTAAAAGTGCGCAGCGCCTTAAAAGCGGGGGCAATAAACTATAAAAACAAAAAACGCTAACTTTTGAAGGTTAGCGTTTTAGTGTCGGCTTGTGACCCATAGGGGAATCGAACCCCTGTTTCAACCGTGAAAGGGTCGTGTCCTAACCGCTAGACGAATGGGCCGACTGGTCCTACTTTCGTTTCAGGGTGGCAGTGCCTTTCTGAATTGTGGTGCAAAGATACGGCTATTTTCAATTTCAGCAACTTTTAACAGTAAAAATATTTTATTTTTTTCGCTACAAAAAAACAAAATGCGCAGCCACTGGACTTTACACAAAGAAAGACAGCACCTTGCAGAGCTGTCTTTCTTTCAAATCATTGTTTTTCAAATTACACTTTGATTTCTACGTCCACGCCGCTGGGCAATTCAAGTTTCATGAGGGCATCTACTGTTTTGGCGCTGGTCGAATAAATATCGATCAAACGCTTGTAGGTACACAACTGAAACTGCTCACGCGACTTTTTGTTTACGTGTGGTGAGCGCAGTACGGTGTAAATTTGCTTTTCAGTTGGCAACGGAATGGGGCCACTTACGACGGCTCCCGTTGATTTTACAGCCTTTACGATACGGTCGGCAGATTTATCTACCAACATGTGATCGAACGACTTCAACTTGATTCTAATTTTTTGGTTCATTGTGTTTTGTTGGCTCGGTTTTGTGTTGAAACCATTTTATCGAAAGAGCCATTTACTCCGACAAAATTTTTGAGGCTGCAAAGGTACGCTTTTTTTGTTTTTATGACAATTTATTTTCAAAAAACTGGGGCCTAAAATTCATTAAGAACACCTCGCGCGATGCCCGCGTGATGGCCGTATAAAGCCAGCGGACAAATTCTCGATTGATGTTGTCGTCGGGCAGAAAGCCCTGATCTACAAACACCGCACTCCACTGCCCCCCCTGCGATTTGTGGCAGGTGAGCGCGTAGGCAAATTTTACCTGCAACGCATTGAGGTAGGCATCTTTGCGCACGGCTTCGGAGCGTTCTTTTTTTGATTTAATGTAAACGTAGTCTTGCAGCACCGCTTCGTAGAGCTTTTTGCCATCATCGCTGCTCAACGAAGCCTGCGCCGAGTGCAGCGTATCCAAAAATATTTTGGCTTCAAAAGGCGGTTGGTCTTCGTAGTCAATGAGTTGCAGCTCTACATTGGCAAACCTAAAACCATGAACTTCTTCGTTTTTACGAATCCGTTTGACTTCCACAAAATCGCCGTTGGCCAAAAAACCAGCGGGCGAGTCTTCTTCCAATACCGTATAATTATTGCGGACAATCATCAGCAAGTCGCCCACGTCGAGTTCTTCTTCGGCAAAGTTAATCTGCCGCCGCACAAACTGATTGTACTGCACGGCGGCTTTGTTGGAGCGGGTAATAATAATGACATTTGAGGGGTCGTGTTTTTGATACGCATACCGCAAGCCATCTTCGAGCCGCTCGCCCGTCATTTTGAAAATATCTTTAAAACCCCGCGTTTGCAGCTGAATCTGCACCGTGTCGAGCGGTAGCACTTGGCGCAGGTGGGTGGCGTTGGCCAATATCCCCGACCCTTCGTCTTGCCGCATGACCTCGGTGAGTTCTTGCTCAAAAACAGTCATGTAGAAGGTGCGTTCCAGGTAACTTTTGTCGAGGGCAGGGCTCACTTCTTTGTTGATGGGCGGAAGCTGGGCCACATCGCCTACCAGCAGGAGCTTGTTGCCCACGTTTTCGTAGATGTATTCTACCAAATCATAGAGCAAGCCCCGCGCCCCAAACTCGGCTTCGTCGGTAATCATGGAGGCCTCGTCCACAATAAAAAGCGTTTCTTCGTGGTAGTTTTTCTGCCGCTGAAACTGCAAATTTCCCGTGTAAGGGTCGGCTACTTGGCGGTAGATTTTTTTATGAATGGTCTGGGCGGTTTTTTTAGAGTAGGTGGCCATCACTTTGGCCGCGCGCCCCGTGGGAGCCAGCAATACTGCTTTATAGCCAAATTGGGCCACTACCTTAATGACCGCACTGATGAGCGTTGTTTTGCCCGTACCTGCGTAGCCTTTGAGCAGCAGGCAGTCGCGGTAACGCTCCCCGTCGAGCAAAAAATCGTCCATCTGGGCAAAAAAATCGAGCTGGCCCTGGGTAGGCTGATGCGGAAACTTTTTTATCAATAACTCGGCGGGCGTACTGGGCGTAATTTCTTTCATGTACCCAAAAATACGTCCTCTGCCCCAATTTAGCAACGAGTTGAAATTATTGTTACCAAAAAACTTTTAAAATCATTCAAAAACCTTTACTTTGGTAGGCGTATAATTGAAATCAGACCCTTAAAACAACCTAAAATTATGAAAATCAAAACGATTCTCAGTGGTAAATCGCGCAATGCAATTTTTTCGATTGTCTCTACGGCCACCGTATATGAAGCGTTGGTGTTGATGGCCGAAAAAAATATTGGCGCAGTGCTGGTGATAGACGATGGCCAATTGGTAGGTATTTTTTCAGAACGCGACTACGCCCGTAAAGGCATCTTGAAGGGGCGTTCTTCGCAAGAAACGCACATTCAGGAGGTAATGACAGCCAAGCTCATCACGGTGTCGCCCGAGCAAAAGATTGAAGATGCCATGATATTGATGTCCGAGAAACACATTCGGCACTTGCCTGTTATGGACGAAGGCGTACTGATTGGCATTATTTCAATAAACGACTTGGTAACGGCCATTATTGGCGATCAAAAAGACCGTATCGCTTCCTTGGAGAGCTACATTTCGGGAAATCCGTACGCATAACACCGTCAAATTTGTATCTTTGCGGCCTCAAAAATCAAAAACAACGCATTTGGATAAGGCAAGGCAGGCAGTATTGAGGCTTTACGGAAACCGTTTACGGCTGCGGGTGTGCGGCGTGTGCATCGAAAACAACCGCATATTGCTGCTCCGACACCGGGGCATTAACAGCACAGATACGTTTTGGTGTCCGCCAGGCGGTGGCATGCAGTTTGGCGAAACCACCCACGCTGCACTCATTCGTGAGTACCAAGAAGAAACGGGCTTAGAGATTGCCGTGTTGGATTTGCTGTTTGTAAACGAGTTTATGCAGCCGCCCTTGCACGCCTTAGAATTGTTTTTTGAAGTAAAAATAAAAGGTGGAAAAGCCGCCGTAGGCACCGACCCCGAAATGGCCACGGGGCAGCAGATTATCCAAGAAATGCGCTGGATGACGTTTGAAGAAATAAAAAGCTATCCGCCCAGTGAAGTACACGGCATGTTTGAGTACTGCCATACACTGGCCGACTTGAAACACCTGAAAGGGTATTTGTGTCAAGAGCAAAGGGTACAAAACGAAAATATTTAAAACCAAATACAAGTGATTGCTGACATACAAACCGTTGCTTCGGTCGTGGCCATACACGACGACCACTTTGACCCGCAAAACGCCGGTGCAATGGAGTTGCTACTCGAAGTAAGCCCCACTCGGTTTCGATTTTGTGTGTTTGAGGCAGCACAACCGCGTTGCCTTGGTTTGGAAGATTATGCCATTACAAACCCATTGGAAGAAACGCAAGCTGCGCTGACCCGAATCTATGAAGAACATCGTTTTTTGGGGCTACAAACCTGGAAAAACGTTCGGGTGTCGTTCAATATGCCGCATTTCACGCTGATTCCCAACGACTATTTTCGCAAAGAATACACCGAAAGCTATTTACAGTTGGTGCGCGGGCACGGTGTGTCGGCCACCGAACAAGTATTGAGCCACGAACTACCGATGGTGCAAGCCCGCAATGTCTTTACGGTCAATAGCACCGTTCGAGAATGGTTTTTGAATACTTACACCTTGCCAACAATTGGTTTTATGCACCAAACCAGTGCGTTGATTGACGGCACGCTTCGACAACCAACACCCCAGCAATCGAAGGCTACCGTTAGCCTTTATTTTGAGGAAGATTTTATAACAATTGTAGTAGCACAAGCCGCAAAATTGTTGATATGCAATAAATTTGCCTACAAAGATGCCGCCGATATGGTGTATTTTGTGCTATTTACCCTCGAAACCCTCCACCTCAAACCCAATGATATTGCCGTATGTTTGTACGGCGAAATAACTCCTTACTCCGACGATTACCAATCTTTGCAACGGTTTTTACCACATTTGACATTTGGCAAAAACCCAGTCAATCTCCAACTACCAGCGGTGTTTGAGGATTTTCCCGAACACCGCTATTTTAGCCTTTACAGCACCTACCTCATTAACCATTAAATTTGCTCTTTTCCATGAAGCCACGCATTGCGCTGTTTCCCGGTTCGTTCGACCCCTTCACGCGGGGCCACGAAGACATTATCTTGCGTGGGCTCGAGCTCTTCGACAGCGTTATTATTGGCGTGGGCCACAATGCCAACAAGAAACGGTACTTTCCGCTCGAAGTAATGATTCCGCACATTGAGGCTACTTTTGCCAATTATAAAAATGTGCAAGTACTGGCTTACGACGACCTCACGGCCAACAAAGCCCGCGAAATGGGCGCGCGGTTTTTGCTGAGAGGACTACGCAACACCACCGATTTTGAGTACGAAAACAGCATTGCCCAGGTCAATCGCTACGTGTACGAAGAGGTAGAAACGGTATTCTTGATTACTTCTCCGCATTTGGCTCCCATCAGTTCTACCATTATCCGCGACTTGCACCGCTACGGTCACAATGTGGACGATTTTTTGCCCTATCGGCTGCAAGAAGTTGGCCCTGTGAAGTAAGCCTACAGCCTCATGATTCGTTTTTTGTCAGTTTTGCTTTGGGGTCGTAGCTTACAAAAATATTGATCCATAGCAAGCGGCCCAAGCGCAAAAAAGCGGGCTGGAGTAGCACAATAAACGCCACAAGGCCCACCAAAACGTAGGTAACGCTGTAATTGAGCAGCAATACCAAGCCAATAAAACAAAATCCAATGACTCCTACATACAAACCGTAACTCATGTACATGGCGCCAAAATAAAACCCTGGCTCCCGCTCAAAAGACGCTCCGCAGACTTCGCAGTGGGTGTTCATTTGGTCGTATTTGTGCCAACTTACCCAGCTATTGGTTTTAAAAAACTGGCCCTCGTGGCAATGCGGGCATTTGTTGAATAAAACACTGTACAATTTGCTACCTTTAAACATGGGAATTTTATTTTCAGCGTGGCTGATTGGTGATACTGATAAAGAAACAATACATCGCCCGTTTTAATTCAGTTTTGACCCTGCCACCAAGCCGCCAAGTCCATGAACCACGCAATGCCTACGTGGGCTACAATACCACCCCAAATATTGCGCGAATGAAGCGCAATAACGCCCAAAATATAGCCGCCAAATACAGCACCGATTGTTTCGCCAAGGGGCTTGCCGAAATGCAAAGCCGCATAGCAAACTACCATGGGCAAAATAGCCCCCCGCCCCAGCAAATGCGCCATTCCGATTGCCATAAATCCCCTGAAAACCAACTCGGTAGAAATAAAATCGAACGCATAAAACAGCTCATAAGACATTACAGTAACCCAGCCCGCCACTCCAAAAAATTCGTTGGCGTTGGAGTCGCGGCAACTGGGATAGGAACGCAAAAAGTCGGGCTGAAACGAGGCCCAAACAATGAACGGCAACATACAAGCCAGCAGCCAAAAGTAGGGCATTAGTTTATTCCATTTGGGTTGGAATCCATAGAAAAAATGGCGTTGATTCTCTACACAACAATAAAACAATGCCAGCGGCAAAAACACCGTAAGTACCGAAGATAAATTGGAAAAACACCGAAAAGCGTAGTTGTAAATCTGGCCGTCGAAAATGCGTAAACTCCACTCGTGATAGCCATAAAAACCGCCATCTACGGCCAAGACAACCAGTATTGTCAAACTATACAGCCAAGTACGCGGGTTTTGGAGCAGTTCCCATTTCTTATTGAACCCCACCCAAAGCAGCAGCCCGCCGTAATAAGCCACCGCGTATTCTAAGAAATACCAAAATATCCGAATTGGATTGCCCCGGTAAGCGTCTATAACGTTCCTTTCAAAGTGGAAGCTATAGTTGAAGCCAATCAATACGGTCAAAAATACAGCCGTGGACGCGTACAAGTCCCAGCGAAAATCGTTCCGCAGGTGCAATTGAAGATATGACCAAAGCTGTTTCATGATATAAAACGGTTTGGGGTTTCGCGAAGATGAGGAAATCGAAGCACAAATATCCCATTCAGCACCCAAGTTCAATAGAATTCCACGAACTCTTTTTCTTTCTCAATTACTGCCACAAATCTCAATGTTTTTATTCAACTTTAAAACTTCTACAAGAATACTGGTAACTTCGGAGAAGTTGTCTAACCTGTTTCAAAATTTTTAATTGCGTTACGAATATTCTCTCTGGAGATGACATTTTGGAGGTGACGCGTTTTTAGTATCCTGCTGCCTAAGCTCGCAATGTTTTTTTTACTCAAATATCTCGAAATCTTGATATGAGTCCGCTTAAATAGTTTGTTAGCATTGCTTTTTTACTCAAAGATACGTTTTTTCTGACTTCTCCGAAGTTACCAGGAAAAGATTTTAAGTGAAATAATTCTTGATTTAACCCAAATATAAAATGACATCACAACAAGCATTAGAGTTACTTAATTCAGTAATTTCGCAAGTATCAGCAACAAGAGAACAACATGTTACTTTTATTAAAGCAGTAGAAGTTTTAAGCAAATTAGTAGATAAATCAGCATTAGATAAAGCTAAACCCTGAGTAGTTCTTGGTATTTTCTTCAAAAGCCACGCCGCCAAAGCCCGTGGCTTTTTTTGTTTCGCGTTAGGCAAAGTTTCGTATTTTTGTGTTGTTATAGCATTATAAAATCGGTCAATGAAACTCCAGCAATTAGTAAAACGCCACAAGGAGCTATCCAAAGGCAGCGTTGATTACCAGAAATACGCTTGCTTTGCCGCCACACACCACTCTACGGCTATCGAAGGCAGCACCCTTACAGAGTCGCAAGTAATCAACTTGCTTGAATACGGAAAACCTGCCGCTAACAAACCTTTTGAACACAACCAGATGGTATATGACCACCAAAAAGCGCTGCTTTTGGTAGTTGAGCTTACCGAAAAAAAAACAGCCCTAAGCCCCCAAATAATCAGACAAATAGGGGCAAAAATCATGTACAGCACAGGTGGATTCGTCAATACTATTTTCGGACAATACAACATGGCCAACGGCGATTTAAGGCTTTCGAGTGTCAGAGCAGGAACGCGCACCTTTCCTGATGCCAAAAAAACACCTTTGCTGATTGACAAATTTTGCCAAGAAACCAACCATTCCCTGCGTAGTGCCAAAACCTTTGAAGAAAAATGCGAGTTGGCATTTTAAGGTTCATTTCGATTTTGTCAGTATCCACCCTTTTGGCGATGGCAACGGCAGGGCTTCGCGGCTTTTGATGAACTTCGTGCAATGCTATTTTGGCTTGCCGCTATCCATCGTATTTAAGCAAGACCGCATCAAATACATCAATGCCTTAGAAGATGCGCGCAGTAAAGAAAACCTTAAACCCTTCTACGATTTTATGAACAAGCAATACGCCAAGTTCTTGAATGCCGAAATTAAACACCTTCAAAAAGAAAGATAGCCCCCTGCCGATACAGCCCTGAGTCAATTTTAAAATAAACACAAACAGTACCCACAAGCCACGCCGCCAAAGCCCGTGGCTTTTTTTGTTTTGGGCACGCCGTTTTTCCTTGCTTTCGAGCCGCGTTAAAATTTTGCATATTCCCGCCTATTTCGTCAGTTACCCGCACGCGTAACTTGTACTTTTGGGTAAGTAACGTAAGTAACCCAGCCGCAAAACAATGACCGCCACCGCGACACCATTAGCCAGCAAAAACGCCGCAACGTAATCAACGCTTTTAGCGGCAACTCGCGCAACGAGCTCAACCTGTTCAGGGCTGACATTGGCAACCGGTTTGTGGACTCAATAGGCCGCAGCCTCATAGAAGGCGGTAGTATTCTTGATATTTTCCCAGAGTCAATTCGGCCATTTCAGGACAAAGACACCCAAAAACATGAACAGTTTATATCGGAATATCGGGATATTTGGCGTGAGCGGGACTGGCAAGACGCACTTGTCGTTGCAGATGGCCCAGCGGCTCAAGTTCCACAACCACAAGCTGATCGTACTCAACCACACCTCCAACGAGAAGAGTTACCGCAGCATAGACAACCAGCTAACGCTGAGTGAATTTAGCGAATATTCAGACCGAAGCACCCACCGACTGCCCGCCAACTGGACGGGGCAGGTAGTGGCCAAACAAACCGAGTTCGACGCGTTTTTGTCGATATGCACCAACCAAGTGCGCAAGTCGGTGATTATACTCGATGACTGCGGTGGCAAGTTTGACGGCAAGATGTCGGATATTCAAGTAGAATTTTTGTATTCGCCCAAAAACAACGAATACAACGTGCTGTACCAAATGCACACCCTGAACCAGCCCCGCGCCCGCCAAGCCCGCCGCTACCCTGAAAGCCGCCCAACCCGCCGCCGAGCCCAAAGCCGATACCCTTGCCTTGCCGCAAGAAGCCGCCGCCGAGCCGGTTGATGCGCCCGTGGTGCGGCTGATAAGCAAGCCCCGCAGCGCACCCAAGAAAGGCAAGCTAGTAACAAATTAAACAATGCTACATGGCTATCAATCTGCAAATTTGCGTGCGCCGCGAGGAGATAGTCAAGGAGCTGGGTATTAGCCGAAATACCTTGTCCAAAAACCTCAAAAACCTAAGCGACGAGCGCAAAACGCGCCTCAAAGCCGCTGGTTTTGAGGCGCGTTGCTACATACCCCCCGCCGCCGCTATGCTCATTATGGCGTTTTATCGGGAAAAATAAGGGCGTTACTTTTTGAAAAAAAACAATTATTTTTGTCGATAAAATATAGCTAAGTAGTTGGGCTGAAATAATCGACACAAATTCAAGTAAATTGGATACTGTACTTTGAGCCTATATTATCGAATATTTCATCCAAAGCCTCATTAAAAGTTTCCCAATTGGCGTAATGATG
>Ga0105046_10002364_pt1 | contig 29769 bp, 27 predicted proteins | sample MAT03_FD_78385 | JGI IMG/M metagenome (GOLD analysis project Ga0105046, IMG submission 78385) | Freshwater microbial communities from Lake Fryxell liftoff mats and glacier meltwater in Antarctica - MAT-03 (megahit assembly) | ecosystem: Environmental > Aquatic > Freshwater > Ice > Liftoff... | reverse complement strand
ACACTCCCGGTGATCGGCGGTGTGCTCCGCTTGGGGGAGGTGAGTTCGGGTTCTGCGATCAACCTTCCTTGGACGTCAACAGTGGCGATTGTCGCTCATATCGTGGCGATGACCGTGTTCTGCCTTGTCGGCGCATTCCAGTTCTCTCCCGCTTTGCGCGGTCGGCGCGGTTGGCACCGGACCGCCGGCCGTGTTCTGATCCCTTCTGGACTTATCGCCGCACTGGCCAGCATGTGGCTCGCGGTTTTCTTCAATGGCCCCTCTGAGGAGTTCGCACTCGCGATGGTTCGACTCGTTTTCGCCGTACCGATGGCAGTGTTTCTTGTGATGGCGGTGATAGCGATTACGCGTCGCAACTTCGACGCGCACGGAGCCTGGATGACGCGCGCCTTCGCGATCGCAGTCACCGGCGGGACACAAGCGCTCGTCTTAATACTGTGGTCGATCCCCTTCGGTGAGGTCGACGCACTCGGCGAGACACAGCTCGTCGCCGCAGGCTTCGTGATCAACAGTGTTGTAGCGGAAGTGCTCATCCGGCGACGGTCCAGCCGACAGATGCGCGGGGTGTCGGGGCGTGGTGCGCTTGCATCATGACGTGGTGACTGGGCTCTTGCGTTTCGCGTAGAGTGCGCCGATCGCCGTGCCCCTCCGCTGCGCCGGTCTTGGCTGGTGTTGTGCGATGAATCCGCGTTGCAGCTGTGCGCCCCGAGAATCGAACCCCCGCCGCACGGAGAGCGTGCGCGAACTTCGATAGAATCCTCTTGTTCGCACAACACTCACGAGTCCGCCGTGAGCCGGCTTACATTGCCGCCTGATTCGCACTCAGGTCGTGATAGCGCGGGGTCCACCTACGGGCCCGAGTTGGATCGGAGGAGCGATGATCGATTCTCTTACCGATGCGCTGCGGGTGACGATCATTCGGATCGTCAGCGTGGGTTGTGCCATGGGTCTCGGTATTACCGGATTGCTGGCGGAGTTTGATCGCGATTTCGTGAGGGAGATCGTCCTGGCCATGGCCGTTCTCTCCGGGGCAATAGCGGTCGCTAAGTTTGTCACTCCAAGGGTGCCCAACGCAGTTGTCAGGAGCTACCTGATCCTGCTCGCGGGCGTAGTTTTTTTGACGGCTCTGACTATTCAGCCGTTCGGCCTGGGCACGCTGAGCGGCTTCGTCTTTTTGGGCATCGTGGTCGCGGTCTCAACGTACGAGACTCGCGCGCTGGCAATCGTGCTCGGGGCGATAGCTATGTCATTGGCTGTGGCCGCGATTATCGCGCGTTCGTCCATTCCCGTTCCCGCGTGTGTCGTCTTTCTTTCGATTGCTGTGCTGTGTCAAGTGTCTATTCTGGGGTTTCGCAAGGCAAGCAGCACAGCGCTTCGGGACGCGATGCAGGATCCTCTCACTGGCCTGACCAACCGTCGCGGGATGGAAGTGGGTGTTCGATTGCTCAGCGCGGTTGCCCAGCGCGGCGATGACCAAATGGGCTGTCTCATCATCGATCTTGACCACTTCAAACGGATCAACGATCGCTTCGGGCATTCCGTCGGTGATCAGCTACTAGCTCGCACCGCCCGCACCCTGACGGACAACACGCGTAAGAGCGATCTTCTGGTGCGGCTGGGCGGCGATGAGTTCGCTCTCTTCTCCCTTGTTGCATCCGACACCGAGCTTCTAGTGGTGGCCGAGCATGTGCGGGCCTCAATCGAGTCGAATCACGACGGGCCCCCCGTGACGGTCAGTATCGGCGGCTCCCTGAGTCGGGGGAGCGACTCTTCAGACAGCGACGAGGTGTTAGCGCGCGCAGACGCAGCAATGTACGGCGCAAAGCGAGCCGGTCGCAATACCGTCGTTCTCGACCGGAGCGCGCATCACGATCAAGTTGCGCTGTAGAAACTGAATCCGAGCGAACCGCAGGGATTTTGCTGGCAGTACGCTCCGGGTTCGGCCGGATGTGATCCCCAGTTCTTTCGCGCACAGGCGGTCTGAGTCGGCGGCACCTTCACGAGCACTCGCGGGAACTTTCGGCGACGAATCAGTGTTGTACCCACCGAGGGCCGCAGCCAGCGGCGCAGACCTAGGAGATTCATCCCATGACTACCACCGAGTACCGTAAAGACCCGACCGTAATCTCTCAGCTCACACCGCAGCAGTATGCGGTCACCCAGAAGGACGCAACCGAGCCCGCGTTCCGCAACGAGTTCTGGAACAACCACGACGACGGCATCTACGTTGACATCGTTTCTGGCGAGCCCCTGTTTTCGTCGACCGACAAGTTTGACAGTGGCTCAGGATGGCCGAGCTTCACTCGCCCCATCGAGCCCGCGAATCTAGTGAAGAACTCTGACCGGAGTCTCTGGATGGTGCGCACCGAGGTGCGGTCTGCGAGTGGTGACAGCCACTTGGGCCACCTGTTCGACGACGGCCCCCGCGACCAGGGCGGTCTGCGTTACTGCATCAATTCCGCGGCACTTCGGTTCGTTCCCGTGGATGAGTTGGAGCGCCAGGGCTACGGTGACTACCGCAGCCTGTTTACTACGAAGGAGGCCTGATTATGGCCACGACTGAGACCGCAATTCTCGCTGGCGGATGTTTCTGGGGAGCGCAGCAACTGTTGCGCCGCCGGCCCGGAGTGATCTCGACGCGCGTCGGCTACTCGGGCGGCGATGTTGCAAACGCGACCTACTACAACCACGGTGACCATGCCGAGGCCGTCGAGATTGTCTTCGACCCGTCCGTGATCTCGTACCGCGATGTGCTCGAGTTCTTTTTCCAGATCCACGACCCGTCGACCAAGAACCGCCAGGGTAACGACATCGGCCGCGGCTACCGCTCGGCGATCTACTACGCAAGCGATGAGCAGAAGCGCGTCGCGCTCGAGACCATCGCCGACGTGGATGCCTCGGGCCTCTGGCCCGGAAAGGTCGTCACCGAGGTCGAGCCGGCCGGCGCGTTCTGGGAGGCCGAGGAAGACCATCAGGACTACCTCGAGAAGTACCCCAACGGGTACACCTGCCACTTCGTACGCCCGGGCTGGAAGCTCCCGCACCGCGAGGAGCAGTTCACCAGCTGACCTGAGAAACCGCTAGAAAAGGCAGGCCCCTCGCCCCGCGGGTGAGGGGCCTGTTTCGGTAGGGCTCCGGTGGTGTCGCCGGTCTTGGTCGGGTGCCGTGACGGAGCTGTAGCTTCGACCTCACGGAGAGGATTGCCCAATGGCCGAGAAATCCTCGAAGAGCGGGTTCACAGCGGACGAGCGTGCCGCGATGAGGGAACGCGCGAAAGAGTTGAAGGCGAACGCCACGCGCGCCGAGGCCGACGCTGACGTGCGAGCCAAATTCGCCGAAATGACCGAGCCTGACCGGTCGATCGGCGAGAAGCTTTACGAGATCGTCACCAGCGTGGCGCCGCACCTTGATCCGAAGACCTATTACGGGATGCCCGGCTGGGCGCGGGACGGAAAGGTTGTCGTGTTCTTCCAAGGCTCTGCCAAGTTCAAGACTCGGTACGCAACGCTCGGCTTTAGCGACAGCGCCCCGCTCGATGAAGGACCGATGTGGCCCTCCTCGTACGCGATCGTCGAACTGACCCCGGCCGTCGAGAAGACGCTTGGCGAGTTGATCGTGAAGGCAGCTGGCCACGCCCGATAACTGCGCTGGCGCGCTATCACTCAGGTGACTTTGCTACCCTGAGTGTCTGACCGCGCGGGCCGATCCCCCTCGCGCTGAGACGCATTATGAACCTACTGTTACCAATCCAGGCAGCGCTGAAGTCAGTGCCGCTGCGACGTCGCAGCCCGCGCCCGGTAACCCGGAGTGCAAGCGCTCCCCTCACGATAGCGGCCGCGATTGTCGCGTTCGCCATTTTTGCGACCCCTGCACTGGCAGCGCCCCCGCCTCCAACCGACGCCGAACTCTTCGCCGCGTGGGTCGACGAACACGCCCAAACGTTCTCCGTCGCCGACACCGTGGTCACGGCGGCCGTCTCCCGCGACCAGTACTCGGCCACTCCCGGCATCGCGACCCTGGTGGCCGGTGGCACCAATCATGACTGGGCGAAACTTGTGTTGCTGCTCGGCGGGTTTCCGATGACCGAATCCAACGTGACCGTCTTCACCCGCTGGATGCGCCAAGAGAACGGCGTGGACGACTGGTGGAATCGCAACAACCCCCTCAATAACGGATGGGGTTCAGGTGGCGGCGGCGGAACCGGCACCTACGACAACCTCGTGATCGCGGCCGAGAACGCGGCCGCGGCCCTGCGAGCCAACCCCGGGTACGGCGGCATTGTTGCAGCGTTCGAATCGGGTGGGCCCACGGAACAGGTGGAAGCCGCGATTTGGGCCTCGCCCTGGGCATCCGGTCACTATGCCTACGGCGGCCACTGGTCGTACGCGACCGTACCGGCGATCAAGGCACCCGACGGCACCTGGTAAAACTTAGTTCGCGATCTCCCAGATGACCACCGACGGGTCTCGAAATGATTCGTGATGCAGAAGCGGGGTCGGGGTCGTCGTGCTCCTTTCTCGCGGAGGCTCTGTTCGAACGCCGAAAGTCTCTCTCTACGCACGCCCGGTAAAGCGGGCGGTCAGGGCCTCCGCTGCCTGCACCGCTAGCGCGCCGAGATCGTCCCAGTTGTCGACGGCCGCCACCCGAAAGGTCAGACCGATCGCCGCCACCGGGTAGAAATTGCGGTCGAGGGATGCCGCGGCCACCGAACCGTACTCGGCGGTCACGTCTCCCAGCTCGACTGCCCATCCGCGCTCGCGGGTATCGGCCAGAATTCGGTCGAGCTCGGCAAGGGTCGACGGCCCGGCAGTGGAGCGTCGCACGAGCAGATCGCGACTCGGGTACAGCGCGCGCACCTGGCTTGCCGGCAACAGAGCGAGCATTGCGCGCCCGGTGGCAGTGAGGTGCGCGGGAAGGCGCACACCCACGCTCGACACGGTGGTGGGTGCGCGAAAACCCTGCACTCGCGCGGCGTAGATCACGTCTGACCCGCCGAGCACCGCCAGGTGCGCGACCACCGGGTCGGGTGCTGCCGCGACGACACGTTCCATCAGCGGGCGGGCGAGCCGCCCCAGACGCTCGCTGCGCAGGGAGGCGGTGCCGATCTGCGCGACCAGCGCGCTCAACCCGTAGGTGCGGTCTTCTGGGTAGTGCACCACAAAACCTTCGAGCATCATCACGGCAAGCAATTGGTAGACGGATGACCGCGGCAAGCCCACATCGCGGGCGAGCGTCGAAGCCCGCACGGGACCGCTCCGCGTCGCGAAGTACTTCAAGACGGCCAGGGTGTTGGTGGCGGCGGGGATCTTGGGGTGTGCTGTGGTGTCTGGGATACCAGACACGATATCGCGCGGGGCCGTTTCGCGACAGCCTCGCCAGGCGTTCACTTGTGGCATGACAGTGACCATCGGCATCGGGCCAGTGATGATCGACGAGGTCGTGCGTGTTGCGAGGTACCGCGAGGCGGTTTCGCTCTCACCCGATTCGCTCGCGGCGATGGACTGGTCGCGAGCCGTCATCGACAGCCTCGCCGCGGATGTCGCACCGCACTATGGCGTGTCGACCGGTTTTGGGGCGCTCGCCACCAAGCACATCCCCGTGCAGCAGCGCGTGCAGCTGCAGCGCTCGCTCGTGCGGTCGCACGCCGCGTCGTCTGGCCCCGAGATCGAAACTGAGGTTGTGCGCGCAACCATGCTGCTGCGTCTCTCGACCATGGCGACCGGGCGCACGGGTGTGCGACCGCTGGTTGCCCAGGCATACGTCGGCCTGCTCAATGCCGGCATCACGCCTATGATCGGCGAGTTCGGGTCGCTCGGTTGCTCGGGAGACCTTGCTCCGCTCGCGCACTGCGCGCTCGCTGTGATGGGGGAGGGGACGGTGCGGGTCGGTGGCGAGCTTGTGCCTGCCTCCGACGCGCTGGCTGCCGCCGGCCTGAGCCCGGTGACCCTGATGGAGAAGGAGGGTCTCGCCCTCATCAACGGCACGGACGGGATGCTGGGCATGCTCTGTCTCGCCATCACCGACCTGGACGCGCTACTGACCACGGCCGACCTCGCCGCCGCCATGAGTGTGGAGGGTCTCGCGGGCACAGACGCGGTGTTCGCTAGCGACCTGCAGCAACTGCGACCGCATCCGGGACAGGCGGTCTCGGCGGCGCACATGCGCACCGTTCTCGACGGGTCGGGGGCGATTGCTTCACACCGGGTGGCCGGGTTCACCCGCGTGCAAGACGCTTACTCCCTGCGCTGCGCCCCCCAGGTGCACGGTGCGGCCCGCGACACGGTCGACCACGCGCGGCTGGTCGCCTCGCGAGAATTGGCCAGTGCGATCGACAACCCCGTCGTGACCCTTGACGGTCGGGTCGAGTCCAACGGCAACTTTCACGGGGCGCCGGTCGGCTATGTGCTCGACTTTCTCGCGATCGTGGCGGCGGATGTCGCGAGCATGAGCGAACGACGCACCGACCGGTTTCTCGACAAGAGCCGCAGCGGTGGGCTCAATGCGTTTCTGGCCGCTGACCCGGGGGTGGACTCTGGCCACATGATCGCGCAGTACACCGCGGCGGGAATCGTGAGTGAGCTGAAGCGGCTGGCGGCTCCGGCATCCGTCGATTCGATTCCGACGAGCGCGATGCAGGAAGACCACGTATCGATGGGGTGGAGCGCGGCCCGCAAACTGCGCCGCTCGATCGACGGGCTGTCGCGCGTGCTGGCAATCGAGCTGATGACCTCTGCCCGCGGAATCGAGATGCGCGGTCTCGCGGCGTCGCCAGTGTCGGCGGCCGTGATCGAGCGGCTGCGGCGGGATGTTCCGGGTGTCGGCCCCGATCGCTATCTCGCGCCCGACATCGCGGCCGCGGTGGCGCTCGTCTTCAGCGGCGAGCTACTGGAGGCGAGCGGGCTGCGCCACGGCTCGAGCGTGCACGGCGGCTCGAGCCTGTCGAGACCTCACTGCCCAACAAAGGACACCCCATGATCACCGCCCATCGCGGCACCGACCTGCACACCCTCGGCTGGGGGCAGGAGGCGGCCCTGCGCATGCTGCAGAACAATCTCGATCCGGAGGTTGCCGAGCATCCGGAGGATCTCGTTGTCTACGGTGGCACGGGCAAGGCCGCCCGCGACTGGCCGAGCTTTCACGCCATCGTGCGGTCGTTGCACACCCTGCGCGGTGACGAGACGCTGCTGGTGCAATCGGGTAAGCCGGTGGGCATCATGCAGACCCACGAGTGGGCACCCCGCGTGTTGCTGGCCAATTCGAACCTCGTGGGCGACTGGGCCAACTGGGACGAGTTTCGTCGCCTCGAGCACCTCGGTCTCACGATGTATGGGCAGATGACCGCCGGCTCCTGGATCTACATCGGCACCCAGGGAATCCTGCAGGGCACCTTCGAGACCTTCTCTGCCGTGGCCGAGAAACGCTTCAACGGAACCCTCGCGGGCACAATCACTCTCACCGCGGGCCTCGGCGGGATGGGTGGCGCGCAACCGCTAGCCGTAACCATGAATGACGGTGTCGCGATGTGCATCGATGTCGACCCCTCGCGCATCGCCCGCCGAATCGAGCACGGCTACCTGGATGTTGCGGCGTCGTCCCTCGACGAAGCGCTCGAGTTGGCATACGCGGCGCGGGATGCCCGCAAGCCGCTGTCCATCGGAGTGCTCGGCAACGCGGCATCCCTCGTGCCCCGCCTGCTGGCCATGGGCGCCGACATCGATATCGTGACGGACCAGACCAGTGCCCATGATCCGCTGGCCTACCTTCCGCTGGAGGTTGCCTTTGACGACTGGGCCAGTGCGCGCCTCGATCCCGGCTTCGCTGACCTCGCGCGGCAGTCGATGGCGGTGCACGTCGAGGCGATGGTCGGGTTTCAGCGCGCGGGCGCGGAGGTCTTCGACTACGGCAACAACATTCGCACCGAGGCGCGCACGGCGGGGTATGCCGATGCCTTCTCCTTTCCGGGGTTCGTGCCGGCGTATATCCGCCCGCTCTTCGCGGAGGGTAAGGGGCCGTTCCGCTGGGCGGCGCTCAGCGGCGATGCCAGCGATATAGCGAAAACCGATCGTGCCGTGCTCGAGCTGTTCCCCGAGAACCGGTCGTTGCAACGCTGGATTCCGATGGCGCAGAAGCGTGTGCACTTCCAGGGGCTACCCGCGCGCATCTGCTGGCTGGGCTACGGCGAGCGGGATGTCGCGGGGCTTCGGTTCAACGACATGGTGCGCTCGGGTGAACTTGCCGCCCCTGTCGTGATCGGTCGCGACCACCTCGACAGCGGCTCCGTCGCCTCCCCCTACCGCGAGACCGAAGCAATGAAGGATGGCTCCGACGCGATCGCCGACTGGCCGCTGCTCAACGCGCTCGTCAATACGTCGTCGGGTGCGACCTGGGTGTCGATTCATCACGGTGGCGGGGTGGGCATCGGTCGCTCAATCCACGCCGGCCAGGTCACCGTCGCCGACGGCACCGCGCTGTCGGCCGAGAAGCTCGCGCGCGTGCTGACGAACGACCCCGGCATGGGTGTGATCCGACACGTCGATGCGGGTTACGAGACGGCAGCCAGTTTCGCTGAGCAGCGCGGCATGCGAATCCCGATGTTCGAGCGGGACGAGAGCTGACGTGGTGCTCAGTCACGACCCCCACTGGCGCCGCGCGGGCGACTGGCCCGCCCCTGTGCCGGGAGAGCGCTCGGATATCGCAGTGCTCGGCATCCCGACGTTTGCTCGGTCACTGTCACCGACGAACGCGCACGCGACCCCCGCCGCGGTGCGTGACGCACTGCGTCGATACAACCTGGAGACCAGCCTGCGCATCGCCGATCATGGTGACGTTGCCGACCCTGACGCCGTCGACGCCGCAGCACTCATTGCGGCCATCGAAACCGATCTGCTCATTGCACTCGGCGGCGACAACTCAGCCACCGTTCCCGCGTTCATCGGTCGGGCCGCCCGTGGGCTCGTTACGGTGGATGCCCACCACGACCTGCGCGACGGAAACTCCAACGGGTCGCCCGTGCGTCAACTGATCGAGCAGGGGCTCGACGGTCGCCGGGTGGTGCAAGTGGGGATCGAGCCATTCGCCAACTCCTCGTACTATTCGGCCCGCGCCGCCGACCTGGGTATCACCGTTATTCTTCGCGACGAACTGCGGCGCCGACCGATCGCCGACGTGATGAGTGAGGCGATCGAGCTGGCCGGGTCCGGTGGAGGAGCAGTGCACGTCGACCTCGACGTCGACGTGTGCGATCGCTCCGTTGCGCCGGCCTGCCCCGCGTCCGTGCCCGGCGGAATCACCGCCACCGAGCTTCGCCAGGCCGCACGCGCGGCGGGCCGACACCCCGCGGTCGTTTCCGTCGACATAGTCGAAGTGGATGCCACGGCAGACGCCCCCGACCAGCGCACCGTGCGCCTGGCCGCCCTGGCCGTACTCGAGATCATCGCCGGGGTGGAGCAACGATGACCAGCTACGTGATCGACAACATCGGCCTGCTCGTGACCCACGAAGTGGACCGGCCGGAACGTCGTGACAGTGCCCTGGTGGTCGACGACGGCCGCGTGGTGTGGGTCGGCCCGGCGGGCACGGCGCCCGTCGTTGATGAGCGTATCGATGCGGGCGGGCGCTGCGTAATCCCGGGCTTCGTTGACAGCCACAGTCACCTCATGTTCGCCGGCGACCGCGCGGACGAGTTCGAGGCTCGGATGGCCGGCCAACCGTATGCGGCCGGCGGAATACGACGCACCGTGCGTCTCACGCGCGATGCGAGCGATGAGCAACTGCTCAACAATGCTCGGCGCCTTCTGGCCGAAATGCGTGCGCAAGGCACGACGACGGTCGAGATCAAGAGCGGCTACGGACTCACGGTCGACGACGAGGTGCGGGCCGTGCGCCTCGCGTCGATCCTCACACCCGAGGTCACATTCCTCGGCGCGCATGTAGTGCCCGAGGGTTTCACGTCGGAGCGGTACGTCGACCTGGTGGTCGGCGAGATGCTCGCGGCGTGCGCCCCATACTCTCGGTGGATCGATGTGTTCTGCGAGACGGGGGCGTTCACTGTTGACGAGAGCCGTCGCATCCTCACCGCCGGAATTGCGGTCGGGCTGGGCGCTCGCGTGCACGCCGGCCAGCTCGGGGAATCCGAGGGCGTGCGACTCGCCGTTGAGCTCGGCGCAGCCAGCGTCGACCATTGCACGTTCCTCTCCGAGGCGGATATCGAGGCCCTCGCGGGCTCACAAACAGTCGCAACGCTGCTGCCCGGTGTGGAGTTCTCAACCCGTCAACCCTGGCCGGATGCCCGTCGCCTGCTCGACGCGGGTGCAACCGTGGCGCTCGCAACTGACTGCAACCCGGGCTCGAGTTTCACGTCATCGATGCCGCTGTGCATCGCGCTGGCGGTTCGCGACCTGGGCATGACGTCGTACGAAGCCGTGCGCGCCGCCACCCTCGGCGGAGCCCAGGCACTGCGTCGCGACGACATAGGTCACCTCACGCCGGGAGCCGCGGCCGACATCGTGATTCTCGACGCACCCACGTACGTGCATCTCGCGTACCGGCCCGGGGTGCCCCTCATCCACCGCGTGCTCACTCCCGCCCGGTGATCGAGCGAAGCCGAGACCCACGCCACTGCCCCAACAAGCCACAACTCGTCGACCTCGATCACCGCGGAGCCGGTCGGCAGGTCGATGCCAACCACCTGCCTTGGTCTGACGCCTGCCGCATTGAGCGGGGATGCCCCCTCGCCGATCAAGCTCGGCGAGGGGTTCGGTCGCGGGCTCGCCCTTGGGGGTGCGCAAGGAATGAGTGCTTCGGCAAGTCCCGGAAACGCGATGCAGGCAAGCAGCACGAGGCCCGTGCCGATCACGGCGGCGCCCATCGCCGCGAACACGAGCTCTCCGAGGATTCCGATCACGCCGAGGAAGGTCGTAACTACAACTTAGCCGCAGTCAACGCCCGCCTGCGCCCCCAGTTACGCGCACATGAACAACCGTTGCACGGTCCCGCAACGTTGTGCGTGAGGTAGCCGAACTGCCCCGAGCAGCGTTGTGGGCGGTGCCACTATGGCACCATGAGGTCTATCCATGCGGTCGCGAGCGTTGCTGTTGCTGTCGTGATGGTGTTGGGCTTCGTGCCCGCGGCATCCGCTGACATCGTCTGCAGCAGCGACGAATGCGACTCAAACGCGTGGAAGCAGGCCCGCGGCGAACTCAACGAGCAGTCGTATTGGGGCATGGACGCGGGGCACAACTGCACCAACTATGTCGCGTGGCGGCTGTCGACCGCGGGGGTCGAGCGCCCCTTCACCAACCCCGGTAACGCGGCAACCTGGGCGTCACGTGCAGCCTTCGACGGTTACCTTGTCGATAAGGTTGCCGCGGTTGGGGCCGTCGCCCAGTGGGATGGCGGTGCGGCCGGCAACAGCGTTGATGGTCACGTCGCATACGTCGAAAAGGTCAACGGCGACGGCACGATTCTTGTTTCTGAAGACTATTGGCACGGCGGCTCGCAGACGGGCCCGCTCACCTTCCGCACCCTGCCAGCGACGGATGTCTCAAACTTCATCCACTACGTCGACACCACCGACTGGCTTCGGCAGGCGCTTTCTGTCTCGGGCGTGTGGGCCAACCAGACGACGGGGCTTGACCCCAACCCGACGGTGATCTCGGCGGTTGCCATCGGCGACGACCTCAAGGTGTACTTCGCCGAGAACGGAAAGTTGCAGGTTGCGACGCAAGGTGAGGTGGCGTGGGAGATCGCCGACACAGGCGTCGCGACCGTGGGCCGCTTGCTTAATGCTGTCAACATGGGCAGTGATTGGCCCTACCTCGTGTCGGTCGAAGGCGAACACCTCGTCATGATGGTGCAAACCGATACCGGCTGGCAGCTCATGCGCACGGGCGTCACCGTGACGGGAGAGATCTCTGCCGTCAATCTCGGCGGATTCTTTCCCACCGTCTACCTCTCGCAAGACGGGGCGCTGTCTGAGCTCTGGTACGACGCCTCCGGTTGGCATCAAGAGTCGACAGGCATGGAGTCGTGGGGCCCGGTCACGGCGGTGACCAATGCGGCCGGGTGGCCCGAAGCATTCACTATCGAGAGCGGCGCGATTATGCGGTCGTGGGCCGACACCGATGGCTGGCACAAAGAGAACACCGGCGTGCTCGCCGAGGGCACTCTCTCGGCAACCCTCGTGAACGGCGCGGTCACCCTGGTGCTGCTTCAGGGCGGTGAGCTGTTCCAGGTGACGCGCGACGCTACCGGGCTGTGGGCGACGACGCCGACGGGTCTGCGCGGCGGTCGCCTGCTCACCGTGATCGACGGCGGCGACGCACCCCTCGTACTGCAGGTCGGCTAACTAGAATTCGCTGGTTTGCGTTGCTGGGCCGGTGACGCAGGTCGCGTCATCCGCCGCCTCGGTCCAGCCGGTGCCCGCACCGAACAGCCCGCCGAGGGTGGTGGCCGAGATTGTGCAGTTGGAGAGTGTTGCACCCTCGACGCTGAACCCCCACGGGTGGCGCGACCAGCCCGTGAGCGTGGCTGCGTCACTGGGGATTCCCACCGCAATGGCACCGCGCCCCGCGCCAGCGAAAGTCTTGCTAGTGAGGCACAGTGAGGTGTCGGTTGCGGGCGTGGCGAGCAGTTCGCGGCCGGCGATCATCGCGTAGTTGGCCGACGGCTCGATGGAGATCGGGATGCCGGGCCACTCGGCCGTCGATGCACCGGTCGGAATCGCAGTCAGGTTTGCCCGCGTGAAGCTCCAGGCTTCGGTCGCGAACTGATCCTCGGTGAGGGTGCCTGCACAGTCGTCGACGAGTGCTGCGGGTAGCGTGGCCGTTCCCGCGTAGTCCCATGACGTTGACTGGTGCACCTGCAGCTCAAGGTCGAGCTGCGCGCCGTTGTCGGCGGTCGCGAGGGCGCGGATCACGAGCACAGTGTCGGCTTCGACCGCGTTGGGTGTGAGCGTCGGTTGCGGAGTCTCGGCGGGCGCAGAAACATAGGTCTCTGCCTCAGGCTCTGCCGTGCATCCCGTCAACGCAAGTGCAACGAGAACGGGTAGCGCGGCGACACGCTGGGCATAGTTCGGGCTCATAGTGCGCACAGCGTGATCTATCGATGTGAACGCTCGGCGACGGTGGCGTGAACGAAACCGCGAACGCCGATTGTTCACCTGCGATCTTGTCGCTGTATGTGCGCCCGCGGCCGGTTGTTGGAGCGCGGGCATTTGGCTTTTGCACATTCCCCGCACCCGCACCCGAACAAGAAAGAACCACCCATGTCGGCTGGTCCGCGCATTGTATTCGTGCGCTTTCTCACCGTTGACAGCCCCAAGCTGGCACCGTGGTCAGCGCACGCCTCCCGCGTGATCGGAGCGCGCAGTCACGCGGCCGTTGCCGCACGCCCGTCTACCGGACTGGTGGTCTGGCAACTGTTTTCGGCCAACAACCGTGAGCTTGCTCGCGGTGCTGACGTGCTCGACACGTTCGAAGGCGCGCGCGCTGACGCGAGCGCGACGGTCTCGGCGAGCGACAAGCTGACGGTCGAGTTTGTGAGCGAGGGTGGCCGCGGTGTGTACGGCTGGTTCGCGAGCCTCGACGGCCGCCCGGTGATGACGTGCGCACGCTGGCACGACACCGACCGTGACCGTCGCCACTCGATCGACCTTGCACTGCGTTCGATGCCCATTGCAACCTTTCACGAAGGGGCCCGCCTCACCGACCCGGCACTCATGGGGGGCGACCGTGGCCGAACGCACTGAGATTCTGACGCTGGATCCGGCGACGGGCCAAGACAAGCCGAGAACCCTCTCCACGAAGGTCGACGGGCCCGATGCGGCGTTCCGCTGGATCGCGCGCGGTGGCGGCACCATCGTCGTCACCGTGATGTCGCTCGTCGGGCTCTTTCTGCTCGTGCAGGGCTTTCCGGCACTACAGTCGGCGGGCTTCGAATTCGTTACCACGCAGTCGTGGGACCCAAACTCGTTCAACTTCGGTATCGCGGCGGTGCTCGCGGGCACCTTCTTCATCGCACTCACGGCGATCTTCTTCGCGCTGCCGCTTGCGCTCGGCACAGCGCTTTACATCAGTGAGTACGCGCCGATCAAAATCAAGAGCGCACTCGTGTCGATCGTCGACCTCATGGCTGCTGTGCCGAGCATCGTCTACGGCCTCTGGGGCTTCTTCTTTCTCACCCCGCTGGTGCAGCCGGTCTCGCAATGGCTCACGACCTATCTCGGATGGTTCCCGCTGTTCGCGGTGGAAGGTTTCGATGCGGCCGACCCGCTGACGAGTCCGACGGTGTTTGCGGCATCCACCTTTATCGCCGGGATTGTTGTAGCTCTGATGGTTGCGCCCATCACGAGTTCGATCATGCGCGAGGTGTTCACTCAGGCACCGCTCGGCGAGCGTGAGGGTGCTCTCGCGCTGGGTGCGACCCGCTGGGGCATGATTGCGAGCGTCGTGCTGCCCTTCGGTCGGGGCGGAATCATAGGCGGCACAATGCTTGGTCTCGGTCGTGCCCTCGGCGAGACGATCGCTGTCTTTCTCATCATCTCCCCGGTGTTTGTCATTCAGCCGCGAATTCTCGAGAAAGGCGCCAACTCGATCTCAGCGCTCATCGCGTTGCGCTACAGCGAAGCATCCGACTTCGAGATCTCGGCCCTCATGGCGGCCGGTCTTGCCCTATTCGTCATCACCCTCATCGTGAACTTCGGCGCCTCGACAGTGATCGCGCGCAGCCGTTCAGGGAGCCAGAGCGACTAATGACCGACGTACTCGACCACCTCGCCACCGAGCGGCTCGCGAAGCCCGACAAACCGCGCACGTGGGTTCGCGGAACTCCGGATGCCGCACCCACCGAAGCGCGCCGCTCCACCTCGACGATCCGGGCCGCCGACGTGATCCGACTTCTAGGCTGCGCTGCCGCGGCCATCGGATTAACGTCGTGGCTGTTCTTCTTCGCGCTGCCGCTGCAGGGCGAGCTCGGTTTCGTGCTCGTCTCGTACGGAATCTTCCTTCTCCTCTTTACGATGCTCACGGCATTCGATGAAAACAAGCCGACCGTGCGCGACCGCGTCGTCGCCGTGATTGTGCAAACGCTCGCTTTTCTGCTGCTGCTCGCGCTGTTTTCGGTGGTGGTCTACACCGTGGGCCGTGGGCTCGGTGCGCTGGGCAACCTCAACTTCTTCACGCAGGACATGGGCAAGGCGGGGCCGCTCGATCCGCTGACTGAGGGCGGCATCATCCACGCTGTCGCGGGCACGCTCATCATGATCACGATCGCGCTGGCCATCAGCATTCCCCTCGGTCTGCTTACGGCAGTGTTCTTGAGCGAGTTCCCCAGTCGGTACTCCCGCTTCGTGCGCACGATCGTTGAGGCCATGACCGCGCTTCCCTCGATCGTCGCGGGCCTCTTCATCTACGCGACGATCATCGTGACGCTTGGATTCAACCGCTCGGGCTTTGCCGCGTCCCTCGCCATTACCGTCATGATGTTGCCCATCATCATCAGGTCGGCGGATGTGGTGCTGCGGCTCGTTCCCGGCAATCTGAAAGAGGCGGCGCGCGCGCTTGGATCCTCCACGTGGCGCACAGTGTGGACCGTGACGCTGCCCACCGCTCGCTCGGGCCTCACAACGGCGATCATCTTGGGAACCGCACGAGGCATCGGTGAGACCTCGCCGGTGCTGCTGACTGCCGGCGCCACCACGTTCCTGAACCTCAACCCACTCAGCGGGCCGATGACATCGCTTCCGCTCACCACGTTCACTTTCGTCAAGTCGCCCGAGTTGAACATGATTTCGCGCGGCTTCGGCACGGCAGCGGTGCTCATGGTGCTTGTGCTCATCCTGTTCGCGATCGCTCGCGCGATCGGAGGGCGCGGCCCTGGCCAGCTCACCTCGCGCCAGCAGCGGGCCCGCACCCGGGCATCCACTGACGACGACTACCGCTACCGCGCTCGCGAGCTCGGAATCGTGAAGCCCGCGCGCCCCAACCCCTTCGCCGGCCTGGCCCGGCTCATGCCGAGACGTAAGGAACCGAGCTCATGAGTGCATCCCGTTCGGTGAGGGCCACAGCGGCGTTGGTGGTCATTGCCATCGCTGCGCTGGTTCCCTCCGTTGCAGCGGTTTCGACGGCCGACGCCGTCGGCGTTACCTACTACCCGGTTGCCGGTGCGGGCAGCAGTTGGTCGGCGAACGCCTTGCAGCAGTGGATTCGCAATGTCTCGGCCAACTACAACTGGACGGTCACCTTCGACCCGTCCGGCTCGTCGGCTGGTCGCCAGCAGTTCGCGCAGGGCACCGTTGACTTCGGTGTTTCGGAGATTCCCTACCAGCTTGCGGGTAGCGATAGCCCTGACCCGCGCCCGGCACGCCAATTCGCCTACGTGCCGATCGTGGCCGGTGGCACATCGTTCATGTACAACCTCGTAATCGGTGGTCAGCGCGTCACCAACCTCCGGTTGTCGGGTGACGTTCTCGCGAAGATCTTCACGGGTGTGATCACCAAATGGAATGACTCCGCGATCGCGGCCGACAACCCGAAGCTCGCGTTGCCGGCAATCCAAATCGTGCCCGTCGTGCGTTCCGACGGTTCGGGCACAACCGCCCAGCTCACGACCTGGATGCGCTCACAGTATGGTTCGACCTGGAGCGCCTACTGCGCCCAGGCTGGCCGCGCCAACTGCGGCATCACCTCGAACTATCCGATCGTGTCGGGCTCGGCATTCGTGGGCCAACAGGGTTCCGACGGCGTCGCCGGGTTCGTGGCGCAGACCCGCTCCGTGGGTGCGATCACTTATGTTGAGGCGTCATACGCCCTCAACGCGCGGTTTCCCGTGGTGAAGGTGCTCAATGCCGCGGGCTACTACACCGAGCCGACCGCCTCCAACGTGGCCGTGTCACTGCTCGCTGCCGTAGTCAACAACGACGCAACCTCGCCCGACTACCTCACCGCCAACCTCAGCGGCGTCTTCACCAACGGTGACCCGCGCACCTACCCCCTGTCGTCGTACTCCTACATGATCATTCCGACGGCGCTCGAGTCGGGTTTCACCGAGAACAAGGGGCTCACGCTCGCCGACTTCTCCTCATACTTCTTGTGCGAGGGCCAGCAGCAGGCTGAGGTGCTCGGCTACTCACCGCTGCCCGTGAACTTGGCGGCGGCGGGCCTTGATCAGATCCAGAAGATTCCCGGCGGCAACCCGATCAACAAGTCGATCGCCACGTGCAACAACCCGACCTTCTCGCCTGACGGAACGAACAAGCTCGCCAACTCGGCGCCGCAGCCGCAGGCGTGCGATAAGCGGGGAGCCGACCAATGCCTTACCGGCACCGGCGGCGCGCAGGAGGCAACGCCCGGAAGCAGTGGCGGAACGGGCGGCGGCACGAAGTCGCCCACCGGCGCGGGCACCGGTGGCAGTGGCGCCGGACCAACAGCGGTCAATGGCGAAGCGGTGGGGCTCGCGCTCGGAGGAGACCCGGTCGTGGCCGGCTCGCCGATCGACCTGCCTGAGCGGGGCATCCCGACCCCGGCCCTCGTCTTCATGATTCTTGGCGCGGTTGGCGCCCTCATCGCCGTGCTACTGCCGCCCGTACTAGCGCGGCAGCGTGCCGCGGCGACCGCGGGCGCGGCGAGAGGCCCCACCCGCAGACCGCGAGTGCGCGTGCCCCGCGCGCGACCGATTCCAAGTGTTAACCTGCGCGCCGTGTTTAGAAAACGTGGTCGTGCTGTGCCTCCGTTGGGGGACTCATAACGTGAGCGCCATGTTGATCTCCTCCACCCGGATGCCGCGAGCCGTGGCCGCGATTCTGGTGGCGCTGACAGTCGGAGCCTTCGCCCTTGTCAGCCCCAGCATCGAATCGGCGGATGCCGCGACCCCAACGCCTGCCGTGACGGTGAAGTGGAACGGCGACACGTCGTCCGCCGCCCAGTATCAGCCCGACCGCCTGCCGTCGAGCCCGCACTTCGATGACTTCTCGGGGCTCAGCATCTCGGTGTCGCAGACCACGGGACTTCTCGATCAGGCGATTCGGGTGAGCGTCGAGGGATTCGCGGGCACGACAACGGTGCGGCGTGAGGGCGTCAACTACACCAACGCGCAGAACTACCTGCAGGCGATGCAGTGCTGGGGCGATCCGGAGTCCCCCGGCTTTCGGGAGACCTGCCAGTGGGGTGGCCGCGGCTTTACGGGCTTTGGCGAGATCGTTCCGCCCGACAACACTTACCGTGTCGGCCCTGCTGACTGGACGCCGGGTGCCGAAACCGGCCACGACATCCCGTTCCGCACGGTTGACGGCGATCTGATCACCGGCCGGCCCGTGCTGGTCAACAACAAGGCCGAGTACCCCTTGCAGCAGTATTTCAGCGGGGCAACCTCCAACGAAATCACGAGCGCGCGCGTGGGCTCTGACGGCACTGGCTTCTTCGATTTCGAGGCGCAGAGCTCGGTGACCGCACCGCAGCTCGGCTGCGGACGGGCCTCACAATTGCGCTGCTGGTTGGTGATTGTTCCGCGCGGTTCGCACTTCGGCGGCGGTGAGAGCTGCAGCAGCGTGCGGGATTCCGGCACGAGGCCAGACCCCTACGAGCCGTATACCTATGGGCGTCCCAACTCGGTGCAGGGCGGCAGCCCCATCAACGACCAGTGCGACTACTGGGACAACAGAATCGTCGTACCCCTCGACTTCGCGCCGACGAACCTGAACTGCGCGATCGGTAGCACTGAGGTGCGCGTCATCGGCTCGCAACTCATGGTCGGGGCGATGACGTCGTGGCAGCCCAACCTGTGCCAGACGGTTAAGAGCACGTTCAGTTTTTCGACCAACCCCGACACGGTCGCCCGCGCGCAGGTTCTCGAGTCGGGCACACTGACGCCCAGCATCGCTTACTCGGGCTATCCGTTGAGTCCGGGTGAGTTGCTGACAGAAGACGAGCGCACACTGCTCACGAAGACCCAATTCAAATACGCGCCGGTTGCCATCTCGAGCGTAGTCATCGGCTTTCTCGCCGAACCGGCGAACGGCCGAATTGAAGAACTCAACATCTCGCCGCGCCTCATGGCCAAGTTGCTGACGCAGTCATACAAGTTCACGGTGCCCTCAAACAGTTCAGATCCGACGCGCAACGTCGCTCACCTTGGTGCCGTCAACCGCACCTACAACTACCTCAACCAGGATCCCGACTTTCGGGCACTTAACCCCGACACCTACGAGGAGTTCACGAGCAACCCCGCGATTCTGCTTCCCGGTCCGTCCGGAGCAGATGCCATCAAGCAGGTCTGGCGTTGGATTCTGGCCGACTCCGACGCGGTGGCCTTCCTCAACGGAACGCCCGATCGCTGGGGTATGACCGTCAACCCCTACTACTTACCGAAGGGCAACGCGGCCGCTGTTGTGCCCTGGTACCTCGACGAAGCGAAGAATGATCTCGGCTCCAATCCGGTGCAGCGCGCGGTCGGTCTCGCCAACATCGACGGCACCCCACAGAAACTTTCTGACATGCCGCTCGACTCGTTCCCGAAAGACGACGAGAGTCTCGTGCCGCTGCAACTCACCCTCGAGACGTCGCGTTTCGACACCATTCAGTTCGCGCCCTATACCGAAAACCTACTTTCGGGTGCACGCCAAGCGTTCCGCGCTAACCCCAACTCAAGAACGGTGTGGGACGCCACGAGGCTCAACTCGGAGGGCGAGCAACCCGGTGCTTGGGTGTCGAGCGGCACGCAGCTGCCAGGGTCAAAGTTCATGATCACCATCACCGACAGCCCGTCGGCGGCGCGGTACAGCTTATCGACGGCAGGAATCCAGGTTCCCAACAGCACTGCGATCGTGCGCGCCGACACCACAGGAATGACCAATGCGCTCGTGGGTCTCGCCCCGACGACCGTCAACAACGTGCTTCAGGTTGACCCCAAGCTCGTGCCGCAAGACGGCTACCCCATGACCATGGTGACCTACGCCGCAGTGAACGTAACCAAGGCGAGCGCCCCTGCGCGCACCGTGATCTCGTCGATGCTCAAAGAGGTCACGACCTCCGGTCAGGTGCCCGGCACGGCGCTCGGCCAGCTGCCCCCCGGCTACCTGCCCATCACTGCCGCCATGAAAGCTCTCGCCACCGTGGCCGCCGCCGAGATCGCCGAGTATGTGGCGCCCAACACGACCAAGTCCGGCACGTCTACTAACGGATACGCACAAGAGGGGTACGACTCGGGGTCAGTTGCCGGTGGCGCGACCGATGCCGCCGGCGTTGACCCCACCGTCACGACCGGGGTCGATGAGTTGTCGGATGCCCGCACCCCGGCATCCGCTACCGAGCCCATCGCCCGCAACGGGCTGCTGATTGCGCTCGGCATCGGGCTCGCAGGGTTTCTGATCGCACCGATTTTGTTCCGGGGGAGAGGCTTCCTCTAACCACCACACGCTTCTTGTGGGTATCCCGCTCCGCCCACGAGAAAACCCCTCATCGAACCGCAAAGCCAATGAGGGGCTAGTCCGACATCGGACTGGAACTACTGGGGCACCATACCAAACAGAAGTTGGAAAACAATGCAGAACAAGAGCAAGCTGCGCCTCGGCGTAGTCGCCGCATTCGCGGTCGCGGTAGTCACGCTCGGCGTGTCCGCACCGGCCTATGCTGACCCCACCCCTCCCGGATCGTTCAAGCCCCTCGTCGGCGTCGGTTCTGACACCACCGAGAATCTCGTCAACGGCCTCGGAACCGTTGTCACCAACATCGGTTCGTACGACGCCACCGGCTCTACCACCATCCAGGTGCGTTCCGGTGGTGCCACCTTCAACCGTCCCAACGGATCCGGCAACGGACAGAAGGCACTCACCGCATCCATCAACCCGAACGGCAACGACAAGTGGCCGGCCGGAACTGGTGCCGACATCACCGGGCAGGTCGACTTTGCCCGTTCGTCGAGCGCGCCCAGCGGTTCGCTACCAGGTACGCAGCTCACCTTCGTTCCGTTCGCCCGTGACGCAGTGAGCTTCGCGGTGAGCGCTGCGAGCGACTTCCCCCGCGACATCGCGCTCGGCTCGGCGGGCCAGGACTCCATCTCTCCTGCTCCGTTCACGCTGCGCAACATCTACCGTGGCACGGTCACGAGCTACACCGACGCAGGCTTCAACTCGGTGACGATCCGCCCGCTTCTGCCCCAGACCGGCTCGGGCACGCGCTCGTTCTGGATCGGCCAGCTCGGCCTGAACGAAGGCCAGATCACGGCCGGTGGTGTTGCGACTGACCTGGGCAACACGGTTCAGGAGCATAACGGCAACTTCGTGACCGGCGCGGGCGACATCGTGCCCTTCTCGGTCGCTCAGTTCATCCAGCAGGGCAACTACGCGGCGCTTCCGACCGCGGTCGTCGAGCGCCGTGGCAACATCCAGCTCGGCAACATCGGCACCATCAAGCCCTACATCCCCTCCACCGGTGGCGGCGTCGAGCTCAATGCCTCCTTCCCGGTCACCCGCCTGGTCTTCAACGTCGTCTCCACCGCGCGCCTCACCGGCGTTTCGGCGGCCGATGTGCAGCTCCAGCAGGCGTTCGTCGGCACCACGTCGCAGATCTGCGCGGCCTCGGCGACCATCAAGCAGTACGGATTCGGCACGATCGGTTCGCTCTGCGGCAACACCACCACCTACAAGCAGGGCTACAGCTTCTAGCCCCCGCTAGTTGTTGAGAAAAGGACACACGAATCTCATGAAGATCGCTAAGAAGTTCGCCGCGCTGGCTATTGCCGGTGCCATGGTGATCGGTGGCGTGGCTGTTGCCCAGTCCGCTTCGGCCGCAGCAATCGCCGGCACCATCACCATCACGCCGACCGCTGGCAATGTCAACACCGACACCAACTTCCTCAACAGCATTGCTGTGACCACGGGTGCGCCCGCCGGCTACCGCGCGCTAGGTGGAACGTTCATCTACCAGGGTGGTGTTGAGGTTGGGTCTATTGCCCAGGCTCGCACCACGGCAATGGTCTCCACGGCTGGCACGAACGGCCTTGACGGCAACCCTGCCGCCATGGACCGCGTGATCATCCCGACGAACACCTTCCTCAGCAGCAAGCTGCTCAACGATGCATCGTTGAGCACCCTTGTCTCGGGCCAGTTCGAGCTGCGTTGGTACTACTTCGCGTCGAGCACCTCGCCTAACCGCGTGACAGACCCGTATGTGAAGCTCGATATGACCTACAACGCCACCACGGGTGCGTGGTCTGTCTTCACGGCAGCTATCCCCACGGCGGTCTCGCTCACCGCGAGCGCGTCAGGTAGCACGGTCAGCCTCGCCGCAACGGTCAAGAAGCCTGACGCTTCGACGGCCACCGACGCAGTCGGAAACATCCTCTTCAAGGAGGGTGCGACGACCGTTGCAACCGTCCCCGTCGCATTGGGTGTCGCCAACGCGTCGCTCCCGGGTATCGCCGATGGTGCGCATAGCTACACCGCTGAGTTTGTTCCGACCGACGCCGTCTACAGCGGTTCGACCTCGGCTGGCTCGTCTGTGTCGGTTGGTGGCGTTACCGCCACGTCAACGATCAACGTGACGATTCCCAGCAACGTGGGCGCGCTCACGTTGACGGGCGTCTCGACGAGCGTCAACCTCGGCACGGCAGTACTCAGCACGGGCACCCTCAACGCGAGCGGCACCCTCAACGCGGTCGTCACCGACTCGCGCCAGCTCGACGCCAACGCATGGAGCCTCACCGGCCAGGTGGGCAACTTCATCGCTGGCGCCAAAACCCTTGACGGCAAGTACCTCGGCTGGATGCCGTCGGCGACCGGTATCGGTACGGCCGGCGCGGACGTAGCTCCGGCCACGTCGACGGGCAATGGCCTCAAGACGATCAGCACCCTCGCCACGGGCTCGCCCAGCAACAGCGGAGCGGTGACCAACGTCTCCGCCCTGCTGCAGCTCAAGGCACCGGCCAACACGCCCTCCGGCGCGTACGCGGCAACGCTCACCCTGACCCTCATCTAACGAGGATCGCCCTGGGGCGGGTTGGTCGACTTCGGTCGGTCAGCCCGCCCTTCACCCGGCTACATGCGCAGTACATGCGCCGTTCACCACCCGCTTGTTTGACGATGATTGGCTGCTCCAGATGTTTCGAATCGCCAGCCCCTTCTCCGCCGCGCTCATCGCAGTGACGCTGGCGTTTGCCCCGGTCGCGCTGACTGCGGTCGCCGCCGAGCCTGCGGCCGCGGCATCCGCCGCCGACGTCACCTGGAGCGTCGAGCCTGCCGCTACGCCTGAGGGCAAGCGCCGCACTTTCGAGTACACCGTCGACCCGGGCACCCAGATCGTTGACAATGTCGTCATCACCAACCGCGGCGAGACCGCAGCCGAGTTCGTTGTCTATGCGACCGATGCGATCAACGAGTTCGACACGGGAGCGTTCGGCTTGTTGAAAGCCGACGAGACTCCTATCGATGCGGGGGCGTGGATCACCACGGCCGATCAGAAGCTCACGCTGCAACCCGGCACCGAGGCTGTTGTTCCGTTCAACCTGCTTGTGCCTTCCGACGCGGCGCCTGGTGACCATGTTGCGGGAATCGTCGCGGCCGTCGTCACGCAAGGCGACCAAGACGGCGCCGCGGTCACTCTCGAGCAGCGCGTCGGCGCGCGCGTCTACCTCACGGTCTCAGGCATCCCCGAGGCCGGCGTCGATGTGAGCGGCATGACCTCCGGATTCGGGCCCTCATTCAACCCCTTCGCCCCCGGCGAGCTCGACTTGGCGTACACAGTCAGAAACACCGGAAACGTGCGCCTCGACGTCAACCAGACCGTCACGATTACGGGGCCGTTCGGCATCCCGCTCGGCGAGTACACGCCGGACCCGATCGAAGAGCTCCTCCCACGTCAGAGCGTGCGCGTCGAAGCCCGCATCCCGTCGATCGTCGCCGTGTTCCTTGCGTGGTCGAACGTGTCGTTGACTCCCGGCGCGGTTGGCACGGCCGGCGTGCTGACGGATGCCGCGGCCGAGGCCACACCAACCCTGACCCCCACTCCCACTGAAACTCCCGACACCGCCGCGGTCGTCGACGACGCGGATGCGATCGAATTCGTTCCGGCATCGGCGAGCGTTGCAACTCTTGCCGTCTCGTGGACACTGCTTGTGTTGGTTCTGCTCGCTATCGCGATCCTGTCCCTCGTCGTGCGCTACATGTCGGGAACACGCGAACGCCTCTATCTCGCGATCGACGAAGCCGCCGCAGCCGCACGGGATGAGGCGCTCGCCGAGCGCGAGAAGGCTCAGTCGTGAGGCGCTCGTTCGCGGCCGCGGCGTCCATGCTCGGTTCCGTTGTGCTCGTGGCTGTACTGCTCGCGGGAGCGAGCGGGCCCGTGGATGCCGCCCCCACCCCCACCCCCGCGCCGAGTTCGGAGATTCCGATTGCCGTCGTGATCCCCGACATTGAGCAGTCCACCCGCGCGCCCAGCAACTCGAGCGGTTCAGGCTCCGGATCGGGATCATCGACCCCGCCAGCGCTTCCCCCCTCAGGCCCCGACGGGGCACCCGTGCCGCCGAAAGTTCCGAGCGAGAATGCGCCAGCGCTCGAGCTCGACAAATTGAGCCTCTCGAAGAACGACTGGATGACCGCCACAGGCACCGGCTACACGCCCGGCGAGAAGGTGCAGTTCGTGCTATATCCGGGCGCCATCGTCATTGGCAGCTACCTTGCCGATGCGTCAGGCAAGGTCGTTGCGCGCTTTCGCATTCCGGATGACACGCGCCCCGGAGATCACGTGCTTGAAGCCACCGGCTGGGAGTCAAAGCGCGTGGCCAACGGCGCGTTCACGGTCGTGACCTCTGGTTCAGGCGGCGCTGTGGTGCCGTGGCTGTGGTGGGTGCTGCTCGTGCTCGGTGTTTTGCTAGCCTCGCTCATCGCGCTCGCAATCTACTATCGCGAGTCGATTCGAGGCTTCTTTGGTGGAATGGATGCCGCGCCAGAGGCCGCGCCATGACCCTGGTCCTCGATCCGCCTGCCGTGGCACCGCCGCCGCGCAGCAGGCCACTGCCGCTGTGGTTGCGGCGACCGCCGAAGAAGAATCGCCCGAAACAACCAGCGCCGACCCCGCGCGAGATTCGCTGGTGGGTTGGCGTTGTCTGGCTGCTCCTGTCGGCGCTCGCGCTCGGTTTCGTCGCCCATGTGACCCTTGTCGGCTCGCTGCAGCACGCGCGCTCGCAGTATGTGCTCTACCAGCAGCTGCGGACTGAGCTTGCTCTCGCCACTGCCCCGCTCGGTCAGCTCGACGTTGATAAAGTGCTCGTGCCGAACGGCACCCCGATCGGGCTCATCACGATTGACAGCATCGGGGTCAGCGAGGTCTTCGTGCAGGGCACCCACCCTGCTGACCTTGCCGCGGGCCCCGGCCACCGGCGCGATACTGTGATGCCTGGCCAAGAGGGCACAAGCATCATCATGGGTCGGCAGGCCACCTACGGTGGGCCGTTCAGCGGTCTCGCTGGGCTCACGATCGGGGACACGATCGAAGTCACGACCGGCCAGGGCACGAGCAAATACGAGGTGTTCGCGATCCGTCGCGAAGGTGACCTGCTGCCCGAACCGTTGGCTTCGGGGGCAGGGCGACTCGAACTGATCACTGCCGACGGCATCCCGCTTGCCCCTACCGGCGCACTTCACATTGACGCGTCGCTCACCTCTGGAGTGGAAGAGACCCCGTCGCCGATCTTCACGAAAGAGATTCTCGACCCCGGCGAGCTGGCTATGGGCAGTGATGCGAGTGGCTGGTTTACGACCCTGTTCTGGTTTCAGTGGCTCGCGATCGCTGCCGTCGCCTTGCGTTGGGTGCGCACCAAATGGGGAATGTGGCAGACCTGGGTGATCACCGTGCCCGTGCTGCTCGCCCTCGGTGCCGCTACCGCCGGCGCCGCCATGACCATGCTTCCTAACCTGCTCTGACCCCGGAGATCCCCATGCCAGAAGAAACTGTGACCGCCGAATTCGCGGCGCTCATCGACGAGAGCGACTCCCGCGAGCTTGCGCTCTACGAGGCGCCCGTCGGCCCTTTGGCGACGCTCGAAGCTCACTCGATTTCTGCGTGGTTTGGCGACCGCAAGGTGCTCGATCGCGTCGACCTCACGATGGAGGCCGGCAAGATCACGGCCCTCATCGGACCCAGTGGATGCGGCAAGTCCACCTTCCTGCGCATCCTCAACCGAATGCATGAGATGGTTCCCTCGGCATCTCTCGCCGGTGAGGTGCTGCTCGACGGTGAAGACATCTACGGTGCAAACCGTCGCCTCACCCAGGCGCGTCGCGATATCGGAATGGTGTTTCAGAAGCCCAACCCGTTTCCCGCGATGTCGATCTACGACAACGTCATCGCGGGACTCAAGCTCACGGGCACGCGCGCGAGCCGCGACGAAAAAGACCTCCTCGTCGAGTCGAGCCTGATGAAGGCCGGACTGTGGAAAGAGGTGCGCGACCGACTGCGCCAACCGGGAGGTGGACTCTCGGGCGGCCAGCAGCAGCGGCTATGCATCGCCCGTTCGCTCGCCGTGCGCCCGCGCGTGCTGCTCATGGACGAGCCCTGCTCGGCACTCGACCCCACCTCCACTCGTGTCATCGAAGAGACCATGCTCGAACTTGCGCGCGAGGTAACCATCGTCATCGTTACCCACAACATGCAGCAGGCACAGCGCGTTTCAGACAACTGCGCGTTCTTCCTCGCCGCCCAGGGCACACCGGGTGCGATAGTCGAGCAGGGCGACACTGGGGTGATGTTCGAGAACCCCACCGACAACCGCACCCTCGACTACGTCAATGGCCGCTTTGGCTAAGGGCACACCTTCGCCCGACAACGCCGCGCTTTTTCGCGCGTACCACCGGGCGACCGATCGGCGGGTCGCAGTGCGTGACACCCTCATCGGGTGTGTTGCCATCGCCGCGGTTGTGGCGGCGGCAATGCTCGGCGTGGCCAACGCCCCAGCGGCGGTGCCGGGGGCCACCGTCGACACGGTGGCCCCCGTGGCGCCGGTCGAAACGGTGGCCCCGTTGTCGCCGGTTGCGGTGCTGCCATCACCGGATGCCGCGATATCGCTGCCTATCCCTGCCACCGGGTCTGGCCCCCGCCACTGGTCGATCAGCATTGACACAACCGGCTACCAGACCGAGATCGACCAATGCCTGTGGGTGCGCATGGACCTGGGACTCGCTGCGCCCGTGGTCGGTGCCCACAACTATTGCGGGGGCTCGGTCGTGCTCGAGATGGCGATAGGCGACACGGTGACGCTGTCGGGAACGGGTCTCGACGGGGTCTACCGGGTATCGGCCGAGCGGCTCGCGTGGGCAGGCGATCAGGCTGCGGCGGCAACCGCGGGGCTCACTGCGGCAGTCATTTTGCAGACCTGTTTTTGGGTGGACGACGGCAGCGAGCGGTTGCTCGCCCTGCTACCTGCGTAGTTTCTAGGGTGCTCACGAGCGCCGCTGGTTGGCGCGGACACCGGCCCGAGTGATCAGCGGGGGCCGTCGCGCCCCCGCCGCCCGCGAGCGCAGCGGTGCAGTTGCGTGGCTCAATCAGCATGCGCAAACCTTCCACGTCTCAGACACCGTCGGGCATCCAGACGCTCGTCAACGGGGGCACCAACCACGACTGGGCGAAACTCGTGCAGCTCTTCGCGGAGCTGCCGATGACCGAAGACAACGTCACGGTATTCACGCGGCGCATGCGCCGAGAGAACGGCGACGACGACTGGTGGAACCGCAACAATCCGCTCAACAACGGGTGGGGTTCGGGCGGCAGTGGCGGGCTCAGCAGCTAGGACAACTTGGTGATCGCGGCTGAAAACGCGGCCGCGTCGTTCAGCGGAAACGCAGGCTACGGTGGCTTCGTTTCGGCTTTTCGGCGAGCGCTGCCACGCCAGACGTTGAGTCTCAGATCTGGGCATCACCGTGGGCATCCGGGCACTATGCCTGTGGCGACCACTGGTGTCACCGCGGCGGAATGCTGAGGCGCAGGGCGCGCTCGGCGAGCCGCTCGCGTTCCATGCAGGCCAGTTGCCGTTCGATTCGGTTCGCGCGGGCGCACCCGCGCAGGCTGGGTCACGGTGATCCCGTTTGGCCTCGTGCTCGCGATCATGAACACCACGTTTTGTGCCGCCCTCACCTTTTTTCATCTCGGGGTGTCGCTCGCGTTTGAGATTCTTGGTCCCCTCATTCTTTCGGTGGTCATCAGTCGGCGCGCCTCAAGCTGGCTGTGGGCAGTGCTCGCTTCCGGTGGCATCGCGCTGTTGGCTCGGGGCGGCTTCGCCGACCTCAACCCGATCGGTGTGGTGCCCGCACTCGGCGCCGGTGCAATGTGGGTGGCCTACATTCTCGGGTGGCCTATATTGCTATTGTCGGGCTATTGGCGGATCGCACCGGCCAACACTCTTCGCGCTTCGACGGCCTCGCCATCGCCATGTCAATCGGCGCGATCGCGACCGTGCCGTTGGGCGTTGCGACGGCGGCCCGTGCGATCTTCAGGCCTGAGGTGTTGTTGATCGGATTCGTGGTCGCCCTGCTGTCGTCAGCTGTTCCTCACGGACTCGAGCTGCTCGCACCGCGGCGAATGCCCGCATCGACATTGTCGATTGCCTGAGCCCGGCGCCCGGCGCCCGGCCTCGCCGCGATTGCCTGCAGGGGCACGGCTCCAGCCGCGCACGAAGGCGACGTGGAACCGTTGGGGATACTGTCCGACTCGCTCAAACTCGTACACGTTGAGCATCAGCTGCATGGGGCAACTGGGTGCCTGGGCGCACGTCTTCACGAGTTGCTCGTCGATGAAGAAGTTGGTGCGGCCGGGCATCCATTCGACCGAATAGAGGTGCGGTTCGGTGGCGTCGCCGAGCAGCTCAACCTTCTCAAAGTCGTCGACCAGTGACCGGTCGTGCCAGGGATGGATGCCCATGCCGACCGCCGCGCGCCCCTCTTCGATGTCGGAGCCGAAGATCTCCATGAGACAGATCTCGCCGGATTCGTGCGGCGCTGTTGAAACCCGATCAACCACAGCGCCACCATGCAGTTGGGTGCCGCGCTCGCGCTCGCCTGCACCTCAACGAGCCCGTAGGTGGGGGGTGTAAAGCTGTTGGGTGGCCTGGTGTTCGGGCACGATCAGCCCGTCACGAAAGTGTCGGCCGTCACGACCGTCACGACCGTCCCGGCCCCTAACGCACGCCCGTCTGCAGGTTGCTCACGCGCAGTGGACAGTCGAATTCAGGTGACCAAGGTTTGGTCATCGTCAATGCGAAGAGTGAGCCCGGCGCCCGGCTCGAAGCGCGCGCGGGCGCGTTCACGGCTCTACCACTGCGGAAGGTAGAGCGGCAACCACCTCCTCTCGTCGAGCGAGCGGAAGCGATCCTCGAAGTTGAGCAGGTAGCCAGAGCGGTGCATCGCACCCCAGTGCCAGCGACCCCCGACATGGCTGGTATAGTCATACGGTTGCTTTGCAACAGGATGCGCCCGTAGCTCAGCGGATAGAGCAATTGACTACGGATCAATAGGCCGGGGGTTCAAATCCCTCCGGGCGCACCAATCACTCTCAGCCAGATGAGGCCTAAAACCCCCGGTCAGCGGGGGTTTTCTGGTTTTCTGAGTTCGGCGATTCTCTGGGCGCCGAGCTGTGAATCCGGGCGGGTGTGATCCATCAGGACATCTCTGACGTTTGAGCATCAATAGATCTCTGACGCTTCGGGGGTGTTTGGTCCTGACACTTCTGCCTCGATGTTTGAGGGATGAGCCGTGTTGAACCTGTCGATCCCCGTGTCCGTCTTGCCATAGTT
>Ga0105046_10002363_pt1 | contig 29783 bp, 24 predicted proteins | sample MAT03_FD_78385 | JGI IMG/M metagenome (GOLD analysis project Ga0105046, IMG submission 78385) | Freshwater microbial communities from Lake Fryxell liftoff mats and glacier meltwater in Antarctica - MAT-03 (megahit assembly) | ecosystem: Environmental > Aquatic > Freshwater > Ice > Liftoff... | reverse complement strand
GATTGATTTATATGGACTTGATAAATCATTTATTAAAAGATAACAAAATTATATTTATTAAAAACTTTTTTAATAAATATAATTTAAAATGGATATGCTTAAATTGAGATATTATAAATTAATAAAATATCGGAATATTTAGGATATAATGCAAAAATATATTTTGTAGATGATTTGGAAAATACGGCTCTCTTAAAAATATATGCATACGCATATATTTTTAAGAGTAAAAATTTTTTAAACCAGTACAAAATAAATAATGTTATATTATAATATGATATTGTATGAAAAAAATAGATACATCAAAAACGATTTTGGAGAAACAAATCCAAAATATAAACAAAATTACTCCATTGGAAATGATTCCAGATTTACCGGATAAAGAAATGAAAACTTTTCATAAATATTTAGATAATTGTAATACATATTTTGAATTTGGTTCGGGTGGTTCAACATTTCAAGCTTCCAAAAAAGATAACATTAAATGTATATATTCTGTCGAAAGCGATCAATTTTGGATTGATAAACTTTATCAGTATCCCGTTATAAATCAAAGTAAAAAAGTTAACATTTTGTATATTGATATAAAGGCACTTCCTAATAATTATGGTTATCCCGGTAAAGATAGCACATATAATGACTGGATTAAATATAGTAGAGCTTTCATTAGTTTAAATGATAGTATTAAAAAATCAGTGGATTTAATTTTAATAGACGGACGGTTTAGGGTAGCATGTGTATTAAACTTATTCGATGAAATTGATAAAAATACTTTTATTTTGTTTGATGATTTTTTTAATAGGGGGTATTATCATATTGTTTTAGATTATTATACTGTTATTGAAAAAGTGGGAAGAATGGCAGTAATGAAAAAGAAAAATATATTACCCCCAAAAAAAGCAATAATATATGAGTATGAAAATGATTCAAGATAATATATATTGTGCATGAATATTTAATTATTTTCATAATATCCCAATTTAAGCATGTATGTTTTCAATTATTTATTACCTTTTAGTAAATGATTTACAAAGTCCATATAAATCAATCATTTTCAAACTTTTTTAAATAAACGCGAAAAAACTATTCTTAAATTATTTGATCCAGTCAAATCATTCAAGAAAAATATTTCAAGCACATATAAATGTTCTTTAAAATATCATCCTTTAAGAAGTAATTATAAGTATACGGATAAACTTTTTATTGGATCATGATGGATCAGCAGCCACTGTCAAGGAATTGGGCTTACTTGGTATATAAACTATAAAATGTTTGATGATATTTGCAACCACATTGATAATGAAATGAAAAATATTGGTACGTCTGACGCCAAATTAGCAAAAAAAGTCAGAGAATATTTAACAGTTGACAGAGAAATTTTTAATACTAATTATTATCAATAAAAATTATCAATTGTTATTATAAGAACGATGACATTTGTTTGGAAAGATTGTTTTACAAAATATTTATAATTTCAGAGAAATTATAAAAAATTTTCATCAAAAATGTTGGAAGATTTGGTTCGACAACAACAGAAAGAAATCAACATTATAAATTCTTTTCTTAAAAATCATCCGTCACAAATTTTGGATATTGGTTGTGGTTTGGGCATATATGATTTAGCTTTATATGATTTTTATAAAAAGGATATCAAATTTATTTTATTGGATAAAACTACCACTAACGATGATGAAAAGAAAATACACTATGGATATCGAGAAAAAGCTGCTTTTTATAATAATTTAGATTATACCAAAGATTTTTTACAATCAAATTGTATTGATGAAAAACATATGGAAATAATTAGTGTGAATGATAACCAAAATATTACCAATGAGTATTTGAAAAATAATTTATCAAATATTGATTTGGTCATATCAATTATATCATGGGGTTTTCATTATCCTGTTGAAACATATTTGGATACTGTTTATCAAATTATTTCTGACCATGGTATATTGTGTTTGCAGTGTCGAAATATTGGTAAAAATTTACCAATACTACAATCTAAATTTAATATTTTGTGGCCTGATGTAAAAAAAATAAGGGAAGGATCACTTTTAATATGTCAAAAAATATTATGAATATATTCCATAAATAATAAACGATGATAATTGACAACTTGTTAAAAATTAATAACTATTAATTTTTAATAGATCTATTACACACAGGTATTTTATTTGCGATATCATCAATTACTTTGACTCGATTTAATAATGTATGATTATTCCATACCAATTTATGTCCATTTTTCCTAATTTTATTAACGGCATCCTTATTTTTCGAATCCGTTACATATAAAATTTTTTCAGTTATGTTATCATAATTTACACTAATATAATTCTCCCCATCAACAAATCCTAATTCTTTCATTGGTTCTTTAACGAAATCATCATATGCTAATAATAGTGCTCCCGAAGCTGGAATTTCAAAAAATTTTCCTACTATGTAAGGAGTTTCACTGTTTGAGCAACATGTGATGGCAGCAACATACATACTTAAATATTCAATATATTTTCTGCCAAAATATTGATGGTTTGGATACCGATAAGATAAATGCTCTAAAACATCGATCGGATATTTTTTTGAAATTTTGCACACATGATCCCTAAATGGATAAATATTTTTGGCAACACAGCCTGATAATAATATTTTGTTAGTTGGATTGATGTTAAAATCCACCTTAAAATTATTATTAATAAAATGGGGTAACCATATGATTTTGTTTTTGTCAATTGTGGGATTAAATTTGGAAAAAATATAACCATATGTTGAAAATATATATTCAAAATTTTCAAAAATTAATTTTTTTATTTTTTTTATTTTGGGGGATGTTTTATGTAAATCGTCTACGTAAATACATTTAGTCCATTTTGTATATATGATGTCTTGAATATTATTTTGTATTACGGTATTAGCATCCCAAAATAGTACGATTGAAGGCAGTACACCAAACAGTTTAATAAAAAAATCCGATAATTTACAATCGATATCAGATTGATTGATTGAAATCCATCCCATTTTTTCAAGTTCTTTGTATGGAGTTCTCCAACCTTTATAAAAATAGTCAGGTTCGCCTTCATTACTTTTTCTGCATATGATAACTTTCATTTATATATCTAATACATAAATTATTAGTGAAATTATACTAACACCAATTAATTTGTTTTAATAATTCTTGGGCTTTATTGTCCCAGTTTTCGTTTTCAACAGTGACTTTGCGACAATATGATCGATCAATTTTTGCATCATGTATTATTTTTTTGATAGCATCGGCATATTCATCATCAGATGCTAAGTATGGTAAAATAATTCCATTTTTTCCATTTTTTATCAAATTAATATTATTAATATTTTCTTCGCAAACAATTGGTAATCCAACTTCACAATATTCTAGTATTTTTGCGTGTCCAGCACATGCTTTAATATTTTTTGGTCTAACATCCGAAAAATCAATACCACAATCAGCAAAATGCAAATATCTGTATTTATCCTCATGTTCATAAGGATAATGAATTATGATATTTTGACTATTTTTGAATATGGTGTCCCTTAAAATTTCAAGATGGATGCCATTTCTTGCAGAACAATTTAATGTTTCGTTTCCAAATGGAATATAAAATGATCCTGGAAATATGTGTAGTTCATAATCATTCCCTAATTTGTCCAATATATTTCTCATATTGAAAAATATTTTTCCACCATTGACTTTAATACGACCAGTATAAACAATTATGCTTTTTTTTTTATTAAAATCTTGAATTTTATTGGGATTATCTAAATAGTAACATGGCCAATATGCTTTTCCATTTTCCATATGTGAAGTTTTTTTAACACAATAAGAGTGGTTAATATCGTACGGATTTTGTAATTTGTCATAATCAATTTCCCTATTAGGTATACCCATATCAGATAATATGATTGAAGAATTTGGGATATGATTATCTATTGCAATTTTTGCGAAATCATTATTTTGGGCACATATAAAATCAACATGACTTATGATCCATTTATGAATACTTTTAGTTGACGCACCGATATCAAATAGTTTATGTATTCCTTGTCTGGTTTCTTTACCATGATACCATAATGGAGAATCAGATTTAACAATAAATTTAATATTTCTACTATTTTTATCTATTGAAATAATTTTTTTAATTGCTGGTACTATTGTTATTATTTGTACAAATAAAGCTTCACGAGAAATTAATATTAGATTAATATTTTGAATAAATTCATCCGTTATATTATCAATACAGATATAATTAATGCCATTTTCTTCATAATTATCATTTGTTGTCAAAAAATAAACATCGTGTCCTATTTTAGAAAATGATTTGGCAATATAATGTCCCTTATCCAAACTAAAATGTGTTATTTGTAATTTATTGATGTCATTTATATCATTAATTACCAATATTTTAAGCATAATATAATATCAATTATATTAAAAAAATTTGTATCTTGACAAATTTTTCGGAATGATAAAAACTTTTAATTTCATGCTATAAAATATACAATGATTGTACTAATTCCATTAGGAGGCTTGGGCGAAAGATTTAAAAAAAGCGGGTATAAAAAACCGAAACCATTAATTAATGTAATGGGGAAACCGATTATTTTTTGGCTTCTGGATAATCTAAAAATAAAAAATATTGATGCAATTGTTATTCCTTACAATAATGAACTAGCAAAATACAATTTCGAAGATATTCTTATTAAAAGGTATCCAAATCTAAAATTTATTTTTTTTAAATTAACAATGCAAACAGAGGGAGCGGCCGAAAGTGTTTTAAAAGGAATCGAATTGATTAACAAGGAAGATTGTCCAATATTATGCTTGGATGGCGATAATTTTTATACTTGCGATATTTTTTCGCATTGGAATGGAGAAAATTGTTTATTTTATTTCAATGATGAAAGTGATTCGTGTGCATTTTCGTTTATCAATTTTGGCACTGATAATAATGTAATAGATATTGTAGAAAAAAATAGAATATCAAATTATGCGTTATGTGGTGCATATGGTTTCAAATCATATTTTGAACTTAAAAAATATTGCAATCTCGTTATTGAAAAAAATATTAGACAAAAAAATGAATTTTATATGTCAAGTGTTATTAAAATGATGCTAGAAGACAAATATATGTTTACTGGTAAAAATGTAGACAAAAATTATTATATTTGTTTGGGGACTCCTTTGGATGTAAGAATATTTTGTAACAATTATCCTAAAATTAGTGCATTTGATGGCACAAATGTTTTGGATAGGCAACGATATTGTTTTGATTTGGATAATACATTGGTGACATACCCAAAAATTTTAGGGGATTATACTACAGTTAAACCAATTCAGGAAACAATTGATTTACTAAAATATTTAAAAAAAATGGGACATACAATTATTATTTATACAGCACGTCGAATGAACACACACAATGGTAATATTGGGAAAGTTGTTTCAGACATTGGAAAAATAACATTGGATACTTTAGAAAAATTTGGCATAGTATATGATGAAATTTATTTTGGAAAACCGTATGCAGATTACTACATTGATGATTTAGCCATATCCCCATTCGATGATTTAGAAAAAGAATTGGGTTTTTATAAATCAGCAATTGATACCAGATCATTTAACCATATTAGTTCTGGTGTTATACATACCTATAAAAAAACTGGAAAAGATTTATCAGGAGAAATTTATTGGTATACTAATGCACCAGATTCATTAAAAGATATGTTTCCAATATTTTTTTATTCGGATAAAGATTATTATATTATGGAAAAAATTAATGGTGTGCCATTTTCTAGATTATTTTTGTCTGAAGATTTAACTGTTGAGCATTTAAAACGCATTATAAATAGTATCGAAAGAATACATAACACACCATTAAATGATCAAAATAATATAAATATTTATGATAATTATTGTTCCAAAATTAGTGAACGCTATCAAAATTATGATTACAGTAAATTTGATAGATCCAAAGAAATTTATAATATTATTCACGATAAACTAAAACAGTATGAAATTAATAACTTAGGTACCAAATGTGTAATTCATGGTGATACCGTTTTAACAAATATATTAATTAATCAATTCGGTAAAATTAAATTTATTGACATGCGCGGAAAAATTGGTAATAATTTAACAATATTTGGAGACAAATTTTATGATTGGGCTAAATTATATCAATCGCTTTATGGTTATGATGAAGTATTGGAAAATAAATACGTATCAAAAAAATACAAAAATATGTTACTCAATTACTATCGGTCAAGATTTATAAAAAATTTTGGTGAAGAAAAATGGCACGATTTACAATTTATAACCGCTAGTCTCTTATTTACACTAATACCTTTACACAATAACGAGAATTGCGTTAAATATTATAATTTGTTATTGGAATTAATATAATGACGAAAACATATCAATAAATAATATATTATTTATTAATATAATGACAAAAATACTATTTGTAGAGAATATGGATTTAAAAAATGATAATTCAATGTCAACATGTTATAATCTAAAATGTTTGTCAATTAAAAATGACAGTAGATTTCATTTTTATGATCTTGGGGAAATGGAAGAAATAAACACTGACGAATTTAGTACAGTGGTATTCGGTTGCAGAGCACTTTATTTGTATAAGGTGTACAAAGGAATAACCAAAACTAATATTATGAATAAAAATATTAATTTATGCAAAATTAAAAATAAATATTTTATAATTCAGGATATGCATAGAAAAACTTATGGTGATATAAATATATTGTGCAAATTTTTAAAAGACAACGATTTTAATATAATTTTTACTTTTTATCATAACACTGAAGCAAATCACATTAGAAATAAAGTACGAAATGGTAAATATTTTCATCTGCCGCATTATATTGATACCTCAATTTTCAAGCATATGAATTTGGAGAAAAAATATGATATATTATTATTTGGTGCAATCCATCCAGCACACTATCCATTTCGAAAGAGACTATTTGAACTAATATTAAAAAACGAACAATTATTTAATGTACGTTTTATACCAAAACCCGAAGTATTCGATCCAACTATTTGTGAAAATGGATTAGCCGAATTAATAAATATGTCAAAAATTTGTATTGCCACCAAAAGCAGATACGATTATTTGGTTGGAAAATATTTTGAAATTAGCATGTGCAAATCTTTGATAGCTGGAGATATCCCAACGGATGGTATAAATATTTTTAAGGATAGAATTATTGAACTTGATAATAAAATGACTGACAATGAAATAATAGAAAAATTGAAAAATGGACTGGACCAATATGATAAATATTCGAAAGAAATAGATTTTTTGAGCGAACATATTGGACAAAATTATGGATTAAACAAATATGCTGACAAATTATATGATATTGTTAATAAAAATTAATTTCAAAACTAAGTTTTATTAACAATATCATCTATCAATTTTGTTCTATTCAGAAGGGTATGATTTTTCCATACCAAACTATATCCGGCAAATCTTATTTTATCAATTAATTCTTTATTATTGGAATCCGTTATGAACATAATTTTTTCTTCGATATTTTTGTAATTGACACTAATATAATTAATACCATCCATAAAACCCAAATGTTGCAATGGTTCAACAACAAATTCATCATATGCAATCAAAAGTGCACCTGAAGCTGGTATTTCAAAAAATTTTGATACAATATATGGAGTTTTTTCGTTTGAACAACAGGCTACCGAAGCAATATATTTATTAATATGTTTTATGTAATTGTGACCAATTATATCGTGATTTTGTTTATTGTAATATATTTGTTCCAATCTAACTATTGGATATTTTTTAGATAATGAATTGACATAATTTCTAAAAGGATATATATTTTTTTCGATACAACCAGTTAAAAGTATTTTATTAATTGGATTTTTATTAAAATCTACAGTAAATTTATTATTGACAGAATGCGGGTACCAAATAATTTTTTCGGGGGATGTAACTGCAAAAAATTTATCAAAAACGTATGCATATGTCGAAAAAATATAATCAAAATGTTTAATTATTAAATTTCTAAAATTAATTATTCTACCGGATGTTTGATGTAAATCATCAAAATAAATACATTTTATCCAATTATTATCCAGTATATCGTTAATATTTTTTTGGACAAATGTATTTGTGTTCCAAAATAATAATACAGTGGGAAGTTTATTAAAATTTTCAATAAAAAAATCTGATGGTTTACCACTAATTTTTGATTGATCAATACTATACCATCCAATATCTATTAATTGTTCAAAGGGTATTCTCCACGCAAGTTTAAAATATTCCTTATCGTTTTCTCTTATTTCGTTACATATAATAACTTTCATTTATATATATATTTGCAATAATTAAATTATTAAAATAATGACACAAATATAATTATATATTATATATAATCGCAATGAAAATAGCATACTATGAAGAAAATAATTATCACACAGAAATAATGGGAATGTTTTTGGAATATTTTTCTAATTCGGATACAGAAATAACTGTTTATAATAGTGCTGATATGTCCTCATCGGTTGATTATTTTAAAAAATTTAGTAATTTTAGTCTAAAATTACACAAGGAATTAATAAACGAATACGATTTGTATGATAAAATAATAGTTGGGTCTGCTGGTAATACCAAAGATTTGATAGATAAAATAGATCAAATCGATTATAATAAATTTATATTTATTTGTCATCTTAGTATTGATATCAAAAAACAGTATAAAAATATTATAGTCTTGACACCACTAAATTGTAAAATTATAATTAACCCCAATATTAAATATTGTTTACCCATTCATAATTATATTAAAGATGTGGTTCCATTCAAAAAAAATATATTAACTATTATTGGTCGTTTCAAAGATATTAACCGTGATACTAATGATTTAGTAAATTTAATAAATAAATATTATGACCTAGATTTTACAGTTCAAATTTTTGTGAGGGCAACAAAATTTGTTCCAAAAGTATTATTAAATTTATCCAAAAAATATCCAAATAAATTTAAAATTTTTTTAAAAACCAGTTCGGAAAAAATGGATGAATATTTAAAAATGTCTAAATATATTCTGCCATTAGTTAGTAAAAATAGTTGGTACCATAAAGATCGTTTATCTGGAAATATTGCATTAGCATATAATTATAATGTTCCTTTAATTATTGACGAGCAATTACAAGAAATATATCAAATTAAAAATTGTATTACTTACAAAAATTCTTTATCGGAAATTATCGAACAGATTGTATTGATGGATGAACAAAAGTATAACCAAATGGTATCCAAATTTATCCAATCAAAAAATGAAATTATCACTAATAATAACAGTATTTTGAAACAACTTATTTGCGAATAATTTTTTTGCACGGGGTGAAGAATAAAAAAACAAAATATAATTTCTATTTATATTATAAATGAAAATAGATTTTGTTTTAACCGCATGTAATTTATCGGATCATTATCTAAATCTTTATCCCAGTGTTGTTAAGGTTTGGAAAAAAAAATTCAATCTTGATTGTTACTTAATATTAATAGCAACATCAATACCAGATTTTTTGAAGGAACACGAAAAAAATATTATTCTATTTGAACCGATTGAGGGAATCAATGATATATTTATTGCGCAGGTAATTAGAATATTGTACCCCTGTTTATTTAATAATAAAAATATTTTGATTACTGATGTTGATATTTTTCCAATATCATATAATTATTTTATTAAATCAATCGAAAATATAGATAACAATATATTTATTACATATCGTGACGCATATTTAAAACAAAAAATGATTGGAATGTGTTATAATCTTGCTAATTCGGAAACCTGGAAAGAAATTTTTGGTATTACGAATATTGATAATATTATTTGTGCTATCAAACAATGGTATAACACAAATTATACAGGAGAAAAAAATTGTCCTGGTTGGTATGTGGATCAACAAAAATTATATGAATATGTTATGCAATGGAAACAAAAAGACGCAACTCGATTAATCATTTTGACAGATCATAATATGAATTTTAAAAGATTAGATAAACGCCGTCGCGAATACATACTTCAAAATATCGATTTAGTTAAAAATGATCTTCGAAAAGGAATTTATACTGATTTTCATACTATAAAACCGTACAGTAATTATAAAAAAATAATTGAAGAATTTGTTAATATAATTTGTACTCTCGAACAATAAATTAAAACATTGGTATATGATTTAATTTATTGGCATTATTGTCGCACCAATTCTTTTATGATATTTTATCAGGTCAATAATTTTAAAATCATTTCTGGTACAATTACGAATAACTTTTCCAACTTGCAATGTGTATTTATTATTTTTTTTGTCATACGACAATATTTTGGCACTATAATATCCATGGTCCAGGTATTGATAAATAACATTCTCATTTGTATCAATTTCATTAACTAATAATTCTTTATCAAAACAATATGTATTTCCGTATTGGTTTGTAGTAATAATTGACACAACAAAATTTACTAGATTATTTGTCCCAATATTTTTATTTGTATAAATAAATGTTGTATTATTGGGTGTATTATTGGTTGTGTTACCAGCAGAATCACTCGTAGAATAGTTTATTATAATTTGTTTGTTGGTTAAATTTTTATTATAAATATTACCAATGTAATATTCGGCATGATTTAAAATTATTGATTCATTAGCAAAACTAAAATTTTCAAATTTTGACAAAATATCTATTTGTTTATTCACAATATCTGATTTGTTTAAATAAATAATATTATAACCATCATACAATAAATAGTATGATAATTCATATAGAAAATCATTAATCAAACGATTATTTTCAATGATTATATATTTATGATTTTTGAAAATACGATGTCTTCCCATACATTTATAGTATGTATGTTTATGTCCAATCCATGTTGCCTGAAATTTGGATGTGCGAATATGCATTTCATTTAATGATTGTCCCTCAACCATTTTTAGACATGGTTGGTAAATATGTATATATTTAAACAGATCACACATTTTTTTCATAGCATTAAATGATCCCGCAAAAAATTTATCATTAGTGACTAATTTAGAATGTGTTGCGTATCTATCACGAATCAAAAATATTTTATTATCGGTAAAATTAATAAAATCTTTTTCTAGAACATGATCTTCAAAAATAAAATCCAATCTAGCTCTTATTACAATATCATATTTTGTATTATTTTTACCACAATAATCTTCAACAAGTTCAAAACATTTATTAATTTTATAATACATACCACATGCATTAATTGCATAACTTTTTAAATATGCATCAAGTTTATCTATTTTTATGCAACTATCGTTAATAATTTTTGTTTTCCATTCCTCAGAATATTTATCAATAACATGACTAACTGGTTTAAGTTGATCAATCACATAATCCTCGGCACATGAATCATTCCTCCATTTAAAATTAACATCAGTTTCTAATTCAGATGTATTATCCATTTTCCATAAATGTAAAAATATGTCCGCGTTTAAATTATCCAATAAATAACGTTTTAATGATGGTAAACATGTTGGAAAATCCCTAATCGAACCACTAAAACAAATAGCAATTTTCATTCAAATATAATATTCGAATGAAAATTAATTCACATTTATAGCGCATCAATAAAAAATTATGTGAAATCATTGGCTTATGATTTATAATATGGTAACTCAAAAAATATATATTATGAACCTAACCATAAATACTTTTAATCACATTTTCTACATTATATTTATTTTTGGATTGGATGGAAATATTTTTATGATCAAAAACTGTATCCATGTATACTACGATTTGTTTCCATAATTTTTCATCAGGAACATATGAAAGGGATCCAGCTTGTCTCAACATTTTTTTAACACTTGAATCCCCGATTAGTGCTCCCATATAACCATCATAAAATGGTTTACCATCGGATAATGTATCCAGCGCAATATTAAAACATCCACATGCGGCTGACTCACTAATTACTCTCGGATACGCATCTCTACCAGAAAATAATATATTAATTTTGGATTTATTATAAACATCTATCATTTCTTCGGATGTGCATGATTTTTTATTTTCGATCGAAACAAATGAAAGACTGGACAATAAATTTTTCATATCATTCGCCGATAAAATACTATTCAAATCACCAATATAAATTATTTTGTAATGCTTTTTGGTTGTTTCCAAATATTTTACAAAATGGAGAAAAAGATGATGATTTTTGGTGAGTTGTTTTTCGGTGGCGGCGAAACATAAATGGTACTCCCTTTCGCTATTATAATAAACAAACTTATCGAGCGCAAATTTATCGAACCTTACAAATTTATCGGATTTATAAATTCCGTCACAGCCATTTTCGTGATTCAAAACAATATAGTATTTTTGGTCAGTAACAAGTTTATTACATTTTTGTTCGAGTTGTTTCATTGATGTTGCTGGATAAAAAATAATTTTTGATGTATTTGGTATTAATTTCTTGAAAAAACTGTAATATGTTCCCCTAACAAAATAAACATTAGCATTATTAAAATGGGCGAAAGATTTGATGTCTTTGATTTTCCATATTTTTATTTCCGATAAATATGAAGGATATAATTTATTAGCATATACAAACATATTTTTTTCAATATCCGGATCATAAATAATATAATTCATATCTGTGCATTTTTCCATAATAGATATTTCCACGTAAAGAGTGAAATAAATATCATAATTGATAATATCATAAGCGAAACTATTATTTGGTGCTTCACAATAATCAAAATAAAATAAGGGCTGAGAAAGTTCATTGTTAATATTTTTATCACTGTCTGGTGGAATTTTATATATCCCAACTGATTTTTTATGACTGATAGTATCACGAAATAATTTTTTGAAATCGGATAGTACCTGATTTTTTTCGTACCCATTATATTTATAGCGAACATCCATACACTGAATAATTGTATTAATCCATGCATCAATATTACTATAATTATCCACGATGCATTTTTTATCTAAATTTTCATGGTTACCTACATTTTGGGATGTAACTATATTACAACCATTGGCTATCGCTTCAACCAAAATATTTGGGTTAGAATCATATTTTGATGGTATAACCACAATACGGACCGATTTCAATAATTCTAAAAGTTTATCATTATCAAGATATTCATATACTGTAATATTATCTTTTGTTTTTGTGCCATTATTTTTACCAATAACAATAATTTTTTTATTTTGAAGTCGAGCATCATTTATGATTTGAACCATCATTGCACGATTTTTGCACGGTCTTTTCCAATCGTGTGAACAAAATAATATATCAATTTTCCTTAAAGAAAAATCATCAGTTGGGATATTTTCTAATATAATATTGGTAAAATTAATTGGATAATATAAATTTGGTAAATCGGAATATATTTTACGAATAGTATCATATGTCAATATACTATTTGGTACTACAACATCACTTTGTTTAACAGCATAATCATCCAAATAAACATCGTTAGTTTGCACAAATGCATACAAATTATTTATATGATCCAATCCAAAACAGCAATCAATATGGTTAATTTTATCAATATCCATGTCCATTAAATATCGATCCATTGAATTGTGGGATATATATCTCAGACCTGAAGGAGAAAAAATAATTTTGGTTTCTCCAAATATTTTCTTCAAAAATGGCACAATTTTGTAGTTTTTGCAAAAAATAAAATCGATATGTCCAATTTGAGCAGAAATCATTATTTTTAAATTTTGTAAATTCTGCTCAATTTTATTATCAAAAGGAATTTTAAAAATATTTTTTAAATTATCAGGATTATAATTTCCGCCATAATTTGTAACAAAAATACTGTAAATATTAAATTCATTTGCATCCAGTGATTTAATTAAACGATACAAGTTTGTAGCGGCTCCACCGACATAAGGTATATCCATTGATGCAAAAACAACATTTATTTTTCCTTTATTATCATTAACAGGTTTGGTATTCCATAAATAATCGATTGATAAAGTTTTTTCGTAATTATTTTTAAATATTTGTTTAAAATAAATAAAATTTTTAAGGACATTATCTATTTTATTTACCCACAATGACAAATCATATGAGTCCATGACAAAAAATTTATTAATGGTAGCGGAACAAGCGGCATTTTTGGTAGCTAATATAATACAGCCACATTGTGTTGCTTCAACTGATGTAATGGAATAACTTTCAAAATATGAAGGTACCAAAATCAATTTACTGTTATTTAAAATGGATATAATTTCATTTTGGCTCATAAAATCTTTGGAAACATTATTTAAACGTACGTTTGTACCAATAAATTTTTCCGAATTTACACCAATACAAATTTTTTTATAATTGGCCAATTTTTCATTTTCAAATATTGATTTTACTAAATCAATATTTTTGATTTTTCTACTAAAATTGGAACAAATAAAAACAATATCGTAAAATCTATCATTATTTTCCTGATTTGGTCCTTTTATTTTAAATATTTCGTGCAAATCAACAAAATCATCGAAATATCTTTTGTAACATTTTTCAAAAATATTTTTAGTTAATTGGGAATTAGTAACAACATAATCGGAAATTTGTATTGTTGTTTTTTCGATTGATTCTTTTTTATAAACTTCAATTGGATTTATTAAAATGGCAGTGGAGTCGATTAAATTAGTTTCACAAATATAGTTACAGCCGGTAACCATGTAATACACGATGGATTTTCCGAAAATATGTTTTGATAATATTGGTGCTAAATAATTAAAAGAAAAAATTAAATAAGGTTCAGCACCATAAATTTTATTAACAGTTTGTTTTATATCACAAAAATTAATTTTATCCAGACAATCAAATTTTACACAATTATTACCATAAACATTTGGTAGATTATCCGGATTTAATAATTGATTATTTTTTTTTACTGTATTATCAAAAAAAATACATGCCGAACATATATTATTACTCAAAAAATATTTATGCATTTCATATGCGCATGTAGCTGCTCCTCCATATCTTGGGTACTGTGTCGATGTTATAATAATTTTTTTTGTTTTTAATAATGTGTTAATATTGGAAACATTTGGAAGTGACATGGGGTTATTTATAGGTTTGGTAATCAGATTGGCTACTGGTTTATTTATTTGATTGACTGACGGATTTTCTATTGGTTTGCTAATAAGTAATTTTTCTTGGGTAGCCCTAATTGATTTGTTGTATGATAAAAATTTTGGTACGTTTATTTTCGGTATTATCGATGAATTTTTTACGATATTAATATTACAAATACTAAATGATTTACCAACTGATAAATTAACGGCAAATATTCCTACTGTAAAAGGTAAAATCTGATTTTGTTGGATGTCGATAATAAACGAATTCTGCCCATTACGAAGAAAAATTTTGGATGCTCCAATATATGTGCCATTCCAATATAAATTGCAATCAGTAGTTAAATTAATATTAACAAGATATTGACCAATATCGGGCTCAATATTATCAACAGTAATGTATGGTTGCAAATTTTTGTATTTTGAACTGACAACTAGATTTTTATCAAAAAAATTTGTTGTTCCTTTGTATCCAACAAAAATAGAATTATCAATTGATTCAAACTTGACCATTATAATATATAAATATATTATAATTGTCATAAATTTATAACTTGACTTATTATTAGCTTTTTTAATTAGATAATCTTATTGTATTTTTCCCCATTTTTTTCAAATAATTCCATTTTTTCTTTTACAAATTTGGTGACGTCATCCGCGGACATTTTGCTTGAAATTTTTGGATATTTTTCTTTGTAATATTCATCTTTGCCATCAATTTTTTTGGAAAGAAACAGAATAAGTGTTGGATATGCTTCTGCTCCGGCATTATTTGCGAGTTTATTTAAATCCTTATTTTTTCCAACATTAAGTTCTTCAACTTGGAGATTCGGGAAATTCTTTTTGGCCTGTTCTTTAAATTTTTTCCATTGTGGTACAAATTGATTAGAAAATGAACACCAATCAGCCCAATAAAATATGATGGTTGGTTTTGTTTCATCTTTTTTTTCACTATTCATTTTCATTGAACAGTTTCCACCTTCCTGTGATTGTTTTCTAATATAATCCGAATATATATCATTGGCCTCTGTTGTGGAAATGTTTTCAATATAATCATCCATGTCTTCAGTATTGTCTCTGTTGTAAGAAGATTTATTAGTTGAATCATATTCTTCACTTTCACTAAAGATATCATCCGCGCCTCCTGTCTGTTTTATTTCAGTAGTAATAATATTATCCAATGAAAGTTCATCCGTGCCAGTGGAATTTTTGGTAATACGTCCAGCAATATTATTATTATTCATCACATTTGTTGTGCCTGTTACCCAATTAGATTGTTTTTTTGTTTTGCTTTGTGCACTCGGACAGGCCGATGCTCCTTTTTTTTGTGATAAGCTAGCTGTTTGGATATCATAATCACTGGATAAAATACTTGGTGTTGCATAACCTTTTTTGTTATTGTACGCCAAGCTTTCACATCGGCGAATATGGTTATGGATACAATATATTAGACTAGCATTTGTACTTAATCTGATCCAATCATCATCTGTTATATCATTAATTGGGTTTTTCACGATATTTTCTTTATCCATTTTATCATCGTAAATTGCGCAACCGTGTATGATACGCATTTGTTTTAAAATATCAATCGCAGCTGCTTCGTCAGTTTTATAAATTTTAGCGAACTGATTTTTTAAATTTGTGACATTGTTAGTATGGACATTCATGTTACTGTGCGTTATTTCAGACATATTGATTTTATACTAATTACAAAGATTTTTTATTCTACCAATGAATTATGAATTGCATATAAATTTATATACAAATAGGTATACCCAAATATTTATACCAAATAATGACAATATATTAATGGTGTTGTACTGTTTAGTTTTTTTTAATATATTTTGTCGTATCAATAATATCATTAATATGACAAAATAAAAATCTCACCCGGTTAATAGTAATAATAATAATGAAAAATTATAATGATAAAACGAAAAGATCTCTCAAAAATATAAACAAATCTAATGAACGTAAAAAATATTATGATCTGGAAAATCATGAACATTCAGTTAAATATGAAAATGATCAAAAAGAAAAATTGCCCCTCAAATCTATTAATGGTAGAAGATGTTTAACAAAATGTTACCCAAAAAGTGTAACTTATTTACATCCAGTAATTTTAACGGGTATTGTTGAAAAAAAAAATAACAGTTGTGCGATTGATCCGGTTCACAGTAAGGATCCGCAATTCTATCGGGAGCATGATATGATTTTTGCTGATAGATGTAGAATAGAAGATAATACAATATATCAACCACCCGACGAATTAGAAAGTATTTTACTTAGTTTTTATTTTAATCCCAATGATTTTCTCGCTGGTATATACGGTCTGCATTCATTTGATCAGGTCATTTATTGGACATTAGAAAATGATCATCTTCCATTCTATACAATTAAAAGGGTACATAACTGTGCATGGAAAGTTTTCGGTGATAAAATAGAAGAACTATCAAATACTGTTTTAGATTACTATTTTGATATATCTAGGACATATTGGCTTCGGGATTATGCTAAAATTATTCAAAACGAATACTCATTTAATCTTGTCACAACAAAACCAACAAATGAAATTTTGGATGGTTTAGAGGAAACTTATCAAATATTATATTCCGAATTTTACACATACGATTTTTTTGTTAATGCGATTAAAAGATATGTTTATGAATTTCAGGATAAATGGGATATTATAGAAACACATTATAATCGTATTAAAAAATATATTTTTAATCAGTTGGTAGAACATATTGAAAATGAATCAAGCAAAAAATAAATATTAATATTATACCTATGTTCTACCTTGTCACTAAAATGCATAGGCTAAACAAGTATTTTATCTTATGTTCTAACCTTGTCGCCGAGTACGCAGGTCGAACAAGTCTTTTATCCTATGTTCTAACTTGATAATAAATTCTTCACAAGTAATATATAATAATGACTGATTTTCTTATAACTCCTACAAATGTTGATTTTATAGAATCAATATTTCGAAATCAAATAAGTGGTAGGTGGACAATTCCAATTTTAACATTTAATACTAATTTTAGTAGTCCGTACTATGCTGATGCTGATCCACTTAATGATGATCCAAAATATCAAAAAAGTGTTGTGGATAATTTTTATTTGCGTTTAACAGAAAAATGGTTATACAAAGATCCAGTTTTTAGAAAATTACTCAAATACTTCCAAGTGGAAAAATCTGGTGATGAAGGCAAAGTTTCATTAATATCTGACCCAGATAAAATATCCAAATCTGATATTAATGAACAATATCGCAAACATATTTTTAAATATATCGAAAAATACTTTATTACTAAACGTTTCATTAATAAAATTTTGAACCAATATGTTAAAACCACTCATATTAAATGGTACGATTTATTCCATAATACTGATACAATAAAGGATTTATTTGCTCACAAACTAAAAAGATTAATTGTTTCAACAATATATGAATTGCAAGATACAAAAGAAAAAATCAATAAATAAAACAAAAACACTATTTAAAGCCTAACTTATTTTATACAAATAAGTTAAGCTTATCATAAAAAAAATGAGCAAAAATATATCACACGAAAAAAAAGAAAAACAAAAACAAAAAATATCCATTTATAATTTATATTTTGCTGAGCAAGAAAAATATACAAAAATATATGGGGAAAAGACAATTGTTTTTTACCAAATTGGTAAATTTTACGAATCATATTGTGATAAAACAAGAGGATACAAAAATTTGGCAGAATTAGAACCTCTTCTCCATATTAAATTTATTAAAAGGGATGGCACTGATAAAAAAAATAAAGAAAAAAATAAACCAAACCAATTCGGTATTAATTGTGTAGCCATATCAAAAAATTTATCCATATTAATCGAAAATAATTACACAATTGTATTATTTGATCAAAAAACTCCAAATGGAGAGCATATTGAGAGGGAATGTGTTGGTGTTTTTTCATATGGCACATATTTATCCGATAAACAAATGCTTGATGCTAATTATTTATTATGTGTATATATTACGGAAGAAAAACAGTTATTTGGACAAAAAAATCTAATGGCGATTGGTTTAACATTGGTTGATGTAAGTACCGGAACCAATATGATTCACGAATTTTATAGTGATAAATTTGATGAACGATTTGGATTAGATGAATTAGTACGAATTATGCAAACATTTCGTCCAACAGAAATAGTTGTATATTATCATCCAATTGTGTTGGATAAAAATACTACCAAATACATTAAATCATATTTAGAATTGGATAAATATAAAAACCACTATTTTTTTATCTATCATGAAAAACAGGGTGATGATCAACTAGCTTTATTATCAGAAGAATCATTCAAGATTAGCTATCAAAATACATATTTTTCCAAAATTTTTGAATTAAATAGTCAATTGACACCCAATGGTAAAAAATCGGCAATTGAGATTTTGAATTTGGAACGAAAAAACTATGCTACTATTTCTTTACTCATTATGCTAAAATATATCGGTAGCCATAATGTATTGCTTTTAAAAAATTTATCATATCCGGAAATATATTTGTACCATAAACATTTAGTATTAGGTAACAATGCAATCGAACAACTCAATATTGTTGATTCAAATAATCTCCAAACATATAACCACAAATTTCAATCATTATTTGATGTAATTAATAAAACTACCACTCCAATGGGTAAACGTTTCCTTAAAGAAAATTTACTTAATCCATTATCACAAGAAAATAAGGAAATAATAACAAAAAGATACGATTTGATAGATACATTGTTACAAGAAAAATTTTATAAAAAAATTCAAAGTGAACTCAAAAATATTTATGATATGGAAAGATTACATAGACGAATGGCTATGGGAATAATTGTTCCATACGAATTTTATCGTTTGGATTTGTTTTATCAATCCACTACCAAAATTATTACTCTGGTTAAGGATAATAAATTACTCAGATCTATTATATCGGACCAAACAATAAAAGATTTATTATCGTTTCAAATATCTTATAACAAGGAGTATAATTTTGAAGAATTACAAAATCATAGTAATTTTAGTGATATTGGTTGTTCTTTTTTTAAAAAAGGTATTCATGCTGATATTGATAAAATTCAGGATAAAATTGATTATGTTAGATCATTAGTTAGTTCAACCAGTGATTTTTTAACAAATTTGATTTCGTCTAAATGCAAAAAAATAAAAAACAAAGAAATTCTAGAAACAGAATCCAATGATCGGGAAGGATATTTTTTTACTATAAATAAAACTAATGAAAAACTATTACGACAACATCTAGAAAAAAAATCAAAAATTGAAATATTTTTGTCACCAGGAATATCAATGGAAATCAAAAAAGAAGATATAATTTTTAAACAGTTACCGAAAGGCAGAACCAAAATTTTTATTACGCCACTCATAGAGCATACTTTGAATTTATCAAAACAGACCGAAAGATTATCGAGATTAATTAAAAGAAGATTTATTGAATCAATGGTACGATATTACACAAATAATAAAATTATGATGCATAAAATCACTAAATTCATAGCTGAAATTGATTTTTTGGTATCAGGTGCGTTAGTAGCAAACGAATATTATTATTGCAAACCAATAATACCATCAACCGATAATATTCCAAGCTATTTTAAGACAAGGGGTCTGAGACATGCCATTATTGAAAGGTTGTGTAATGAAACAGAGTATATCCCAAACGATATCGAAATTGGTAATGTACCCGTTGCGGGATTACCACACATCGAAAAGAAATCGGATAATAAAGGCAGATGTTTGGATCCCAATACTAAAATTTTAATGTTTGATGGTACTTTAGAGAGAGCGAAAAATATTAAAAAAGGGGATTTATTAATGGGAGATGATTCCACAGCAAGAAAAGTATTAGGAACAACCAAAGGTAAAGATAAAATGTATAAAATTATCCCGGCTAAAGGCGAACCCTATATTGTTAATGGTGCCCATATTTTGTGTCTAAAAAGTTCTGGTTATAAATCTATTCTATGGGATGGAAGCAAGAGCGAAAGATATCGTGTTGTTTGGATGGAAAAACATCAGAATAAATCCCAATCGTTTAGTGTATGGAAATATGGATCGAAAGTTGCGGCAAAAAAAGCAGCCAAAGATTTTCTCAAAACAATAAAATCAGAAAGAGGAAAAATTTTGAAAATATCCGTTAATGACTACATCAAAAAACCATCACAATGGAGAATTAATTATTATACCTATCATATTGGCGTTGATTTTCCAAATCAAAAAGTTAAAATTGATCCATATATTTTGGGCCACTGGTTGGGAGATGGAACGAGCGCTGGTACTGGTTTTACTACTGCCGATAAAGAAATAGTAGATTATTACCAAAAATACTTCGATGGTACTGGTGTTATTGTTGATAAAAAAGATAAATATTATTATTCTGTAACAACCAATATCGGAACTGGTGGAAAGAACAGAAATTGGTATAGAAATTATCTTAAAAAATACAATTTAATAAAAAATAAACATATTCCGGCAGAATATTTGCATAATAGTAGAGAAGTCAGATTGGCCGTGTTAGCTGGATTGATTGATTCCGATGGTTCCAATTCAAATGATAGAGGATTCGATATCATACAAAAGAATGAACAATTAGCTGATGATATTGTTTATTTGGTTAGAAGTTTGGGTTTTTGGTGCGATAAAAAGAAATGTAAAAAAACATGCACCAACGCCAAAAATGGACCAGTAATCGGAACATATTATCGAATGTATATTTGTGGTAGTGATTTTTCAGAATTACCTTTGTTGTTGGAATACAAAAGACCGCATCCTGAAAATAAAACCGCCAAACTTGATCATCTTATCAGTTCTTTTTGGGTGAGAAAAATAGGAAAAGGAGATTTTTGTGGTTTTGAACTGGATGGTAACCATAAATTTTTATTAAGCGATTTTACTGTTACGCATAATTCTAGCATTACTACGAATTATAACATCGGGAGTTCTCAGCAAAAAAATGAGGAGAAAAATGGAATACTTTTATACGGGCTTAATAGTGTCGGAAAAAGCAGCCTCATGAAATCAATAGGTGTTGCAATTATTATGGCACAAATCGGTTATTATGTTCCAGCTGATGAGTTTATATATGAACCATATATGGCACTATATGCTAGAATTACTGGAAATGATAATATATTCAAAGGATTATCCAGTTTTGCGTTAGAAATGACAGAACTAGATGCTATATTAGTCAGAACAGAAAAACAAGGACCAGGTACACTTGTTATTGGTGATGAAATATGTCGTGGTACCGAAGATACAAGCGGTATTTCCATTGTAGCAAGCGCATTAGTATTCCTTAGCGAATGTAAATCCACGTTTATTTTTTCAAGTCATCTTCACCAACTTCCAACCATTGAAGAAATAAAAAATTTAACTAATTTAAGATTGTTTCATTTGAGAGTAGAATATGATGAAGAAAATGATTGTTTAGTATTTGATCGAAAACTAACTCCTGGTTCTGGTCCATCCGTTTATGGTTTAATGGTGGCAAAATATTTAATCAAAAATTCTAAATTTATTAACAGAGCAGAAATCATTAAAAAACGTATAATGAATGAAAATAAAAATGATATACCAATGAAAACATCAAACTATAATAAAGATTTATTGGTTAGTACATGCAGTATATGCGATTATCGCCCAAAACTTGACTATCACAAAGAATTGGAAAGCCATCATATTCATTTTCAAACTAATTGTTTGGCCGATGGTAAAATTAAGAAAAAACCGTATCTTAGCAAAAATAAATTATATAATCTTGTAGTCTTGTGTAGAAAATGTCATACGAAAGTTCACAAAGGTGAAATAACTATAAATGGTTATTTGGACACATCTATTGGTCCATTATTGGATTACAAAATTGATGTCAAAAAGAAAATATTAAATGGAATCGACGTACTGGAAAAAATGGAAGCAAATAATAAAATTTGCCCGTACAAAAATAATAGGCAAAAAATCGAAAGCCAATCCTAATATGCCAGATAAAAATTGAAAAATATTGCCATCTAATAAGTTCGCTATTAACACCCCATATAATAATTTATTAATGTTGCTTGTTGTTTTGATAATAATAGGATATTTAGGCAGTATATTGGCTTCATTCGCTAATACCACTAATATCATCAATAATGAAATACCCAGTGAAACATATAATAATATTATGAACTTCTTATTTATGGTATTCATGTTTAATCCATTTACAGCATTAATAATAATTATGAGTGTGATAGTAATAACTGTTGTGAAAATTAATGATATTGCACAAAAAATTTTTAATTGATTGATAAATTAATTAAAAATTTTCCATTTTTTTTTGTAACTAATAATTTTCCATTTTTTTGTAATTGGACCAAGTTTTATGAAATGATTTTTTTTTGCAAAATATTGGGTATACAATTCTGGAAGCGGCATCAATTTCGTCAATGGGTGGATGGTAAATTCGATGTTTTTGTCTTGTTTCCATGGTATATTCATCGATAGAAAACCATCCGGGATTTACACCATGAATTTGGGGATAAGAGTCTCGGCTCTCCCTAATACTTCCATCACCTGATAAACATCTAGTAATCATATGCAAACCTGCTTTTGCTATATTAGTATGTAAATGATTCCCAGTTTTATGACAACTGAGTAGTCCTTCTTTTGCATGAACATGAACCACGTACGTATCTTCTGATTTTCTCATTTCCGGTATAATATATTTATCTATTAATATTGTTCCGATGATATTATTCTGGATAACTGTAATAATCTCCTCGTCTGATGTTTCATATATAGTTTTTCCCCAAGTATTTTTTTTTCCACAATCTATTTTTCTATCATATTTTTCTTCAAATTCTGTTCTCCATTCAAAAGGTGGGTAAGTAACGCGTTTTCTTTTGGTTACAGGTTTAGTTGTTGTATCCAAATCAACTATTTTGGTACTAGGATCACCACTTTCATATATTGTTTGTGCAGCGTTTTGTATTAATATATCTAATTTATTTTTTCCAAAAATATTATCAATTTCTTTTATTAGATCCACCATTAAATCTTTTGCGATGCCTAGATCAAAACTTTGTGGAAAAACATGTAATCTTTTACCAAAAATATTATAATCCGGTTCCAAAGCATAAAATTCTAATGCTTTTTTAATATTTCTAGTTGTTATCATAACATTAGCACCAGCTCTTAATAATTTTAAAGCTATTTGATAACCTAATTTTACTCGTCCTCCTGTAACCAAAGCATTGTATCCAGTTAGATTTCTTGTGATGTACCTCCTTTTTATACTTTTTTCTCCGCATTCTGGACACTGATATAAATAAAACCAATGGACTTGATTTATTCTCTTTTTACAAATATAACACAATGGTAATTTCATATTGCGAATATTAAAAAATAATTGTTCAACATTTTTAGTATATGGTAAAAGATTATCTTTAATAAAATTATCCATAGTAGTATAATCGCAAACATTTCTGGTTTCGTATAAATTTAATGAAAATGGTTTAGTAATTTTTTCATTATTTATCGACAATATTTCTTTTTTTGAACTAGTATTTTTGTATTTTTTCTTTGTTGTTGTTGTAGTGTCATTATTATTTGGTAAATCATTACAACTTGTAAATAATTCTAAATCAATTTCAGTAAACCAATTACAATTATCAGAATCTGAATCGGATAACATCTTGTTTAATTGCTACCTTAATTTAGCGTGTATTGTTTTGTTTATTAATTTTCAATTTTTTTAAATAAAAAAAATTAAGAATAGTTTATGAAACAATAATTTTATGATATGGAATTAGCCCCATAATTCTGATTCGGCAACATATATGTTTGTAACCGTATTTATCCAAAAGTTTGGAATATAACTCATCTTTTTGTGGTTTTGTTTTTTTTGGATCATTTAGAATATTTTCCACTTCTTCATAATATTTATCTAATCCATAACTAATAATTCGGCTACAACTTGGGCATTTTATATAGAATAGCATGAGTTAATATATTATAATGGCATAAAATCTTTATATTTATTAAATATAATTATTTGATCAATTTTTTTGATCCTGAATTTAGATATAATCTCATTAATATATAACTTATGGTTAACCAGAATTTATCCAAATATGATAACAGCAATAATACCGAATCAGATAATTCATTGATCAACAACCAAAATAATCTAAATATTCCTGACACAGAAAAAAATTTAGCTGATTTAACACTTGGACAATATTTTTCAAATATGAAAAAAGAAATTAATGGTGTGGTAACAGATATATCAAATAAACAAAATATTCCGCAAACACTGTTTAAAAATCATAGACTATTTTATATTGGAATATTATTAGTTGTCATATTTATTGTTTATCTTTTCATAGTCAATTTAGCAAGGTGTTCCTAATAAATTTCATATTGATCATATTTGTCGTTGGTATAATAATTAAAAGGATTAGGAGCATTGCTTGAGTTTTTATTTTTGGTTGTATTATTGGGTAATTTTGCGGTATGATATTCATCGTGTGGAATTATATTTTGATGATTTTGTCTAAAACCAATAAAATAAATAATTAAAATACCAAATAATAAAAACACAATTGTTGATAATGTCATATTAAAAAATTTTGAAAAATAAATACATAATATTAAAATTATTATATACCAAAATATATTGGTACAATTTAAACCTGTCAAAAAACTGGAATTATTTGTGCTCATATTTGATAGTAAGTGGTATTATTTTTGGTTTGGTAAAAAATTGAAGACTTTATTATTAATTAATATAAGTTACCATTAATTAATAATTAATAATAACAACAATTAGTGCAAATGCAAGCCGATGATATTAAAGAAATTATAAAAATACAATTATTAGATGTTGGCATAAATGCTGTAGAAGCGCATTTTAACGTAGCAATCAATTATTACAATCAATATGGTAGCATACCAGAAATTAGTTTTATAATCAGTACAATAATCCAAAATAATGAAAATATACATAATACCCGAGGATTATTACCACCACCAACGTATGAAGAAAATATAAACCGAGAACAAGACCAAACCGTTAATAGCGTTAATCAAAATCCAGAAAATGTACCCCCGGTGGGATTACTTCCAGTACCACATCATTATACATATACGGTAGATGAACTTTTAAGGATTAGGGATACGGTATTTGGGTTACCTAATGATAATGATAATGATTACGATAATGATAATGATTACGATAATGATAATGATTACGATAACGATAATGAAAATGAGGAAATAGAAATAATTACCGAAAATGCTACTTTTTTGGATGTCAAAAAAGTAATCGAAAATATTAGCACTGTACCATTGATTATGTACAAAGATATTAATGGACAAAATATTAATACCGAATGTATTATTTGTTATGATTCATTTGTGGCAACGGATATTATTAGAATGTTACCATGTTTACATTGTTCGCACCGACGTTGTATTGATGAACAACTTCAAAAAAATTCATATTTGTGTCCATATTGTAAAAACCCAGCCGGTGATTATGTTTATCACAATTTGTAAATTAGTAATTATTGGTAGGGAATAATATATTCTCTGCAAATAATGACTAATAATTTATGCGAACAAAACAACGAAATATTGGTATATGTAGTATGGTACTATCAATGGCAAACACACCGTGTACAAAAATGCAAATGGCACGTATCCAAGCATTAACATAAATGCTGGTATTATACATATAACATCTCTCGTTAAAAAAGTTTCACCTAGGTCGAAATTCATTGGTATATGGCGACCAGGATACTTATAACCATACCTATCGGGATACCAACATTTGCCCAATGAATTTTGTTTACATTGCATACACGAATCGTATTGAGGACAAGCATACGCAAGTGTCATTCCAACAAAAATAATCACTCCGGCTAAAATAATACAATTGGTCAACAATTTCCACGATGGATTTTTGTTTTGTTTTGTTTTTGTAACATTTTTTGTAACATTTTTTCTTTCCATCGCGAATATGATTGTCAGAATGGATTTAATAGATAAATATACTATGGATCTGCTAGAAAATTTAATATTCAATTTTTTTATAATTTCTTATTTTTGGGTTTTAATGCTATAAAAAAATACGTTTGATAGCAATATATAAATGGACAAATTTGGAAAGTTATACTCGATGTGTTTGGATGATAGAAATGTTAATGTTTTAATAGATGTAATTCGTAATGATGTTAAATTAAGTGAACGTTCTGTACCAAAATGTACTAGCATGATTCATGATATTATGAAAAAAAATATTAATCGTTTAACCAGAGCACCAAAAGATAGGGAGGAATTTAAGGATTTTATCAAAGTTCTCAACAAATTATGCATAAATGAAATTATAGAAACCATAGCTAAAAAATATCCTGATTTACATATCAATCGAAAAAAACAAGTAAGTAAAGAACAAATGAGAAGGGAATTAGATGTATGGGGTGATCGAAAAACTCATGTACAAGATAGACCACATACCAGAAGTCGTCGTGAACATGATGATGATGAAACTTTTTATAATATGAAACCAAATGATATTGGATATTCCGCTTCGGAAGGCGCTAGTGGTTATGCTTCGGCCTATGGTAATCATTTAATAACAAATGTACCAGTTGGACAAAAGCAACAAGTTTATAATAATCCCCATACTGAAAAAGATGCTACACGATTTGAGCAACAATACCAAGATATGGTAAATAACCGTAATTACGATATGGGTCGGATACAAAGACCACCAACACCAGATTTTACATTAGATGGTACTGGCGAAAAAGTTAGACAAGAAAAAATGATGAGAAAAATGCAAGATGGACAAATGGGTATGGGAGGTAATGGTATGATGGGAGGTAATGGTATGATGGGAGGTATGGAAAATATAATGGGAGGCATGATGGGTAATGGTATGCCAACTGGAATGGGTGGCGGCCAAATAGATGATCCATACGTATCTTTATTGGGATCAGGAGCACCATCCCAAAATATGGGCCAAGCTAATCCATTTATGGGAATGGGTAATCCTTTGATGCCAATGTCTAGTACTAATATGATGACCGATCAAATGGGTTATGGTGGTGCTAATAATAATATGCCAAATGGTTATGGTATGCCAAGCCAAAGTGTTAAATCAATGCAGTTACAAAATGATTTCGAAAGAAAACTAGCAGAAAGAGATATGATTGATCGCGAAACAAATCAACCACGCCAATCGAGTCAATCGAGTCAAAATTATGGTCAAAATTATGGGCAACCTGGTATGGGAGATGCAGGTATGATGGGAGGCGGTATGATGCCAGGTGGTATGATGGGAGGCATGATGCCAGGTGGTATGATGCCAGGAGGTATGATGCCAGGAGGTATGGGTAATAATTGGAACCAAAATTCTCAGCCTAATATGTTTCCTAATCAAGGTAATGGCATGGCAACTGGTGGAATGCCGACTGGATTTATGGGCGGTAATATGCCAGGCAATTTTATGGCTAATAATATGATGCTGAATATATAAGTATGCTGAATATATAAGTATGATAAATAATTAATTTAGTTAAAAATGAATATAAATCAATGTTGGTTTATTTATATTCATATGGATTATAACAGCACATTACAATTACAATTATTATCGAAAAATAATATTGATTTTTTGGTTGGTACTATTTTGGCTAACTTTAAAATTAGTAATAAAGCTATTACTAAATGTACTAATATTATTACCAATAGTCTAACAAAATATTTAGAAAATTTGGAAAGATATCCGGAAAATAATACAGAACTAATCGAAGCGATTAATTATTTAAACAAAAAATGTTATAATGATTTTGCCCTGTATCTATCGACAAAGTATCCAAAAATGGATTTATCGAGAAATAATTCACAAACTAATTCGCAAACTAATTCGCAAACGGATTCGCAAACGAATTCGCAAACGAATCAAACAAATTATTCGCAAATGTCAAACCAATTCATTCCAAATATTACATCAATACAATATAATCAAATAGATCATACTAATGTGGATGATGAAATGATTATTATAACGGAAGAAGAAAAAAACAATTTATTAAAACAATACCAAAAAGTTGATAAACCAACCGAAACCAAAAATTTAACAGACGATTTTTTATCATATTTAACAAATCCAATGGTACTACAAATGTTTAGTATGATGATTAACCAAACAAATTCTGTATCTAATAATAACATAATCACACCAGAACAAACAAGTAAAAATTCGCAAGTAATTATTGATGATATACTCGATGCAAATCAATTACAAAAATTACTATCAAAAATGGTTGACACAACAGATTCTAAAAATAAAAATAAAAAGCAGAAGGAGATAAAAAAAGAGAATAAGGAAGAGAATAAGGAAGAAATAAAGAATAATATTATTTTAGATACAGTCGATTCAGTGGATACAGTCGATTCAGACTCATCCAGTTCCGATGATGATAACAACAGTGATGATAATCAACCAGAAATAAAAATGTATGATTTGGAAAATTTAACCAAAGATTCTTTACCAATAGTCGAAAAAAGGTTCAAAGAAATTATACAACTCAAAAATCAATATTTGTCGG
>Ga0105046_10002362_pt1 | contig 29790 bp, 31 predicted proteins | sample MAT03_FD_78385 | JGI IMG/M metagenome (GOLD analysis project Ga0105046, IMG submission 78385) | Freshwater microbial communities from Lake Fryxell liftoff mats and glacier meltwater in Antarctica - MAT-03 (megahit assembly) | ecosystem: Environmental > Aquatic > Freshwater > Ice > Liftoff... | reverse complement strand
TGAAGTGATCGAAGCGGTTGAGGTACACACGGATGCTTACAGCAGGACAACTCAGGAGTAATGAATCTTCCTACCAAACTATTGAAAGCCCATCAGCCTCATACAACTTGAGCTTTTCGTCTTTGCTTATTATGGTGAGGTTTTGACTTTTTGCCAGCCAGAGCAGCATTCGATTAAAAGGGTCTTTATGGTGTTTGGCTTCAAAAAAATGGTAAGCAGCACATGTTTCAGGCTCAATTGAAAGTACTTCAAAATCCATTTTGTGACAAATTTTGGGAAAATCTTCAGGGCTGATTCTATCCAGTAGTAGTTTTCCAATGGAGTGTTTGAGTGAGATTTCCCAAAAAGAAATGGCACTCACCAGGATATGACATTGGGGGTCTCCAATCAATTCTTTGGCTTTTTGCGAAAGCTGTTTCGATTCGGTTATTGCCCAAATTAAGGAGTGGGTATCCAGCAAATAATTCATATTCCAAGGAACTCCTCCTCTGTCATTTTGAAGTTCTCAGAAAATGTAACTTTTGCTTTGCCGTCTAACAATCCAACTGGCCGTTTTTTGCCTGCACGTGAGGAACGCGGCACCAAATAGGCAACTATTTCTTTCTTTTTGCCAAATGCAATAGCGATATTTTCTCCAGACCGTACCATTTCAAGGATGTCTGAAAAGTTGCTTTTAAATTCTCCAACGGTATAGGTTCGCATTTTTTTATACAAAGATGCATCTTGTTTGACAAGTTGTCAAGAAAAGATATGCTGCATGACAGAAAATCATTGCTGTTTTTCCAGTACCGCCCAAAACTGCCATTCCTTCCGCAACACCCGTCGGTGCAGCACATAATCGAAGGATTGGTCTTCGGCAGGAATGTCTTGGAGATTGCTACGCTGCGTTCATGCGTCGCCCCTTCCTTCAGGGCCAATGTCGCTGACGCAGCGATCTTGACGACGGTGCTGTAGTAAATTCCCTTTGCCATAAAAAAAGCGTCACCTCGGGCTTTCCCAAAGTGACGCACTCTATGAAGTTTGAGCTTTGTATTTATACCAAGTCTTCTGCTTGGTGCTTAGCGTTTGTGGCCATGCCTTTCGCCTGATTATAGGCTGATTTGGCTTTCTCAGTTACGGCATCCACATTTTCAGAAACGGCCGACCTTCCAGACTCAAGTGTTTCAATGAGCCTGTTCGTGAGCTTATTTGTTCCTTTTCGAATTTTACCCCGTGTTTCCTCACCAGAGGAAGGGGCTACTAAAATTCCGATCGCAAGCCCTGCCAGTGCAGCTGCTGCAATACCCAATGCGACATTAGATTCCTTTGACATTTTAATTTTGTGTTTAATGATAAGTGTGAAGTGAATGGTTTTGTGCAATGGAATGCATTGAAATGCTATTCCTGTTTCATTTTTATGGAATTGAAGGATATATTATCTAAAATAAAATCCCGCTTCAAATCATCTTGGGCAACCTGAGAAAGGGCTGCTTTTTTTACTTGAAAACTTGTGTCAGGCCGAAGCTCAGTTAGCCTTTGTGATGGTGGTATTTCCGCTGGGCTTTTGTCTTCGGAGAGCACAAAAGGCAGCGCAAACAGGATGATTAAATTTACGAGCGTTCTCATAATTTGTATTTTACCAATGATATAAAAAACCTGTGCCAGCTCCTCAATGGCCACCTTTCAAGGCTGACTTTTCTTTTTCTTGGGTCATTTTTTTTGCGTCACAATTGGCAGAAAGCTCCTTTTCAGAGGTCACAACAAAGGATGCGTAGTCATCGGGTACAATGTGTTTGCTGTAATGCAGGGCGTAGTTTTTGGTAAATTCAGCCCCGAAAAACAAAATGGCTGAGGAATAATATACCCAGGCCAACATAAGCGCCAGCGAGCCAGCAGCACCAAACGTTGTCGCAATCGCTGATTTTGACAAATAGAATCCAATGGCGAATTTCCCGCCTAAAAAAAGCACCGTCGTGAATAAAGCTCCTGCCCAGACATCGCGCCACGCCAACCTGACATCAGGTAAAAACCTGAAGATAAAGGCGAACAGCACCGTGATAATGCCCACGATCATGATGATGTTGATTGTTTGTGCCATCCAAGCCCATGAATTATACTGCGCGAAGAGATTTTCACTGATCAAATTGATTACCGCATTTATTAGAAGCGACACAATCAACAAAAAGCCCAACGTGAGGATCATGGAGAAAGAGATCAGTCGATTTGTAAGATAATGTATCCAGCCTCGGTTGGGCTGGGCTTTGAGCGACCAAATTTTGTTGAGCGAATCTTGAAGCTCTGAAAAAACACCCGTTGACCCAATAATCAGCATAACTACACCAAATATGGTTGCAATACCACTTTGCCCATTGAGCTGTACATTGCTAATCGCTTCCTCCAATAAAGCCGCTGATCGCTCCCCCACTAGGCCGGAAAATTGGCTAAAGACTTCACCAGTCACAGCTTCACGGCCAAAAAAAAGGCCAGAGATACCGATGATAATAATCAAGACAGGCGCAATAGAGAACACCGTATAGTAAGACAATGACGCACTGAATTTAAGTGCGTCATCGGCGATAAAATCATGTGCTGATTTTATGAGTATTTGTCCGTATGTTTTTAAGGTAGAAATCATAAGAATTGAGGGTAATAAGATTCCGAAAATATGATGGAGATGTGGCGATTTCGGGCTTTTCCCCAATCATGCTCTTAGACGATTACACCTGCAATCAATAACCGTATAAGAATCGACACGAACTACAGACTTACGCCGCAGAACGTGCCAAACCTTAATTTCGCTATTTTTGTTGAATGTCAGAAGACGTATTCCTATCCTTATTACCGACTATTGTTTGTCATAATCAAAGCGTACTGGCAATACAAGGTTGGTGCGCACGGGTTTTCCGTCTTTCATTGCAGGCACCCATTTCGGCATGGCAGCCACGGCTTTAACGGCAGCCGCGGCGCATGATTTGCAACTTTTTTCCTTTGTTACAACACTGAAATTCTGTCCAATGGAACCATCCGGCTCGACAGTAAAGGACACGTACTCCAGTCCGTCACTTTGACTGCGCTCCGCCTGATCTGGATACTCGATATTTTTACTGAAATAGGCCTGTAGTGCTTCATTTGAACATTCAAACGGCTTCTTTTTTGTAAGGCAATTTTCTGAAAACATCGGTGGACGGTCCACTTCTGAAATGGTATAACTCACCTCTCTTGCTTTTCCGGTATTTCCAGTCTCATCATATTTATAGGTATAGCCTTTGGGGTTCAATGTCATGTCGCGCGCTTCAACATAAGTATATTTTTCTTGGGGCACTACCTTTTCATTGGCCTGGGCAGAAACGCGAGCCAAAGAATCAGCTGTATTTTGTGCTGCTTGTCTTTTTTCGGCCTCTTTTTGTTCTGAATTACAGGCAAACAACATCACTGAAACAACCAGTATGAGCATTGATTTTAATAGTTTACTGAACATGACTTGAAAGTTTGATTGGTTAAGAAATAAGGTTTGCAGTATAATTTTGCTGAAACCGGAATTAGAGTATGTTAGGTATCGTTAAGGGTGTCTATAAGTAACTGTAAAATAGTACATTACCCCATGGGCCTCAGATGGGATTACCAGCGCCAGTTCTTCCTTGGTGACATATTTGAACACCATGCCAGCAACCACAGATCCTTTCGTGATGACAAATTCATTATTGCTGGTTAACTCCCAGTTATACGTTTCTATAGCGCCTTCGGAAGGGTCGCAGCGTTTGTTGCGCTCAAAAACAACTTTGCCATTTGGTTTGACGTACATGATGTCGTCCATGGCACAAGGGGGCAGTTCCGAAGCTATATTTTTTGTCAGGATGCCATCCCCATTGGTATCACAAGGTTTGTCTGACACGATGCTACGCATGATCCAACCACCTTTTGTGATCAAAAAGGTTTTTTCGTTGCCAGAAACTTCAACCGACGTATGGCTGATGTAGGAGAGACTTTCCATGGATTGGTTGAAAACGTTGGTAAGGCCAGCTATACTGGTGAATATCAATATAATGCAGCTTGAAAGTATGTTTCGCATAGTTCTATCCTGTTGGTTAAGAATAATGCTATGGTTAAAAAAGGCGTTCCACTTTATTTTTGGGGAATGTATGCCACAATTGAGTGGGTTGAGGCTGGGGTGTTTACGGACAAAAAAAACGCCGGGCTTATGTGAGCTCGGCGCCAATTGATATGGAATGGTATGAAAGAATGGCGAGGAAGACCCCAACATGCTCTATAGCACGACAGAATTGTTCTGTTCGAAGTGGGTAGATTCCATTATATGCTTCAACAAACCCTTTTTTTCCCGGCCAACCTCAACGGTCAAAACATTAAAGTAATATTCGTTCAGGATCATCTCCTGCTTGATAAAGCCATCACTCGTTTCTATGCGCACATAATAGGTGTTGTCGGTTTTATATTGGTTTATAGACCGTATGGTTGACGGCGTATGGCGCAACAGGTAGGCCAGGTTTTGTTCCAATAAGGTTGCAACGTCCAGTTTATATGGGTTGAATGACCCATAGCTCTCCAGGGTTACAAGTCCCGTTTTGTCGGTGATCGTGATGCCGTCGGCATTGATGCCTTCGGGGATTTTATTGAAGATGGCAGCATCATACGTAAAACAATAGCCAAATCGCGGATTGCAGTAAGTTTCTGACAGGCTGAGTAATGCATTTTCTGTCACTGTATTAAAGCTCAACAAAACGAATAAGATCGATAAACCAGAGAATAGTTTCATGACTTTATGATTTTAGGGAAGGTTTTGCTTCTGCCATTGACGGATAAATAGCATCGAGTATTTTTTTTAACGACAAAGGCTTTTCTACAAATGCAGAAGCGCCGTTTTCCATTGCCCTGTCGCGTAAGTTTGTCATAGCGCTGATGATGATGATTTGAGCATCGGGGCAAGTATCCTTGAACAAAGCTATTTCCTCAATACCGCTCCCATCGGGCAGGTTGTTGTCGAGCAGTATGGTATTAGGGTTGTATGTTGGACATTTAGCCATTGCTTGTTGTATGGTCAAAACATGTTCAATGGAATCGAAGTTTCTGCTTAAAACGCGCTTTAACAACAGTCCAATTTCAGCCTCATCGTCTACAATCAGCAACTTTTTTAATTGTGTTGGTACCTTTTGTTTCATGGTAAATTTTTGAAGCACTGAATAAATGTCAAATGGAGAAGTCCATGGCGTTGTGCCACAAACAGCGGCAATTTCTGCAGCAATTGAGTGTATACACAATAATTATTCCAGTGAAATAGGAAGATTTATACCCAATTGTTGTTGAATTTATTGCCCGCTTGGGGCTTTTTTTCAACAATAATGCGAAAAAACATCGTTGGCACAGGAATTTTTGGTTGAAAACACAATTCATCTTTCACTAAAAAAATCACATAATGAACAAACAATATAAAGTTGTCATTGGCACAGTAGCCGCTGCATTGGCTGGCATTGGAATCGGCATGTTATTGTCACCGAATTCTGGCAAAAAAAATCGGAAAAAGCTGCTCAAAGCATCTGATAAGATTGCCCAAAAAGTGCGCAAAGCAGCCCAGGATTCCAAAGGTTCCGTCAAGGAACTTGCGCAAGAAGCCAAAGAAAAGGCAAATGCTACGCTCAATCAAGCGAAAAGCTTTGTCAAATCTGAAAGCAACAATGTAAAGGAGAAAATGGATCAAACCACCTAACCAAGTTCAAGTTGTTACAATTAAAAAGGTCAAATCGGACATTCCGATTTGACCTTTTTTTGTGAAGGGCGATCAATGACTTAATTGCCTTTCAGGTCATTGTCTACGTCTTCTATTGCTTTTCTAACCCTGGCTTTAAACGCATTCCACCCTTCCTTGGTGTTTTGCTGGGCTTCTTCCATATTTTGTTTTAATGCCACACGCTGCGCTTCCAGCTTTGCTCGGCGAACTTTCCACCGTGCTTTTTCAGCAGTAGCAAGGCGATCCGCTTTCGCGTCCATCTCCTTGATTTCCATGTCAATTTTGTTTACGGCCGTGCTGATGTTAGCCGATAATTCATCGCGCTCGAGTTTGAGTTGTTCCCCGGCCTGATCAACAGCGTCGCCCGCTTTTTCACCAACGCGGTTGGCTTCGTCTTTCATGTCTTTACCCATTTCATTGGCGGAACCGCCCATTTCCTTCCGGCCTTCATTGGTGCAGGAGGAAAGCGCAGCCAACAGCATAACGCTCAATAGCGGAATGCTAAAAAGTGACTTGATTTTCATACAATAAAAATTTAAATTGTTAAATTATGCGGTAAATTGCTACCATTTAAATGCAGATAAAAGGCTATTCCATTGATCAGGTTGTGGAAATATTGATGAAACCATATTAAAGTGTAACATTTATTCCCCAAATTTCCACAATTTTTTGGTCGTATACCCGGCCATATTTCTGGCATTCGTTTTTAATGTTCGATATTATCAGATCAATATCCTCACCACTTAAATTATTATTGTCATGTTACGATGGTCCGTCACCTTTTTGATTATTGCAATAATTGCAGCCATACTGGGCTTTGGCGGCATCGCCGCTGGCACAGCATATATTGCCAAAATTCTCTTTTTTTTATTCCTCATCCTATTCGTAGTTAGTTTGTTGATGGGAAAAAGAGTATCCAGATAACGCACATTTTTCAAATCTAAAATCAATAAAATTATGAACCGAATTATTGGAATTATCCTGTTAGTTGTCGGCGTATTGGCAGGCGTTTATGCGCTCACCCTTCACGACAATGAGAAAACATTAATAGAGATTGGCGATGTTGAAATCAAAGCGGGAAACAGAAAACCAAGTAACAACGCACAGCTCTACTATATCGTAGCCGCTGTAGGGATACTTGGCGGCATCGTCATGCTTTCTTCGAAAAAACGCGCAGCATAAGAAAATACATTGGGGAGTTTAATTTGCCATCTCTGGTTTTTACCGGGGATGGCTTTTTAATGACGGTAGACGGTAGACGGTGGACGGGCGTGGACATGCCCGAAATTTAATGATTTTGCCCCTCTAGGGCATTCGGATCCATGAATTATTCTATAATGAGGCTGTCTGCATGGATTTTGGGCATTACATCCCAAAAGGCAGAAACATTCACAATTTTCCAACCATCAGGCTTCTTTTCCATCAGGCGCATTTCGTGGCTGACCCTGTAATATTTCTTCTCTGCGTCCGCATTGTATTGCTCCCAATTCTACGCACAAAAAAACAGCGCACTGGTTTTACCAGTGCGCTGTTTGCTATAAAAACGACGAAAATAGGGTGCCTAAAATTAAGTCCTCTTGATCAAACCGACCAGAAACAACAGCAACAGTGCCCCGATACAAGCAACCAGGATAGAACCCAGCACGCCACCACCCATACCGATGCCCAATTGCATAAACAACCAGCGGCCAATAAAGCTGCCAATAATGCCGATGATGATGTTGCCACCCAGGCCGTAGCCATAACCGCGGCGAATTTCTCCGGCAAGCCATCCTGCGGCTGCGCCGACGAGGATCAAAATGATTAATGTGTTGGTATCCATTTTGTTAGATTTTAATGGTGAATGATGTATCACAACTGGCCGTCCTGAGCCTGTTTTTTCAGTTCATCGTTTGCCCAAATGGCTACTTCCACGCGTCGGTTCTGTTTGCGCCCCTGGTCCGTATCATTGCTGGCTACAGGTTTTGATTCCCCGAAACCACGGGTGCCCAAGCGCGAACTGCTTACGCCGACCCCGTCCAGGTAATCAGACACTGACTTAGCCCGGCGGTCTGACAGCTTGAGGTTGTAATCATCCGAACCTTTTGAATCTGTATGGCCGTCGATGAGCACTACAGTTTTGTTGTACTCATTAAGCGTTGCTGCAAAATCGCGCAGGTTTGTTTTCATTGCTGTTGAAAGCTCTGAAGAGTTGTAAGCAAAAAGCAGCCCGGAGTCGAAAGTCACTTTAATGCCCTCACCGACGCGTTCTACTTCGGCTGAATTGCCGAGCTTTTCTTCGAGTTCTCGTTTTTGCTTGTCCATATACTTGCCAATCGCGCCGCCAGCAACGCCTCCAACGGCAGCACCGATGATGACTCCCCCAGCAGTATTATTATTGTTCTTTCCGATAAGCGCACCTATCACGCCGCCGATGGCGATGCCGGTGCCCGCACCTATGGCGGCATTTTTGTTGTTTTTGAGGCTCGCACATCCTGTTCCGGTGGCAAATATGACTACCAGGAACAATGAGAGTTTCTTAAGCATAGTATGATTGTTTGAAAAGTAGAAAAAGCGGGGCCTGGCCGGAAGAAAGATAGCGCCAAGCCCCTGGGAATTACAATTTGGTTAGATTTTGATTATCCATGAGCAACGAAAGGTGTGAAATCAAAAATCACATTCCAAGTGCCCACCGGGTACATTTGCTGTGCTTACTTAAAAGTTATAACCAAGGGTTAGTGCAATACCTCGGGTCTGCAGTACAGGTTTGTTGTCGTTGTTGTTGTCGGCATCGTTGTCGAGCAGGTTGTTGAACCCGTAGTTGTAGCGCAGGTCGAATACCAAATGACCGAAACTGATACCTGCGGCACCGATCATACCGTAGTTGAGGCGCTTGGCATCGTCTTGGTCATCGAACGAATAGTCGCGGTCAACTTCAGAAATAATGGTCTCTCCAGCCGTCGTCTTCCTGTTAAAACGGCCGTTCAGCGCATAACCGATCCACGGGCCGGCGGCGATGTGGAAACCGACGCCTTCCTGGTTGGCATTGCCAAACCTAAGCTTTGCCAGCACCGGAAGCTCCAGATAATTGATCTTGTACTTTGATTTGGTCGTCGTACCGAGCAGGGTGTAGCTGTTGCTGCCACCGCTTTGGGAATAGAGCAACTCTGGTTGAATGGAAATGATATCGGCAATGTTCATCTCAAAGGTAAGACCAACGATAGCGCCGGTGATGGAGCGATTTTCTATGTCGTCGCGAGAAACGCCTTCACCTTCTTCTGCCATCGTTGCAAAGTTTGCACCTGCCTTAATGCCAAATTGAGCAAAGGATGTCACGGCCACAAGCATGCCGAATGTTAATACTAAAAGTGACTTCTTCATAATAGAATGGATTTTGTAGCGGTTTATATTGCCGCATGTTGATGTTAAGTGTGGGAAATAATGTGTCGTAATAAGACTGCGGTAAAATTGTTGTTCCAGCGTGGAGTCGTGCATCAAATTCCCCAAGCCGGGGAAATGTTCAGCTGTTCTTTACAGCGCCACCTTGGACTCTTTCACTTTTTTATTTTGCTTGCGGATGCTTTCATGCTGCACTTCACCCAACAGCATCCCGTAGGGTTGTGTGGCTGGAATAGCATCCAAGATGATTTTTAAGATGGCGACAAAAGGTATGGCCAGCGCCAGACCGGCGATGTTCCAAAGCTGGCCCATCAAAATCAAGGATATTATTGCTGCGAAAGGATTGATGCTGACCTTTGAACCCATCAGGTAGGGTGTTATGAAATTCCCTTCCAAAATCTGAACGGTGCCCATCCATACTAAAACAGCTATTGCGGGCAAGGGCGAATCAAATGTGACCAATGCCATCATAGCAGGCAAAAGTGAGCCCACAAATACCCCAAAGTAGGGCACAACCATAAGCAGGGAAGCCAGGATGGCAAAAAATGCACCATAAGGCACACCGATAATCACAAGCCCTATCGTGTTCAGTATACCAACAATGATCATGACCGTTATCATGCCCATCAAATAATTCCTGGTCACATGGTGTATTTTCTGTAGCACCTGATCCACGTGTTTGTTCTCACTATTGATGACCCGGTGCAGGAACTTCCGAAAGAACTGTCGGTAACACAGCAAGAAAAAAATGAACAAGGGCATCAGTAGCGCTGAGGTAATAAAATCCACAAACCCGGAGGCGGAGTTTCCTATTTTTTCTCCCACCTTTTTCAAAATATCCCCCGTGCGCAACCTGTAGTTGATTATTTTTTGCTCTTTCAGTTGCGGGTACGCATCGGTAATACTTGAAATACAGTCATTGATCCTTGTTTCTACTTTTGATATCAGCTTTGTTGAATTGTCGCTCAATACAGAAACCTCCCAAGTCGCTGCTATAATCAACCCACTGACCAAAACCGTGGCAAACGACACGGTCAAAAAGGCTGAAAGAACAGGAGAAAGCCCGCGACGCTCCAGAAAGGCTGTTGGTGGCAACAATACCACAGCCAAAATAAAGGAAAAGCTGAGCGGAACCAGAAAAGGCTTCAGATAGTACATGCTGATAATGATCAGTATGATGGATCCTATACTAAAAAACAGTCTTGCCGAATCAGATAACTTAATCATCGTGTAGGTAGGTTTGAATACTATGCCCCACAAAATTGATTCCTACTATTTCTGCGCTGGCTTTTCCGCTTTTTCTAAAAAAGTGTGGAATAATGTCTACATAATTGTACACGTTGCACCCAAAAAGGGTTGGTATTGTAATTGATGCACTTAAACTATCTGTAAGGATATTTAAGGCGATAATGAGTATGTGAAGAAGCTTCGACACTGCTCCACACAAATTGGTTGCTGATCAAAGGATCAGCAACCTTTTTTTGAGCTTGGAGCCTACAGGAGATTTTGCGCGCAAATGGGGACTTGTGTTTGGTTTTTCGTTTGAAATGGGGATATTATTCCCCGCAAAGTCTTTGTTGGGCAATTAAATGCACAATTATCTAATGCTTTCTATAGTGCACAGCATTGGCACAACTTTTTTCCATCTGCATACAACCATTCTTATTTTATCATCAATTACTCAATTTCAACGTATGAAAAGCCCACTTCGGATATTTTTACCATTAATGACACTATTAATGTTGAGCTGTTTTACCATAAATGCACAAAACCAGGCCCTACAGGCTGGAAATTTCTCCTTCGGTTCCGGCATCGGCTATTCCAACGCCGCCACCAATGTTAGGATCGAAAGCTCAGGAGCCATCACAGAAGGTGGGAACACCGCATATCAGCTACACTTGACCCCTTCCATCGGCTATTTTGTTGGAAACTGTTTTGTTGTTGGCCTCGGAATGGATTACCTCATTAGTTCCTCACAGAACAAAGGCAATAATAGTACAACTGGAACACAAAAAACCTCGGATACCAAACTGCTATTTGGCCCTTATACCCGCATCTTTTTCCCTTTCGCCGGCGACCAGGCTTTTTTCCTGGGAGCTGTGTACGGGTATGGAAAATCTGATACGGAAATAACGGATGATGGTGTGGCCCAAAAGGTAAATACAACACTGATGACCTTGGGTGCCGGCCCAGGCTACGCTATTTTTTCTAACGACCGCGTATCGCTGGAAGCTCAGGTAAAGTACAACTATGGCATTAGCCGCAACATTTTCAGCTTGGACGGTACGCGCCAATCTACCCGTACACTCACCACGGCTTGGGATTTTGTTGTTGGCATGCATTTCTATTTCACAAGGGGGCAGAATAATACCCGTAACAACATCAATCAATAAGACGGAACCCTGTCTTATCAGCTCCCATTCACTCGATCACCTAAAAAAGTATTCCATGATATACCGATCAATCAATAGTCTGAAAGCATTGTTGCTTTGCAGTACTGCCATGTTGGCAATAAGCTCTTGCCTCAAAGACCCCATCAACCCTCCAATCGACAACACCGTGGCACGCGCCAGGGTGGAAATCACCGACGCGCCCATTGACGACCCCAATGTACAAGGCGTATTCGTCACCGTGGTCGACGTTAAAATTGACGGAAAATCCTGGACAGGTTTTGATGGAAAAACCACTTTTGATCTGCTTGCTTTCCAAAAAGGCCTAACCAAGCTGCTCGGAGAAGGAGAAATCGATGCAAAATCGTACACTGAAATCGTACTGGTGCTCGATACCGAAACTGATGTCAACGGCGACAGTCCAGGCTGTTACGTGAAAGACAATCAAAATGTTAAAAGAAAACTGGAAGGTGGCAGCCAAATGACCATCAAAGGGAAAGGTAACTTTACAACCAGAAGAAATGAAACGGCGCAAGTCGTGATCGACATGGACTTGCGCAAATCGATCGTATACCAGTCTGGCTCCAGCACGGAGTTCAAGTTTGTCACCGACCCGGAATTACAAGCAGCCGTCAGGGTAGTGGACAAAACCCAAACCGGGACTGTTTCCGGCGATTGCACCGACGGGGTGTCGGGCAGTGACAAGGTCATCGTCTATGCCTATAAAAAAGGCAGTTATGATGTGAGCATGGAAAAATTCCCACAAGGCGCTTCACAAATTCAGTTCAAAAACGCCGTAACGAGTTCAGTGTTGGCTACCAACGGTACGTTCAACCTCTCCTTTCTGGAAACGGGTAACTACGAATTGCATTTCATCTCGTATAAAGTTGACGGGAATGGCAATTTACAGGCCAAGGGCGAGCTCCAGTTAAATGTGCTCAGCGGCACCTTAAACCTTTTAAGCTTGAATGTTGCCGCCAAAGCCAGCTTGGACATGGATCTTTTGGTGACTGGAATTGCATTCTTTTGATGTGCTCAAAAAATTGAAATATAAGACATTGGTGTATATCGTACTCGTCTGCCAACCTGAAGCAATTTGGTGTTGGCAGCATTACGTTACACTGATGGCAGCCGCTCAACAAGGAAAGTATAAGTAAAAGCAGCTACCAACCCCTGGCTTCGAATCCGCTGAAATTGACCCACCGTGGTTGAGCATAGCGCGTCGACAAATTGCCAGGCCGATCCCGTTGCCTTCGTATGCGTCTTTGGAGTGCAGTCGGCCAAAAACTTCAAATATCTTTTGCATGTATTTGGTGTCAAACCCTATTCCATTGTCGGAAAAAACAATGACTTGGGTGGCATCTGCCACATCAAAATTCGTCGTAATCGTAATAACAGGGTTCGTTTGATCTTTTCGGTACTTTATCGAATTGGAAAACAAATGCCGGAACACCAAAGCCATTTGTGGCGAATAACCGTTCACCGTTGGTAGCAATGCTGTGTTGATGCTTAGTCCATGTTCGGTAATCTCATCTTCAAATTCGGCACTTACGGCCTTAATAACTTTGTTTAAGTCAACGAGTTCTTTATTTTCTTGATGTTGTAGAAGATTGGTGTACGTTAGCAGGTCGTCAAGCATGGTTTGCAAGCGACCCAGCGACATCTCCACTTTGTTCAGCTCCGGTGATTTGTTGTCTGTTGACGATTCACGTTCTAATACCCTGCTGATGAAAGTGCGAGCTTTGCGCAGCGGCTCCTTCAGGTTGTGGGATGCGATGAAGGCGAAACGTTCCAGTTCTTCATTGGCCAGGTGGAGATTCTGCACGTTTTTTTCAAGGGCTATTTCTGCACCTAAACGCGCTTTAAAATCGATGCTGAGGAGGTAGAAGGCGTAAAGCAGTATGGTAATGGCCATTAATCCTGTCAGGAGCAGCAAGGCGGGAACCGTGCCCCCGGAATCACTTTGCAAAGTATTACGCATTATAAGAAAATTGTCCTCAATTTCGCGCATCTTGTCCAGCGTTACAAAGGCGTTTTCTACAAGTGGTTTTACCCGGCGGATATCAGCTTTCATAGAATCCACCGGAATACTCGTTTCATTGGTATCAAACCACTTATGAGAATGCAAACCTGATAATCCTATCAACTCCCGAATTTGCCTGATGTTTTTGTTTTGAACCGGGTTGTCAATGATAAGCCATTCCAATGAATCCGTTAAGGCATCGAGGGATTGGCCTTCCGACAATATTTGTTCTTTTCCTTCAGGCGTTTGTTCAATAATGTAACCTCGCCTCAATGTCACCAACTTTAAAATGCTTCCTTTCAAGCGCTCCGTGGAATTCATTACTTTGTAAGTATGCTCTACATATTGGGTATATTTCTTAAATTGCGAAAATTGAAAAAAGGAATAGAATTCCAGAAACAAGAGGGTTCCTATTGTTAAATAAACATAAATACTTGATTGTCGGGTCCAGTGCATGGATTCTCTTGTTATATAATTGCAAATATATAAAAAACCAACGCATGCAACATCAGTCGAACGTACAGAAGCAGGCACAGACGCAAACGCTTAAAATATTGCCGCAGCAAATTCAATTCCTGAATTTGCTGCACCTGAATGTATTGGAGCTTGAAAATTATCTCCAAACGGCGCTCGACGAAAACCCTTTTTTAGAATTGCGCCCCGATAACGAATTTTCTGAGTCCGTGGAAGAGCAAGAGCTTTCAGGAGAAACCAGCTCTGGAGAAGACGATAATCCGCTCGATTTCAGGGGGCTTGACGACGAAATACCCGATTACAACACAAAAACGGAACGGGGGTACGAATCGGAAGACCAGTACCAGGCGCCAGCGGTGCAGATGACCGATATTCGCGCAGAATTGAAATTGCAGTGCAGCTTTTTAACCATCGACGAGCGGCTGCGCACCCTGTGCACCTACATTATTGATTCTCTCGACGATGCCGGTTTTTTGCTAACAGATTTGGACACCCTGGCCGATGATATTTCTTTTTCCAAAAGCAGTTATTTCAACGATGGAGAATTGCAGGAAGCACTGCTGGTGGTACAACAATTAGACCCTCCCGGCATCGGCGCCCGCAACCTGAAAGAATGCCTTTTGTTGCAGTTGCAGCGCCACCAGGCACAAGGCTTCCGCGTGGAGCTTCCCCTGCGGCTGATCAACGATCACATGGAGGCATTGGCCGCCCATGATTATGTGTCGATCAAAAAAGCATTGAAAATTGATGATGAAGACCTTAGCTATGCCATTGAATACATCACAGACCTTAATCCAAGACCGCTGCGCGGCATGGCGGATGCAGAACCCCTGAACAGTGACATCATCATGCCTGAATACGTGGTGGAAATTGATGGCAATGACATCTTTTGCACTTTAGCCAATGGCAGGGCTGAAACACTCAAAATTACAGAAGGCCTGGATGAAATGCTCAAAGACACCCACGACAAAAAAGCGGCACAGTTTATCCATAAAAAAATGGAAGATGCCAGCTGGTTGATCGAAGCACTCCGGCAACGCGACGATACGATGCTTCGGATTATGCGGGTCATTGCTGTATTGCAACGCGATTTTTTTCTGAGTGGCGATGTCAAAATGCTCAAGCCAATGGTGCTGCGCGATGTGGCAGCCTATGTCGATATGGACATTAGCACGGTCTCCAGGGTTACCAGTGCCAAATATGCTCAAACCCCTTTTGGCAATATCAACCTAAAAGATCTTTTTACCCATACCTTCACCGCAATGGACGGACGTGAACTGAACAACCAGGATATTCAGGATTGTCTCATGGACATTATTGCCGTTGAAGCAAAATCTTTCCCCTTGAATGACACCGAAATCTGCAAATTACTGGCAGAAAAAGGGTATCCTGTGGCGCGCCGTACGGTGGCTAAATACCGCGATCTACTCCACATCCCCATTGCAACGCTCCGCAGGCAAGTCTGATGAAATAGCACATAGGCACCTTGAGCATATATTCTTCCATTTCAAACAGTAACTTAACGTGAAAACAAACCAGTCCATGCAAAAAATACTCATAATCGATGATGAAATAGACATCTGCCTGCTGCTGAAACGCTATCTTACTAAAAAAGGATACGAAACAGAATATGCAACAGACGGTTCGAAAGGGCTTGATTTATTGGACAGTTTCAAACCGGATTTGGTGCTGAGCGATTTTCGACTGGGAAAAATGGACGGTGCTGTAATGCTCACCCTCATCAAAGAAAAGTACCCCAATATTCCAGTGATTATCATGACGGGCTACTCTGATATCAAAATCGCCATCAATGTTATGAAATTGGGCGCTTTTGATTACCTCACCAAGCCGCTTTTCCCGGAAGAAATATTGCATACCATCCAACGCGCACTGGAAACACCCGCCGCAACAGCTGAAACTACAAACGTGTTGCCCGGCGAAGGTCTGCCAGTGCCTGCTAAAGCTGCTCGTCAGCGCAACACAAAACCCCAGCACGGGTATATTTTTGGGGATAGCGCCGTATCCCAAAACCTCAAAAAACAGATTCAACTTGTTGCCCCGACCAGTTACAGCGTCATCATTTACGGCGAAAGCGGGTCGGGGAAAGAAGGAGTTGCCAGTGAGATACACCGCTTGAGCAATCGGGCGAAGCAGCCTTTCCTCGCCATGGATTGTGGTGCCATTTCGCCGCAACTCGCGGGCAGCGAACTGTTCGGACACGAAAAAGGCGCGTTCACAGGCGCTATTGAACAAAAAATCGGCCACTTCGAACGCGCCAACGGCGGCACGCTTTTTCTGGATGAAGTATCCAATTTATCTTATGATGTGCAAGTCTCCCTGCTGCGGGTAGTGCAGGAGCGCCAATTGCGCCGCATTGGTGGCAGCAAACAAATCGATATCGATGTGCGCATCATCATCGCCAGCAACGAAAAGCTGTGGGACACCAGCCGCAACGGAAAATTTCGCGAAGACCTCTACCACCGCTTCAACGAATTCAGTATTGATGTGCCGCCCTTGCGCGAGCGCGGGCCAGACATTATGATGTTTGCAGCCTACTTTCTGGAGCAAATAAACGCTGAATTGGGCAAAAATGTGGCAGGTTTTTCCCAAGGTGTAGCGGATTTGTTCAATTTTTACCCTTGGTACGGCAATTTGCGGGAATTGAAAAACGTGCTCAAAAGGGCAACCCTATTGTGTAACAGCGAATTAATACATTCCAAACACCTGCCCTTTGAAATCGTAAACCACGAAAAATTGCTGTTTACAGAGATCAGTGACCAAGCACAGGAGCAGATCACGCCAGGGGCTGCGATACCAACTGCGGTCGAACATTCAAAAATGCCGGTAAGCCTGAAAAATGCGGCCATTGAAGCGGAAAGTGAAGTCATCCTGAATGCCTTGCGCCAAACGAATTTCAACAAAAGCAAAGCAGCTGAATTGCTAAATATCGATAGGAAAACCCTGTACAATAAAATAAAATACTATAATATTTAATCTAGAAATTGTGTGCCATGTATTCAAAAGATTATTTCAAATCACCAGAGTACAGCCCTCAAGAAATTGGAATGGGCATCTTTCGAAAAATCAGCCAGGACATGCCCTATCTGGTTTTTATCATCAAGGCATCCAATTTCATGTTGTTGTATGCCAACCGCAAAGTCACCGAATTTTTAGGACTTGATCTGGACGACTTGCAGGAGATGGAAGGCGGATGGATGGATATGATGGACGAAGAAGACATTCAAAGTATGTTGGAAGTTGGTCAACGGCTACCTTTTCTCAAAAACGAAGAAGCCATTAAGTTAAAGGTGAAGCTCAAAGCGAAAGAAGGCAATATTGTTTGCCTGGAAACCTCGGTCTCCGTATTCAAACACCATGAAGATGGTACTCCGTCGGAGTATTTTTGTGTATCAGAGGATATAACTGAAAAAGTAATGCTGGAAGCGCGCGCCCTGGAATTGGAAGTAGTAGCGCGCGCAGCAGAAGTATCTTTTGCTTTTGGCGCCTGGGAATGGGATATGCTGAAAAACAAAGTAAAATGGTCTGACGGTTTTTGGGACATGCTGGAATACCCAGTCTCTATGCGGAACCATGATTGGATGCCCATGGAACAGTATTTCAACCATTTGGCGCCAGCATACAAAGACCTCGCCAACGATATGGTGTACGGAATTGAAACACTCACCGGGCCAGAGCAGCCAGCGCCGTTGGAAATCACGTTGGTCACCTACACAGGGAAAACGGTGCATGTCATCACACGCACCCGTGTCATCAACTGGAAAGATGGCAAACCAGCCCTCGCCATAGGCTCTACGGCCAATATCACCAAAATGAAGAACATCCAGAAAAGCCTGGAGACCAAAATTACAGAGCTCGCCAACTCCTACAATGAAATGGAAGAGTTTGCTTATGTAGCATCACATGACTTGCAAGAACCGCTTCGAAAAATCACTACGTTCAGCGAGCGATTGAAAGACAAATTTGGCGAAAGTCTGCACGCTGATTGTGCACTTTATTTAAACCGCATTATCGATGCAACAAGCAGGATGCGCATGCTCATTGAAAACCTGTTAGCCCTCTCGCGCACCAAACGCGATGAAGGGTATTTCAAGCCCACCAACCTGAATGACATCCTCTTAGACGTCATCACGGATTTGGAAATAACCATGGCGCAAAAATCAGCGGTCATCAACCACACGCCCTTGCCAACCATCGATGCCATACCAACCCAGATGCACCAATTGTTTTTAAACTTCGCAACCAACTCCTTAAAATTTACAAAAGAAAACAACTCCGCCGTTATCCAAATAAAAAATGAAATATTGTCAGACGCGCAAAAACAAGAATATGGCTTAGACCTAACACAAGATTATGTACACATTCAAATTGAAGACAATGGGATTGGCTTTGAAAGTGACTATGCCGAAATGATCTTTACACCGTTCAAACGCCTGCACGGGCGTTCCGAATATGAGGGAACAGGTATTGGATTGGCAATTTGTAAAAAAGTGGCACAAAACCACGGCGGAATCATCTGGGCGGAATCATCTCTGGGCAATGGCGCAACTTTTCACATCGTGCTCGCAACGCGCCAATTCAACGAGACGCGAAAAAAAGCTGATCATTATTTCAGTACTGTAAGTACATTGTGAAAGTTTAAGCTAATATCCATTTTATGAAAAACGACAAGAATTTAGTGATCTTAATTGCAGACGACGATGAGGACGATCGGCTTATGACCAGAGAAGCTTTTGAAGAACTTCAAGTACCAAACGACTTATTCTTTGTAAAAGACGGGGTGGAACTGCTGGACTATTTAAACCGTCGGGGTGCCTATACCGACCAGGAAAGCTGCCCCAGGCCCGGGCTCATCCTTCTCGACCTGAACATGCCGCGCATGGACGGCCGGGAAGCCCTAAAGGCAATAAAAAAAGATGATAACCTGAAATCAATACCCGTTTCGATATTTTCCACCTCACAAGCTGAGGAAGATGTGTTGCGCAGCTATAATCTCGGGGTAAATTGCTTTATCACCAAACCAGTGTCCTTTAAAGGGCTGGTGACGGTGATTGCTCAACTCAACAGCTTTTGGTTTGAACTGGTTTCACTGCCCATGGACAATAAATAATACCTAATATGAGCAAGGACAAAAGGATCCGCGTACTAATCGTGGACGATGATGAAGACGACTTTTTACTGACCTCCCACAGCTTGCGCGACATCCCTGGGAGTCAATTTGAAGTGGCTTGGGCTTCAAGCTATCAATTAGGGCTGGAGCAGATAAAAAAGCGCACACACGATGTGTACATCATCGACTACTTTCTGGGTTCTAACAACGGTCTTTCCCTCATTCGCGAAGCAATAAAAGCACAATGCGAGGAACCGATGATCTTGTTGACTGGCGTGAACAATCAGGAGGTAGATGAAGCGGCGACAGAATTGGGTGCCTTCGACTTCCTGCTTAAAGGCAGCCTTAGCGCTGATGGACTGGAACGGAGCATACGTTATTCCCTGGCCCAGGCTGCCATGATCAAGGTGGCAAAGGAAAACGAAGTCAAATTCCGCACGGTATTCGAGAAATCCCAGGACATGATATTCATTGCCGATGAGTCCGGCAGGCTGATGAGCGTGAGTAATTCAGCGGTTAGCCTTACTGGCTTTGAAGTGCATGAGCTCCTTCAAATGAAAAGCACGGATCTATTCGCCAATAAAGAAGAGGGGGAGAGCATTGAAAGAGCCTTGGCAAAAGACAACGAAATTTCAGGAAAGAAAATTGAATTGCGCACCAAAAACAATGAAAGGCGTATTTGTACTATGTTTGCGACCATGCAATCGGATCGTCATGGCAAACGCTATTGCCAGGGAGTGTTGCACGACCTGACGGCAAAAATCCGCGAAGAACGGGCCACCATGCTTTCAGAAAAAATGGAAGCTACGCGTCGGTTCATGCTCATGCTGGCCCATGAAGTGCGCAACCCGCTCACCAATATCGGCCTCGCCCTGGAAGGCTTCTACGCTGAGCTGCCAGAAAACAATGATTTTAAGGACTACCTGGACATCATAAAACGGAATGCCAAGCGGATCGATAATTTGGTCACCCAACTGCTCGATTCCTCCAAACCAACGGCACTGAATCTGAAGCCCTGTTCCATGCAGGAAATACTGCGACAAACACTGGAAGAGGCTAAAGACCGGCTTGCGCTCAAGAAAATAAAGTTGGCTACCAGCTATTCGAATGACAATGATATGGTCTTGATCGATGCGGAAAAGATGCAAATTGCATTGACCAATATTGTGGTGAATGCCGTGGAAGCCATGGATGAAACGAAGGGCATCCTCCAAATAAGCACAGAAAGAGCCGCTCAAAAACTTATGGTATCCATAACAGACAATGGCTGCGGCATCAGCCCTGCTTTTGTCGACCGCCTGTTCGAACCCTATTTCACTTCCAAATCAAGCGGTATGGGCTTGGGACTTGCGGCTACGTTGAATATTGTGCAGTCACATGGAGGCACAATAGATGTTGAATCCAAAGAAGGGGAGGGGACGGTGTTTTATTTGAGTTTTGATGTGGCGTCTTGATTTTCCAGCACCGCCCAAAACTGCCATTCCTTCCGCAACACCCGCCGCAGCACCGGCAAATGCCCGTACAACTGAATCCCAGCCTGCTGCTGCACAATCTCCAGCCCGCATTTCCGGCAAAGCGCCGAAAAACCATCCACCGAAAAATACTTGCCTGGGATATGCACCCCATAAGCCTGGTTGCCGAAGCGATCCATCCATTTCAGGATCAGGTTTGAAAAGTAGCCGTACTGGTAATGGTCTTTTACGATGATTTTCTTGCCCACGCGGGCGCATTCGCGCAACACTAGCGCGGGATCGAGGCTGTGGTGCAGCACATCGCAGAGCAGCACATAATCAAAGGATTGGTCTTCGGTTGGAATGTGTTGCCCATCAAATGATCGGTATTTCTGCCATTTTTCCTGCGACTTCAGGTCTTCGGGCAAGGGGTAAATATCCAGGCAAGTCCAGATCGTTTTGGCATTGGCGGCGGCAATCAGCTCCGCTATTTGCATGTCGCCACAACCCACGTCGAGGCATTTCACCTTTACGTTTTTTCCATCTTCCATAATGCCGCTGAAGATGCGCGCCAGCTGCCGCACCCGGGTGCTGTGAGAAGTGCGCTGGTGGAGCTTTATCCACCATTTGTCCCAGCGGCTTTTTTCCAGTTTTGATATGTCAGAGCTCATAAGTAAAAGGGCAAAATTGCAAAAAGCAAAAGGCAATGAAAATCAAGACGTTTGGTAAAAATTAGTTCAAACTAATTTTTACCAAATGCTTACATTAATCCTCCTCTTGCCGGATAGAAATTTTGATGAAACTCAGGATGAAACTGGCTAGGATTATTTCTATCCCGATGAGGATAAAGGTAATGGAAGGAAACAACAAGCGCAGGTTGTGGTTGGGCTCCAAGTCACCGAAGCCCGTTTGTTTCCAGTCATAAATGTTGATGGCGGATAAAAATATACCCGCCAAAAGCAGGATAAATCCAACAATCAAACCCGTTTCCAAGGTGACGAGTTTGCGCACTTTATGGTATTCTTTTGGCTGTGGAAACAGCTGCGTGTCTATCCCGAATAGCCTCGATACCATAAAGAATGACAGAAAATGGAAGCCCACCATGATAAAAAGATAGGCATACAAGAGGGTATGTATGCCCAGCCTTACATGCTCTATTCGAATGTCGCCAAAGCTCAATATGGCTGCACCTGTAATGCCGATTAGCAACAGAAACAACCCCGGGTACAAAAAAAGCCAATCGGGGCTGTGCAGCAACAGAAAACGCAGGTGCCGCCAACCATCCGACCAGGTGCGCAAATGCGGCTTCCTGTCGCGGCCATCGGGGTACAAAATGACAGGAACCTCCGCAATTTTAAATTTCTGTAACGAAGCTTTTACCACCAGTTCCGAAGCGAATTCCATACCACCGGTCTGCATGTTCAAGCGACTGTAAGCCTCTTTTGAAAAGCCGCGCAAGCCGCAGTGGAAATCCCGTACTGGTATTTTGAAAAAAAGCCTGCCCAGCATCGAAAGCACTGGATTGCCCAGATAACGGTGCAAAAAAGGCATAGCACCCGGTTTTATGCCCCCTTTGAATCGGTTGCCCATCACCAAGTCATGGCCAGCGCGCAATTTTTCCAGCATCTCTCCCAGTGCCGAAAAATCGTAGCAGTCGTCGGCATCGCCCATGATGATGTAGCGGCCCTGAGCTGCTTTTATGCCCGCCATTAAAGCAAATCCGTAGCCTTTTTTGGGCGTCGAAGCCACCCGCGCTCCAAGGCTTTCCGCAATGCGCACACTATCGTCCGTAGAGCCATTGTCGCCAATGACCACTTCGCCAGCGATACCATTGGCACGCATAAAGCGAAGGGCTTTTTCGATGCAAATACCCACAGTCCTTTCTTCATTCAGGCAAGGCATTACGATGGAAAGCTCAATCATTTCCCTGTTCGTTTGTTGAAATCATCCGCAATACCCGTCAAAATATTGATGCGCTCATAGTACTTGGCGCTTTCCGCTTTGTTGCCGGTAGCTTCCAGTATAGAAGCGTGCATCTTTATTAGGTTTGCGACCAAGCGGCAGCATTGCGCTTCATTGGAATAGATGGCCCTGTGTGAGCTTTTGAGCTCAAAGAAATAGTCCGGTAGATAACCTACAAACTCCGTTGTAAGCGCTAGGTATTCATTAAGCTTCTGCTCTTTTTCAAGCTCGATCAACCTGTCTTGGTAGTGCAGGATATAGACCGGGAGAATATCGTTGGCGAAAAATGGCAGAAATCTTTTGTCGCGGATATGGTCGGTATAGTACCAAGTCATCATAATCAGCACTAAGCCTGCTATTACAGCTTTCCATTTTGCGGTCAGCAAACTTTTCAAAAGCTCTACCACAAAAAAGGCGGCTAGCAAGGTCATCAATATGACAAAAGGGGTTCTATACCGCGCCAGGCTGCTGCTGATGAACAAGGGGCTCGCACTCACCAATATCATCAAAAAAAGCGGAAAAAATTGCCATCTCAAGCGCCAAAAGGCGAAAAACAAACCGCAAATTCCCAAAGGGGCAATCAACCAGTAAGGCGCGGGCAAGGCTTTTAAGAGCGGTGAAAATTCCCGGTACATGTAATAGCTCATGTTATTCGGTACCTCAAACCACATAAACAAGCCGTCTATTTTCTGCCCATATAATTCCATTATTTTGCCCATACCTTCAAAAGAACCCAGGCAAGCGAGGACAGCAGGCAAAAGCTTGCCACCGGAATCGTGCATCAATTTAACCGTCGAGGGAAAGTGCATATAGCTGGGTTCCAGGGGGGCGGCGTTGCTGGAATTGAACAGGATATAGGTAATGGCACCATTGCTGGCCATAGAAGCCATGGGTGCGCCCACCTTGAGGTTGCGGACAAACAATGGAACCAAGACTATCAACAGTGTGCCCAGCACAAGGCCCATGCTACTGGCGCATATTTTTACATCGCGACGGTTCTGCCAGGCATACCAGCCAAGCGCCGGCAACAGAAAAAGCAAGCAATAGGATTGGCTCAACAAGGCAATACCCGAAACTGCCCCAAAGGCCAACTGGTTTTTTCGGCTGTTTCGGTCGAGCAACCGCTGATAGTAAAAGGCCAACACAAGGGTTAAAAAAGCCGTCAGTGTAGTGCGTAGAATGGTCATGCCAAAAACCAGGATCGGCCCGGAAACAATCACAGTTAGTGCAGCCAGCAAACCCGTCAAAGACCCAAAATAGCGCCGCCCGACCAAAAAAACGAGCACATTGGTGCCAGCAATCAGCAGTAACTGCCACATATATACCCAAAAAGGATCGACCCCGAAAATGCGGTAGGTAAGGGCAATCAGGTACACGTATAACGGCTCTTGGTGGTACACTTTGCCTTGAAAAATATCATTGATGTAGGCACGCCGGGAAGCCACGGTGTCGGCAATGCCTGCGGCGTTCAAATTTTGGGCGTAATAAGGGGCTGCCGTTTCGGGATATTGCTCGAAATATTGCTTCGCGAATTCATTATGCCATTCGTGGTAGGGGTGCAGCACCGTGTCACAAAGCCAGTTGCCCGCAGCAATGTACCGGGCTGATTGGTCAAAAAACTCCATGTCGCTGCTATTCCAGCGGTGCATCGACTGCAAGGGGGTATCCTTAGCTTGCTGATAATAAACGGTATTCACGGCAACCGACAGCAGAAAAAGGCCCGCCATGATCCATCGTTTCCGGGAGACAAGCAGGGCCTCGATCCGGGTGATGCGGTCGATGCCGGGTTTGGCGGCAACGGGGTTTTCGGTTCTGTCTGTCGGTTTTTTTGCCGCAGATAATTTTTTCTTTCCAGCCATGGCATTTCGTTTTGTTTTAGGATTTGGGGTTGTGGGAGGCAATGTCAGGAAAAAAAATGAAATGGTTGGATGTGTTTTTGTAGGTTGTGTATTCGATTTATTGGATTTTCTGCTGTAATATTGCCATTAAAACTTCCCCTCATGCCAAAAGATATAGAATTCGGACCCCGTGCCAGGATATTGCAACTCCTCCGTGCAATTGTAGATCAACCCGGCCGCTATACTAAAAAGGAACTGGCCGCCAGATTTGTCATGAGTGATGATACGATCTCGGATGATTTTGAGATCATGGCAAATGCGGGCTTTGTGCTGGAAAGGGATCAAAAGGGCAGGTATCAATTTGTCGTTGAGAAGCCTTTTAAAAAGCTGCAAGACCTGCTTCATTTCTCCAAAGAAGACCAGGTTTTACTGCATCAGGCAATAGACCAAATACCCACCACGACCGAACGGCAGGCACAATTAAAAGCAAAGCTTTCCTCCCTGTATGATTTTCGGCAGTTGGGCCATGCTTACCTGCGCAAACCCTACCTCGGCAAGGTAGATTTGTTGCAACAAGCCCAATCAGAGAAAAAACAAGTCCTGTTGGAGGGCTACCGATCTTCCAACAGCAGCACGGTCAGCGACCGCAACGTGGAAGCGTTTCACATCGCGCCATCAGAAGACATGCTCCATGCTTTTGACCTCGAGAAACGGGCGGTGCGGCATTTTCGGATTTCACGATTTACCCGCGTGCAAATATTGGATGCCCCGTGGCAGCATGAAGGGCACCATAATATCATGTTGACCGACCCGTTCCGTATTGTCGGCAACGAGCAGGTGATGGTGCATTTGCGGCTGAGTGTCGGGGCCTACAACGAGCTTACCGAGCGCTACCCGCTTACCAAGGGTTCCATCGAGCCCACCAGAGATACCAATATCTATGATTTTCAGGCCCGTGTCAACAGCCAGTTTCTGGGGCTTAGCAATTTTATACTCGGCTTTTATCACCTGGACATAGAGATCGTCGCGCCCGATGCCTTGCGGGAACATCTGAAAATCGAGGTGGAAAGGATGCGCTTGTGAAATTATTTTTGAAATGTAAAGGGGGGGGGAAGTCAGTTCGGAAATGGGGGCTGACCTTTGCCCTGTAATCAATCAAACCAAATGTCATGCAATTCAAAATCACGCTTCAGTGCCAGGATGTAAAACCTGTAATCCCCATCAATTACCAGTACGAGCTGTCGGCATGGATATATAAAGTGATCCATCATGCAGATGCGGAATACGCGGCGTTTTTGCACCAGCATGGGCACCAGGCACCCTCGCGCAAAACCTTCAAGCTGTTCAGTTTTTCGCAGCTTGATGTGCCGAAGCGACGAATAGAAGGGGATCGGTTGCATATCGGAAGCCGGGAAATCTCTTTTGTGATCGGGTTTTATATAGATCGCAGCGCTGAGGAGTTTGTGCGCGGGCTGTTTATGCAGCAGCACCTTCGCTTGGGCGACCGGGAAAGCCAGGCCCGGTTCACGGTACAAACGGTGGAGGTTCGGCCAATCAAGTTGCCAACAGGCAGCGAACCCTTGCGTATCCGCCTTTTGTCGGCGCTCGTGATCGGCCGGAAGCGGCCGGACGAACAGCAAGAAGCGTACCTGCACCCGGAAGACCCGGATTTTGGCAAATTTCTGTTCGTCAACCTCCTGGACAAATACGCCGCTGCGACCGGGCAGGCTGCGCCAGTTTGGTGGGACAGTTCCCGGTTTTCTTTCCGGGTTGTCGGCCTGGAGCCACGATCGCAGCTTATCAAAATCAAGAGCGATACCACGGCGCAGACCAGGGTGAAAGGCTACCGCTTTGAGTTTGAGCTGGTTGCGCCGCGGGAGCTGGTGGAGCTGGGGTTGTTGGCGGGATTTGGGAAGATGAATGGGGAGGGGTTTGGGTGTGGGGAGGTGGTGGAAAAAAGAAAAGTGTTGAATTAAGCTTGCAAGTGGACTCGAGAGGTCCAAACTTTCTAGGCGTACACTTCTGCTGCATTTTTTTATGATCTAGCTTAGAAAAAGTATAGGGGGATAGAAGCCAGTTCGGTAAGATGACCAAACCTTTGCCAAAATAATAATAAAAAACTTGAAAACCAAATCTTATGATAAAAGAACTCGTCCAATTTACAGAAACAGTACTTGCGGACCCGGACTTCTGTAGTTTCGGGGTGGTGCCGCGCGAAGGACTACATGTTGTCTTGACGGTAGCAGAAAATAAGATCCTTGAAACACCTATTTATGTTGGGAGCTTTTCTAAAAAGGACAAAGCACCTGATGCTTGGCTTGAAAAGTGTGCAGCTTGGTCACGGGTAGCATGGATGGTAGACACCAACAAGTGTTTCGATCCAACGGTGAAAGCTATCCACTCCTGTTCTCCTTTTTGCTTTGCATTAAAACGAACCAACTTGGAAGGTGGAGAACAATACAAAGAGAACCAATCAAAAGGAAAGTCTCAAGTTTATGAACGCATTGATGATTACTTCGCCAAGGCAGTTGCATTGCTTGAAAATGATAACGAGCAACAGATTGCCGAGGCATTCCGAATTGCCCTATCGGAGCAAAGAATGCTTTCCATTTGGCTTGAGCAAGCAGACGCATTCACATCGATAAAAGACGGGGAGTACGTTGTTTTTTACCTCGATTTACCAGTTGAGGCCTACGCTAAGGCCAATCAGAAGTACTTGAAAGAGAAGTTGTTCAATACATCTGATTATAACCATGCTGATGCTGAAAACACAGAATTGGTGCATGGCACCAGCAATTGGTTTAATGGATTTCCAAGCAAAAAGCCTTTTTTGGCACACCAGTCTGCCACATTTGACATCTCTGGACGCATTTCATCTGATGAGGCGCGGGCGCTATATGAATTTTCTGATTTGAGCCGGAGGAAATTATTCCCAAACCCATTGCCACTTTTTGTAATGGCCGATGAACGTGGGAAAGAAGCGCTGAAAATGTATAAGAACGACTTTAGCACAGGTGGGGATGACAGGAAAGGATATCTAGAAATCATTGAAGAGCTTTGGAAGACATTTGAGGAGGAAATTGGCAACTATTATCTGCTTTTCATGGCTTTTGGAGAAATTAAGGATTTTGATTTTGTCAGCCGTTTTGAATTCAATTTAAACCCTGATGGTTCTCCGTGGAAGGTTTTGGACATCTTTGAAACAAAGGATTCTATGGTGCTCACAAATGTTAAGGATCTAATGAATGTGGTGTTGCCCCCAATGTTCAACAACGCGTTGGTTGTTCGCCGAAAAGAAATGAAGTGGATTTATCACTGGTTTGATGAAATGGATCCGGCTTACACCAAAACCCACAACGCTTTTTTGCTTTCATTGAAATACCGAAAAGCCTTCTACGACTATATCTATAAAAGTCAGCGAAAGAGCGTTACAGGAAAGGCCATAGAAGAAATCTTAATCACGGGTATTGTAGACGACATCCGCCTGGACAAATCTGAAGGCCGCTTTAACACAGAAAGCCTAAATATTCGAACAAAACTGAACTTGCTATTCAACCTTCACCAATATTTTTCACACCAACCCAACCCACGTTTTATGCCTGAAAATATCATTGAACTCCGCCAACGGGTAGATGCCGTGGCACGTGGAGAGGCTCGAATTGAAACTGACGATCAATTTGCCTTCGCCGCTGGACAGGTCATCGACCGCATTTTTATATCTTCCAAAACAGAGGATAGAAGTTTTAATTATCTAGAGCCTTTCTTGGCCCAAACAGACACTGCGCGATTGAAAATTGCCATCGCCAATTTTTTTAAGCGATACAAGCATGTCAACTATTCCCAACGCTTTCAAGCTGTCAGTGCAGAAGTTTTGGCTTATCCTAAAAATGGCAATTTTCGTGACATGCTGCCAATTTTCCTGGCAGGTGTTTTTTCGGACAACATGCTTTTTTCTGGAAAGAAAAATGATCAAGAAGAACCTTCAACTATCTAATATTCTCCACCAAATCTAAAATATCAATTTTATGTCTGCTCCATTTCTACATCGCGTATTCGGTTGCGTTATCATTAAATCCATCAACTCAAATTATAACGCAGACTTCTCACATCAACCTCGAACCTTGCCCGACGGCACTGTTTATGCCACGGACAAGGTGCTGAAATACAGTGTTCGGAATTTTTTGAAAAAGGTTTACCCAGGTGAAAAAGTTCTTTATTTCAAGACCTTAAGCGACAGTATGCAGCCCCGTGATCTCGGGGAATCATACATCGACATGTTCGGCGATTTCCCTAAAAATGAAGGCAAAGACAAAGACGTGAAAAACCGGCAAGAGGTTTTGAAAAACCTCCTCACCTGTACTGATGTACGTTTGTTTGGCGGCACGTTTGCAGAAAAGGGCGTTAGCCTTTCTATTCATGGCACCACACAAATTACCCATGGGGTAAATCGTTTCCCTGAGAATGCGATCTATTCCGAGCAAATTGCCTCGCCGTTTCGGAATGCGAATGATAAAAGCCAGGATTCCATGCAAACAACGCTAGGCACCCAGTTTAAACTCCAGGAAGGCCACTACGTACACCATTTTAGTATCAACCCGCACAACTTGACAGACTTGGTTAAGCTTTCAAACGGGGAGATGCTGAATGAAGGCGACATCGACAAATTAAAAGCTGGGTTGTCCCGTGGCGTTACTTTATATGATTCCTCTGCCAAATCTGGAACGGAAAACGAGTTGATGCTTTGGGTGCAATTGAAGCCCGATTCAAAGTTGGTATTGCCTTCTTTTGTTGAGCTTATCAACGTGTCTGAAGATAATAAACGGACTATTGACCTTTCGGCCATCACTGAAATTCTTTCTCGCAAACATGTTCAAGCGGCAATAGAAAAGATTGAGATTTATTACGATAAGACGACAACAAATGTAAAGGGAGAACCTACCGGGGCAATTCACCACGAAATCCATCAATAACCATGCGCCAAAAATTGATTTCATTCGATTTGCAGGCCGACTTCGGAGTGTTTAAAAAACCAGATGTGAATGAAGGCATGCAGTTGACCTTCAATATTCTCCATAAGCCTGCATTATTAGGGATACTTGGTGCTATCGCTGGATTGGAAGGCTATAGGCGCCGTGGAGAGTTCCCAGTGTATTATAATACACTTCGCAACCTCATGGTGGGTATAGAACCACTAGGACATGAAAAGGGCAACTTTGTCAAAACCACCATCAAGTATACCAATACCATTGGTTATGCAAATGCTGATGGCAATCTCTTGGTTACGGAGCAAACCTTGCTCAGTCCTTCTTACCGATGTTATTTGCTACTTGACCTGGATGATGCGGTTCAATTGCAGATACACGATCATATTTGGTCTGGTGAGGCAGACTATTTGCCATATTTCGGCAAGAATGAATGCGCTGCCTG
>Ga0105046_10002361_pt1 | contig 29790 bp, 19 predicted proteins | sample MAT03_FD_78385 | JGI IMG/M metagenome (GOLD analysis project Ga0105046, IMG submission 78385) | Freshwater microbial communities from Lake Fryxell liftoff mats and glacier meltwater in Antarctica - MAT-03 (megahit assembly) | ecosystem: Environmental > Aquatic > Freshwater > Ice > Liftoff... | reverse complement strand
TATCGCTGGGCCTGGGTTTGTGGGGTGTTCCGTGGGGATGGGTGTGGACTCCGCGGGTCATCGGGATCAATCTGCTTGGCGGGATCGATATGACAGCGGAGATCCGCGAACTTTTGACGGCGGTCCAGACCCAACCGGATGCCCTGAATACGCCAAGCCCGCCTCTGTGAAGCGGACGACCCGTGATTCGGAATCGCTGTGCTCATCCGCACACTGCAACGGAGATTCGAGCGTGGCACGCACCTTCCTCCTCGCGATGCCGGCCCTCCTGGCGCTGACGCTCGCATCGATCCCTTCGACATTCGCCAGCCTGTTCCACCCCAGCGATCCCAGCCTGACGCTGCCCGCCCGGCCGGATGGCACGGGGGAGACGTTGCCGTTCGACGAGTTCAAACGGCGATTCTTCGTGATCACGAACCTCGCCAACAGCGATCAACGCACGGATGATCGCACGCGTGTCGAGGAACGGGCCCTCAAGCTCAGTCAGAAGCGATCGCTGTCGCTTGACGAAACCCTGGCCCTGGCGGTGGACCTGCTGCACCTCGGAGCGGTCTCGAAGCCCAACGCTCCTGCCACCGGATTTGGTGTCGCCCCCACGGCTGCTCCTGCGGGAAAGCTGAACGCCGAGGAAGCCTTCAACCACCTCATTCCCCTCGTGAGGTCGAGCCCCAACTATTACGTGCTCAGCACCCTGGCCCATCTCTACGCGGCTCGCGAGGACTGGACAAGCGCGATCAGCCATCTGGAATCGTCGCTGCTGGACTACAGCCCGCCCCCGGCCGTGGGGAATATCACGCCTGATCAGCAGCGGTGGCAGATGCGCGTGGACAAGGAGTATGTGCTCCCGCTACTGCGGCGGTTCCAGCAGGAGTCGGCGAAACGAAGCCGCCCCGAACCCGAGAGCGAACAGGTGCTGCCGCTGTTCCCACAACGGGGGGAGCCCGTGCGTTTCGTTAACGAGGCGGGGCAGTACGAACCCGGTGTGCTGGCGGCGTCCGAGAAGGCGAAGCTGCCGGCCGACGCGATCGCGATCGTGCAGCAACTGCTTCTGTGGTTCCCGGGCGATAGCCGTCTCTATTGGCTGCTTGCGGAACTGTATGCCGGGGAGGGGAATTTCGAGGCGGCGGACACCATCTTCGACGAGCTTTCCTGGAGCCGGAAGTTCGGCAATCGTCGCGTGATGATGGATCACCGCAACGCGGTGAAGGCGGCCCTGGAAGCGAAGCGAAAAGCCGCGGATGACGAAGCCGTGAAGGCCTTCCCGATCAACTGGACGACCATCGGCGTCTACTTCGGCCTGGTGGCCCTGGTCATAGGATTCGCAGCGTATCGATCGATTCGCCGCGGGATTCGAGGCTGCGGACCAATGGGCTGCGGCTGATAGACTGCTCCCGAAAGCGAGGGCTGTGAAACAACCTCGAAAACCGTACTCTCACTCGCGAGGCAGGGACGCCTTGATCGCGTTCGCCATCCGGGAACCGGCGAGCGCCACGCGGGCGAACGCCACCTCCTTCATCACTTTCTCGTAACCCTCCGGCAGCTTCGGCGGGCTCGTCGGCTTCGCGAGGAAGCCGGACACCATCTCCCCCTTCAACCGCTCGTTCTCGAAGCGATAACCCACCGTCTCCGCGAGCTTGCTGCTTTCCTCCGCCCAGATCTTCGGATCCGTGATCGCAATCTGCTCGGGCGTCGCCTGGGAACGTTTCGCTACCAGCCGAGCCAGCTCATCGAGAACATCAATCGCCTGGAACTGGCCGAGAGCGTCGTCCCAAAGGCCGTGCAACCGGGTCGGTGTGCTGTTCTTCTCCACGAAGAAGAGGTTGCCGCCAAGGTCGCCATCCAGCGAATCCTTGGTGAAGAGCGTGGCCGCGTGCAACGGCTGGTGCAGGTCGCCAATGAGATGAAGCATCCAGCAAAGATGCACCGCCCGTTCTTCCGCCGTGCTGCGGGGGTCTTTCAGGCCGGCCATGGCGTTCGGGATCATCGTGAGAATCAGCCCGCGATCCTTGGTCATATCCGCGATGTTCTTTTCGATCTTCTCTCGCTGGGCGTCGCTGGCCCCGTCGAGCATGCGAACAGGCACATTGACGTAGTGCCAGTTCGAGCGGTTATACTTCTGCTTGATCTCACGGCTGCCGCCCTTGATCCAGTCCGACCAAACGGAGGCCTGCATCACGATCCATTCATCGCGATTGGCCTTCGCGGGAATGTCCCTGGCCAGGAACTCTTTGAAATGCGGATGGGCCTTGAGGATTGCCTGCACCTGCTTCTGTTCCGCGTCGCTGAGATTGCGATACGCCAACAGCGAGACGACGCCATGCCCCGTGGCATTCCAGGCCTTCGCCGGAGCCGGCAGCAAGGCGATTGCGAGCAGACCGAGGAAGATTGAACGATTCATAAGTGTTCCAATCAGGGGAACCGCAATGGCGAGACTCCAAGATGGAACGTACGGCATGGAAGGATCGACGAAAAGCCAATCGGGACAAGATTAGCTCCGCCGTTCAGCAAAGGTGCACTGGATGGGCAGGAGTCATATCCGCACGAACAGCCGCTTGCAGTACATCCAGTAAAGCACCAGCCAGAAGCCGAGAAGCACGAGGGCTCCGCGGATCAGCACGTCGAAGCCGGTGCCCAGGCCGGTGAAGAACGATTCGCCCATGTGGATGTCGAGTTGATCGCCGAGGAGCCTGCGGAACAGGAACGGCATGAAGTAAGCCATGATCGAGTTCATGCCGATGACTTTCAACGGGAAGGCCCAGCCGCGCGGGCCGCCGGTGTCGAGCAGGGCGTGGAAGCCGGCGAGGAAGAGCAGGCACCAGCCGCCGCTCAGGAGCGTCCAGGAGGGCGTCCAGATTCGCTTCACGCTGGGGCAGAGGCCGGTTTGATCGAGGGCGATGCCTGCCGCAAGGAACACAAGGCCGACGATCGCGAGACGGGCGATTTTTCGCCAGACGTTCTCGGGAATGCGAAGCCAGGTGCCCGCGATGAGGCCGAGGATCATGGTGGCCAGCGAGGGGACGAAGTTCAGCGTCACGTAGCCGCCGTTACTGTAATTCCAGGGCGATCGGCGCGGGAACTGGTTGAGCAGCCAGCGGTCGATGTCGTGGGCCGGGGAGATGTTTTTATCCCAGTGAGCGGCGAAACCGGTGAGGCCGTGTTCGACGTGCCACCCCGGGGTGACGCCGATGGACTTCAGGTTTGCATCGTGTGCGGGGGGCATGGCCGTCGCGAAGAAAGCCCAGTAGCCGATGAGGATCGCAGCGAAGGCGACCCAGTGCCAGGAGGGGCGGGCGAGCGCGATGAGGAAGAGGAACGGATAGCCGAGGCCGATCTGTGCGAGGACGTTCGTGAAGATGATGTTCGTGCCGGTGGACTTGTCCGAACTATGAATGATCGCGAGCACGATGAGCAGGAAGGAGCGAAAGACGGCATGGAGGAAGAGCCGGAAGTCAGACTGGCCGCGGGCGGCGCGATTCGCCAGCGAGAAGGGCAAGGCCACACCCACGAGGAACATGAACGACGGCTGGATGAGATCGTGGAGCGTGCAGCCTCGCCATTGCACATGATCCTGGTGCCAGCCGAGAGTCGCCCAGCCGCTCCAGGACTGCACTTGCTTCGCGAGATCGCCAAGGCCGGCGTTCACGAGCACGGGGCCGGGCTGCCAGTCCGGAGTCGAGAAGTCCTTCGCGACCTTCGGCAGGTACAGCGTGCCGCCCGCGAGCATCAGCAGCATGACGAGACCGCGATAAGCATCCACCGAGGCGATGCGAATGGGGGCAGTCGCGGCGGGTGCGGTGGACATGGAAGCCTCAAGACAAAATCGGAGTGAGGAATTCGGCAGTTGGAATTCAAAATCCGCGACTGTCCTAGCTTCGCGTTTCTATCGCGGTTGATTCTTTCTCATCATTGCCACTTTGCGAAGGTCATTCACTGCGCTTTTGTAGCTCGGCCCTTTTAGCCCGTGGTCCTTGATAGCTGAGTCGATTTGCTCTGGCGTCATTGCAGTGAGCATCGCTTCCAAGACGCAGTTTGAATCGATGATAAATTGCGTCCTTGTGGAATCGACTGTCTTCTGTTGGGCAACTGCCGCAATAAGCTGCTTCATCACAAGCACCCCTTGAGAAGGGCGCGAAATCCTCGCCATTTGGTTTACAAGTCTATTCGATTCCGAACTCCGCATTCCGAATTTCTAGTTACGCGATCACATCCTTGACCACATTGCCATGGACGTCCGTCAGGCGGAAGTCGCGGCCGCTGTAGCGATACGTCAGCTTTTCGTGGTCGATGCCCAGCAGGTGCAGGATCGTGGCGTGCAGATCGTGCACATGCACTCGCTTCTCGACGGCGTGCATGCCGAACTCGTCGGTGGCGCCGTACATGAGACCGCCTTTCACGCCGCCACCCGCGAGGAGCGTGGTGAAGCCGGTGTGGTGGTGGTCACGGCCGGGCTTGCCGGTCTTCGCCAGTTGCGAATAGGGCGTTCGGCCGAACTCGCCGCTCCAGACCACGAGCGTGTCGTCGAGCAGGCCGCGCTGTTTGAGGTCCGTGAGCAGGGCCGCGGTGGCCTGGTCGCTGTCGCGGCAGAGCGGCTGGCTCTTGTTGTCGTGGTCCGAGTGCGTGTCCCACGGCTGGTTCCCCGCGGTGAGATAATACACCTGCGTGAAGCGGACGCCGCGTTCGCAGAGCCGACGGGCGAGGAGGCACGCCTTGCCGAAGGTGCTGGTGCCGTACATCTCCTGCGTCTTCGTCGGCTCCTTCGAGATGTCGAAGGCGTCCGCCGCTTCCGCCTGCATGGCGAAGGCGGTCTCCATCGCCTTCACGTTCGCGTCGAGGGCCGAGTCCGCCTCGCGCTGCCGGAGGTGCAGGGCGTTGAGCTTCGCGATGAGGTCGAGTTGCTCTCGCTGTTCGGTGCGGCTGAGCGACGGGTGATTGAGGTTCGTGACGAGCTTCGCGACGTTGAAGTCCGTGGTGTTCACCGCCATGCCCTGATGGGAGCCGGGGAGGAACGAGTTCGACCAAAGTTGCGGCCCGACGACCGGCTTGCGGGGCGCGAGGACGACGAAGCCGGGCAGGTTCTGGTTCTCGGTGCCCAGGCCGTAGCTCACCCAGCTGCCAAGGCTGGGACGGATCGGCTGAAGGTTGCCGCCGTTCATCATGAGCAGGCCGGGCTCGTGGTTCGGCACGTCCGTGTGCATCGAGCGAACGACGCAGAGGTCGTCAGCCACCTTCGCGAGGTTGGGGAAGAGTTCGCTCATCACGACGCCGCTCTTCCCCTGCGGGGCGAACTTGAAAGGCGACGGCATGTACCCGGCCGCGCGAATCTGGCGTTCGACCTTGAACGCGGGCTTCTCCCCTTCGTGCGTCTTGAGCATCGGCTTGGGGTCGAAGGTATCGACGTGGCTCGGCCCGCCATTCATAAAGAGGAAGATGACGCGCTTGGCCTTCGGCGCGTGGTGCAGCGTGGCGAGCGACCCGGCCGCGGAGGCCTGCGATTGCAGCATCCCGGCGAGGCCAAGCATGCCGAAGCCCATGCCCGCACGGGTGAGGGCCTCACGACGACTGGGGAGAAACGCGGAACTCGGGCTCATAGGAAACCTCGTATCGAGCCGTTTGCGGCGGAGCGATGTGGAGCGCGGTCACGAACATCTGCGCACCGCAGTGCTCCGCTGCAAGCGGCTAATCCACGAACATCATCTCATTCGCCGCCAGGAGCGCATGGGCGTAACGCGCCCAGCGGGCCTTGCGATCCGGGGCCAGGTACGCCCGCCCCACGGTGATCTCCTCGCTCGTCGCGGGCCGCGAGTAGAGCAACTGATACGCAAGCTCGATGCGTTTCGCGTCGAGCTTCTCGCCGTCGCCGGGGACATCCTTCGCCAGCCTCGCGGCCAGTTCCTCGGCACGGGCGACCATGAACGGGCTGTTCAACACGAACATCTTCTGAAGCGGCGTGATCGTCTCGACCCGGCGATCAGCGGTCGCGTTCGGGTCCGGAAAGTCGAACATCGCCAGCAGCTTGTTCAGGTCCAGCCGGCTCACGGCACTGTAGACGGTCCGCCGCGTTTGCTTCGGGTCCAGCGGATCGAACGACGTGCCGCCCTGAACCTTCGCATCGAGCGCCCCCGTGGACATCAGCACCGCGTCACGCCACTGCTCGACGCTCAGGCGCCGCCGCGGCATGTGGGACAGCACCACGTTTTCCGGATCCTTCTGTTCCGAGTTTCTCGTTCCAAGTTGCGAGCTTCTCCCGTAGGCCGCCGAGGAGACGATTTCGCGGTGCAGCCACTTGAGTGACCAGCGGTTCTCCATGAATCGGACGGCGAGGTCGTCGAGCAGTTCCGGATGCGTGGGCCGATCGCCAAGGCTGCCAAAGTTGCTGGGCGTATTCACGAGCCCTCGGCCGAAGTACTGGGCCCAGACGCGATTGACGATTACACGGGCCGTCAGCGGGTTCGCCGTGTTCGCGATCGCCTCGGCAAGTTCCTTGCGGCCGCTGCCCTGGGTGAAAGGCTTCGGTTCCGTGCTGCAGAGCACTGGCAGGAAGCGTCGGTTCACCACCGGGCCCTTGCTGTCCACGTTGCCACGGATGAACACCGTAAGGTCCGCGGGGTTCGCCATGTCCCGCACGATGTGCATGGCGTCCTTCGGCGCCTTCGCCTGGCCTGTCGGCAGCTTCTCGGACTTGTCCGTCAGCGTGCGGTTGTACATCTCGGTGCTGGAAAAGACGCCCGCAAGCGAGTAGTAATCCGCGGTGCCGATGGGGTCGAACTTGTGATCGTGGCAGCGGGCACACGCGACCGTGAGGCCGAGCAGGCCGCGGCCGACGACGTCGACGCGATCCTCCCACTCGTCCGCCATCACCGCGAGCGTGCCCCGGTTGTAATACTTCGGCCCGAGACCCAGGAAGCCAAGAGCCGCGATGTTCGGAGACTTCTCCCCTTCCACCAGATCAGCAGCGATCTGCAGCGTCACGAAGCGGTCGTAAGGCAGATCCTCGTTGAGCGCCTTGATCACCCAGTCGCGGTACAGGTGCGCGTTGGGATAGGTCAGCGAGGCGTCGGCACCCACGATGTGAGCCTGATCCTCCGCGAAGCGAGCGACGTCCAGCCACACGCGGGCCCAGCGTTCGCCATGGGCGGGGCTCGCCAGCAGTCGATCGACCGCCGCCTTCAAAGCCGCTTGAGGCTTCGCGCGCCAGGCCCGCTCGAACGCCCTCGTTTCCTCAATGGTCGGAGGCAACCCCGTCAGGTCGAACGTCAGCCGGCGAATCAGCGTCCGCGGGTCGGCCGGCGGCGCTTTCGTCAACCCCGCCTCGACAATCTTCGCGTCGAGGAGGCCATCGATTCCCGTGCCGACCTTCCTGGGAAGTTGGAACGCCCAGAACTTCCGGCCCTTGGCGTAATCGATCGTGCTCCTCGCCAGCGACGCCGCGGGCTTTGTGGGGCTGGCCTGAACATCGTCGCGGGGGTCGACGGCACCGCTCGTGATCCAGGACTCAAAATCCTTCGCCACCGTCTCGGGCAGGCGGTCCTTCGGCGGCATCCGCAGGTCGTCGTCGTGATAACGGATCGCCGTCAGCACCAGGCTGTCCTTCGGCTTGCCAGGCACCACGCCTGGGCCGCTATCCCCGCCCTTGCGTGTCACGCTCCGCGTATCGAGCTTCAGGCCACCCTTGGCTTTCTTCGCGTCGTCCGAGTGGCACTCGTAGCAATGCTGCACCAGCACGGGCCGGATCTTCTTCTCGAAGAACTCAACCTGGGCACGGCTCGGCTCCGCGGCCTGGATCGGTGCGGCGAGGAACAGCACAGGAAGGAGTGCTCGGTAAGACACCATGAGTAACCTGTAGACAAAGAGTCAGATAGCGGCAGGGCGGAAGGTCAGATCCCAGGCAGGTATCGACAAATTGATTCTACCCTCTTCACCCCGGAACGCCAGCGGAATCGGTCACGGGGAGCGATCCAGCGGATAGCCGCTCGCGGCGAAGCGTTGCCCAGCCCGATCACTGGATACGGCGGACCAATCAAGCGATCTCGCGTTCCTCGCCAGGCGGCCGCGATCCACAGCGCTGCGCCGCAAGAGGCTGATAACGGTCGGTGATGATCCTGGGTGGTTTTCTGTCAGCCAGGTGAGTCGCTTACACGAACCTGTCTCGCCGGAAAACTTTGTCGCACCCGGTCACTGCCAGCCGCGTCTGCGGAAGAGCCAGCCGGCCGTGACCAACCAGAAGGCGGCGAGGATCGTTTCGGCCAGCAGGTGGACCCAGTGGCTGTGGTTCACATCCCCGGCCAGGGCGGCGTGCAGGATGCGAGGGCCGTGATACTCAATCGCCAGGTTCGAGAGAAAGGCGATGTTGTTCTGTGAGCAGACAAGCAAGATCAGCGACACCGAAAGCAAGTAGCACATCGCCCCGAGGAACGCGGCCCGCTGGGTTCGAGCGAGGGCTGCGATCGTCATGCCGATGCCGAGGAACCCCCCGCCGACGGCCAGGAGCGATAGCCAGAAGAACGGGCTGGAGAGAACTTCGCTGCGATAGATCCCCGCGAGGATGGCCGCCAGGCCGATGCCAAGGACGGGGTAAAAGAGGAACTTCGCCGTCACGATCTCCGTGGGCGACGCGGGCGAGAGCGCCTGGGCCAGGAGCACGCCGCGTTCACGTTCCTCGCAGTTGAGCGTGGGCATGAGGTACACGCAGGCGAAGTACAATGCGAAGACGACCATGCCCGTGGCGATGGCGGCGCGGAAGTCGAGGACCTTGCCGCCAAGCCCCTGGCGTTGCACGACGAGATCCGGCACCAGTGATGTCGCCCCCGCCGGCTGGGCCGCGTCGACCTGCTCCTGAAAGCGAAGATGCGCCTCGCGAACGAGCCAGTCGCGATCGTGATCGAAGTCCGGCTCCTTGGGCAGCGTCGTGGCGGCGGCGGGCGCGAGAGCTTCGAGGGCCGTCCGAGCTTGCGCGAGGAACGCACGCCGCGACTCACGCCAGAACCAGGCCTCGTAAGGCGCAAGAGCCGTGGCGTCCCCCTTGGGATGCCAGACGTACACATGGATCGTCGGCTTCACGTCCGCACCCTTCGCGGGCCGCAATTGCAGGGCCCCGGTGCCGGTCTGATAAGTAATGACGCCCTCGATGGCGTCCGCCTTCGCGAGGGGTCGGAAGACGAGTTGCCCCACCAGTTCGCGAGGCTGGTTCTCCTTGCGCCCCAGGTGCTTCACCAGTGATCGAATCAACGGGGAAGTGTCGTCGTAGTCCACGTAGCAATGATGGACGCCGCCCACCATGCCGATGCCGCCGGTGGCTTCTTCCGGGGAGAAGACGGAGAGCAGCACCGCCGCCGCCACGAGCAAAATCGCGAGCGCAATGCCGCCACGATTCAGCATGTGGCGCTGGGCTTCTTTCTGCACAAGTGCTCGAAGGATATACAGCCGCATCCGTGTCACTCAAAGGCTTGGCCGGTTAACTTCAGGAACGTCGCATGGAAGTCAAACTCGCGCGTCCGCATCGTGGCCACCTGCCCACTTGTGATCAACTCTGACAACTCGCAACGGCTGCGGCTGTCGTTCATGTCGAAGACAAGCCTCTCGCCATCGCTGCGAGTGATGTCCACCTTGCGTTCGGTGTGCTCCTGTTTCAACGCCAGTGGGGAATCGAGCGCAACAAGCTTCCCCCGGCAGACAATGCCGACGCGGTCGCAGATTTGCTCGACTTCTTCCATGTCGTGCGTGGTCATCACCACGGTGGCCCCGTGCTTCACACGTTCGCGAAGGATGCGGTGCACCACCTCCGCGGAGTGGATGTCAAGGTTCGCCGTCGGTTCGTCGAGGTACAGGATCGGCGGTTCGTGCAACAGGGCCCGTGCGAGGAGAAGCTTCTTCCGCATGCCAAGCGAGTACCCGCGAACGGGCAAGTCCGCGGCTTCTTCGAGTTCGACCAACTCGAGCACATCCTGGGCTCGCCGCTTCGGGACGTTGTAGAGGGCGCCGAAGAATTCGAGGTTGCGTCGTCCGGTGAATTCCTCGAAGTGGTTCTCGCGATCGGGGACATAGCCGAACTGAGGCTTGATCTTGGCCCAGTCTCGTACGACATCCAGGCCCGCGATTTCGACTCGCCCCGCGGTGGGCTGGCGCTGGCCGATGAGGACTCGAATCGTGGTGGACTTGCCCGCGCCGTTGGGCCCCAGCAGGCCGAAAAGCTCGCCGCCGCGGATCTCGAGGCTCAGGCCGTCCACGGCCGCGAACGACCCGTAGCGAACATAAAGGTCGTCGATCCGAATCATACGGAGATCGGTTCCAGGGCCACGGAGACAAACATACGATCGAATCTCGCGTCGAACCTTCGCAGCTACCTGGATATTAGAACAGAATCACGCGATCGGCCTCGTCCAGGAAGTTCGATGGGCTTCTCGCTACGACACGCCGGAGGGCTTTCGCAATCGCGCCCAGTAGCCGCCGTCCGACGGCAGCCCGGGAATCGAGGTGTGCTCGGCTTCGAGCTTGAGATCGCGGAACGCCTGGCGGGCCGCCTTCACCACGCCCTCGTTTTCGTCCGGTTCGATGCTGCAAGTCGAGTACACGATCGCACCGCCTGGCTTCACTCGCTCGATCGCCTGGAACAGCAGCCGCGTTTGCAGTCGAATCAGGTGCTCGAACTCCGTCGGCTTGAGCCGCCAGCGAACCTCGGGCCGGCGGCCGAGCACGCCTGTATTGCTGCAAGGCACATCCACGATCGCCGCGTGGAACGGGCCGGGCGGCGGCTCGCCGTGCTCCTCCAGCACCACCGTCTCCACGCCCTTGATCTTCAGCCGGTGACACAGCGATGTCACCGTTTCGAGACGCTTCGCGTCGATGTCGCAGGCAACGATCGTGCCGCGGTTATCCATGAGCTCCGCGAGGTGCGTCGTCTTCCCGCCGGGGGCGGCGCACAGGTCCAGGACTCGCATCCCCGGTTGCGGTGCGAGGGCCGCCGCGGGCAGCATCGACGAATGATCCTGCACGGCGAAGTCGCCTTCCTCGTACCCCGGCAGGTCGCGGATCGCGGGAGCGTGCACCAGCTTCAGCGACTGGGCATGCCCGCCCGGTTCGCACTCGATAAGGCTGGCAGCGAGGCGAAGGCGGTAAGTCTCGCGATCGACATTCAGCTTGTTGGTGCGAATCCACAGCGGCGGCGGAGCGTTGAACCAGAAGCCGAGTCGGAAGCACTCCTCCGGCCCGTGGCGATCCAGCCAGTGATTCGCCAGCCACCGCGGCCAGGAAAACCCCGCGGAGAGATATTCCGGCAGGTCCGCGGCGGGAGTAGGGAGAACAGGTTGGTTCAACTTCCGATATCGACCCACGAGCCGCGGACCGTCCGGGCCGGGAAGTCTCTCGGAGTCGAAGGGGAGGGCATCCGGCCCTTCGCGATTTACGAAGTGATCCGTCACGAGTTCGGTGACTCGCCGAAGCACGCCGTTGATGAAGCCGCGGGCCTTGGGGCTGCCGACGTGATCCGCAAGGCTCACCGTCTCGTGAACGGCCGCGTGCGGGGGAACGTGCGTGAGGAATGCGATCTGGAACGCCCCGAGATGCAGCACGTCCCACACTCGCGGTTCGATCGCGTGCGACGGCAGCTTGAGGTAGGGCTTCAGCAACGCATCGAGCGTTCCCCGTCGGCGAATGACCCCGAAGACGAGCTGCGTGACGAAGCGCCGATCCACCGGCGACAGGTTGGCACTCGAGACGAGATTCTCCGTCAGTTCGGCCGCGAACCCCTGCCGCGAACGCGACTGGTGCAGCACATCCACCGCCACGGCACGTGCAGTCGTCACGAGAGCACCTCGGGGCCGAACCACATACCGTCCGTGACCAGGTAGCCGCGGAGGAATTCCCGGCTGGTCATCCTCGGCTTTCCCGCAGGTTGCATCTCCAGAATCTCGACGGTCTCGCTCACAACCTCAGGATGATTCGACCCCGTGATGACGATGAGCTGAAGCTTCGGATGAGCCTTCTCGGGCAGGGCCGCGACGTGACCGATGCCAGTGGAAAGTTCGTTCACCGGGAACCTCACGGCGGAGTTCACGATCACCCGCATTGGCGGCTTCCCCTGCCGATGCAAGAACGTGTACGCCGTCGGCCACGGCTGCATCGCTCGCACCTGCCGGCACACTTCCTCGGCAGGCTTCGACCAGTCGATCAGGCCGTCTTCCTTCTTCAGCTTGGGAGCCTTCGTCACGAAGGCCGGGTCTTGCTTGACGCCTGCGAACATTCCCTCCTCGCGGATCCGCCGGGTCACATCCGCACCCATGCGCGCCCCGAGAGCCCCGAGCCTCGCTTCCAACTCGCCGGCCGTGTCGTTGCCGATGTCGAGCGATTCCTGCAACAGCACGTCGCCGCTGTCGAGGCCGGGCGTCACCTTGATGAGGCTGACGCCGGTGTGCGTCTCGCCCTTCCAGATGGCATACGCCACCGGGGCCGCTCCGCGATACTTCGGCAGCAGCGACGCATGCACGTTGATCGTGCCGATCCCTGGCGTCGCCAGCACCGCCTTCGAGAGAATCTGCCCATACGCGGCCACCACCAGCAAGTCCGGCTCGAACGCCCGGAGCAACGCCAGCCCTTCCGGTGTGTTGATGCTCTCCGGCTGAATGCAGGCGACGTTCGCAGCCTTCGCGATGTTCGCCATGCCCTTGCCGGTCTGGCGCGTGGAGCCACGGCGGTTGCCGCTGTCGCGCTCCGGCTGCGTCACCAGGCCGACGACTTCCGCACCGAACGCCGAAAGCAACGCCTCGAACGTCGGCTCCGCGAAGGTGCCGGTGCCCATCATCACGATCTTCATGGGGAGGAAAGTCTCTACGTTTTTGCTACAGCTTCGGCTCCAGGTCCGGCGGCAGGTCGCCCTTCTTCTTGGCCTTCTCGAACTCGGCCATGAAGTAATCGAGATCCTTACGGCTGCCCATGCGGCCGAGGGTGCTCATCTTGTCGATGAAGAGCGTGCCGTTCAAATGGTCAATCTCGTGCTGCCAGACGCGGGACGGGAGTTCGCTGCACGTCATCTCGTACAGTTCGCCCTTCAGATTGTACGCCTGCACCGTCACCGTCTTCGCCCGGCGAATGTTCTGATACAGCCCTGGGAAACTCAGGCAGCCCTCGCGATCGCTGACGGCCCCCTTGCTCTCGACGATCACGGGGTTGATCGCGACGTACTCCTGTTCCTTCTTCTCGGGGTCTCCCTCGAAGTTCATCACGAGAAGCTGATACTCCAGAGCCACCTGCGGCGACGCGAGCCCAAGGCCTTCGTGCTTGTACATGAGGTCCAACATCCGGCCGGCGGCAAGCTGCACGTCCTTGTCAATCGCTGCCACGGGCTTGGCCTTGGTGCGGAGCGAGGGATGGGGATACTGAACGATCTTCATACGCGAGTCCGGGTGCAGGGTGCGTGTTCTGCAATTATAGCGGTCCTCGCCACTTGCGGCTTAGTGCTTGGCCACAAGTCCACGTCGGGTGCCGATCCTGCATCTCAATCGCTTGCAATGGAAGTCCTACGTGATCGATCGGTGCAACGCTTCGCCGCGAGCGGCGGAAGGCAAAATCATTCGACTGCGGCGAATCTCGTGGACATTCCGAACGGGAAGCGGTGTGATAACACGCACAGGAGTCCGCTATGCGCGCATCACATCTTCTCGGACTGTTCGTAATGGCCTTCGGGGCACTCACGCCCCCGGCTCGCCTGCTGGCGGTCGATCCCCCACCGATCATCGGCGATGTCGAGGGCCAGCCGCTGGCAGCGAATGCGGATCGCCTGCTCAAGGCCCTCGAGTTCCTCGGCACGCCGCTGCCAGCGAATACCACCAAGGAACTCCAGGCCGCCATCAATGCTCGCGACCCCAGGAAAGTGCAGGCGGTTCTCGACAAGCAGGTGATGTTCGTCGTCTCGATCAACCCCGAGTCGCGCGTGAAGGCGGCCCGCGGCCCCGCGGATGCGACGCTCCAGCAAGCGGGCTTCGTTCCCGTGTTGGTGAAGGTGGTGAACGATTCCACCGTCCGCAAGCCGCTGACGATCACCAGCCCGCAGGCGGGGCCGCGTTATTCCGGCCGGCAGGAGCGGAACCCCAAGGATGACCCGCGGATCGTCGATCGCTTCTTGCACGCGGAGCTCTTCGCCTCCCCGCCGATGACGGCTGAGCTCAGCGGCCTCAAGGTCGAGTATGCCATCGTACTCCTTTACAGCACTGAGCCCGGCAAACGCGAAGCGACCATCGGCTTCGACGTCGGTCAGGGGAACCAGGACCTCGGCTTCCGAGGCGAGGTGCCCGTGCTCTTCGACGTGAAGCCTGGCATCCCCGCCACCATCCGTGTGCGCGACGAACTCGGCCAGCCCACCACCGCCAGGTTCACTTTCACGGACAAGGCCGGCCACGTCTTTCCGCCGCAAGCGAAGCGGCTCGCACCAGATCTCTTCTTCCAGAAGCAGATCTACCGGGCCGACGGCGGCACCGTGATCCTGCCTCCTGGCGAGTTTACGGTCGAGTACAGCCGGGGGCCGGAATACAAACATCTCACGAAGGCCGTGACGATTCCCAACTCGGGCAAGATCGACCTCGATTTCCAGGTGGAACGCTGGCTCGATCCCGCGAAGCACGGCTGGTTCAGCGGCGACCATCACATCCACGCCGCGGGCTGCCAGCATTACACCAACCCCACCGAGGGCGTAAGGCCGGAGGACATGTTCCTGTACGTGAAAGGCGAGGCCCTCAACGTCGGCTGCTGCCTCACCTGGGGCCCTTGCTACGACTACCAGCGGCAGTTCTTCAGCGCGAAGCCCTGGACGCAGAGCGAACCGCTCACCGTGATGAAGTACGACATCGAGGTCAGCGGTTTCGGCTCGCAGGCCCTGGGCCACGTCTGCCTGCTGAACCTTCGCGATCAGACGTACCCCGGCTCCGAAGGCACCAAGCAGAAGGGCTGGCCGACCTGGACGACGCCGCTGATGCGCTGGGCCAAGGCGCAGGGCGCCGTCACGGGGTATGCCCATTCCGCCAACGGGTTGCAGGTGATTCCGAAGAACGCCGCGGCTCGGCTCCTGGCGGCTTACGACACGAACAAGGACGGCAAGCTCTCGCAGGAGGAAGCGAAGCACGCCCTGCTGCCGCTGGACTTCGCCGCCATCGACCGCAGCCGGGACGGCGAACTGGACCTCGAGGAACTGACCAACGCCCACGCCTGGGTCACGGAAACGCTGCCCAATCTCGCCGTGCCGGAACTCAACGGCATCGGGGCTCAGGAGATCTTCGTCACCACCGCTCAGGGCCTTTGCGATTTCATCAGCGCCATGGATACGCAACGAGTGCCGGAGTGGAACTGCTGGTACCACCTCATGAACTGCGGCTTCCCGCTGAAGGTGTCCGGCGAGACGGACTTCCCCTGCGTCAGCGGCCATCGCGTGGGACAGGGCCGCGTGTATGTGCAACTCGGCCCGGTGAAGAGCGTCGACTTCGCGGCGTGGTGCGAGGGCGTCGCCGCGGGCCGGTCGTACGTTTCCGACGGCTACTCGCACGCCCTGAAGTTCGAGGTCAACGGCGCGACCCAGGGCCGTGGCGAGGTGAAGCTTGACGCACCGGGAATTGTGAACGTGACCGCGACCGTGGCTTTCGGCGCGGATCTCTCCCTGGGCACTTCCGTCGGCGGCAAGCTGCCCGAAGGAGCCACGCGGAAGGTCGAGGTCGTCATGAACGGGAAGGCGATCGCGACGCAGGACGTTCCCGCGGACGGTAGGCCGCACGATCTGAGCTTCCGCGTGACCGTGGAGGCGAGCAGCTGGCTGGCGCTGCGTCACTTCCCGACACTGCACACGAACGCGGTCCCGGTGATTGTGGCCGGCAAGCCGATTCGTGCGAGTCGATCGAGTGCCCGCTGGTGTGCGGAAGGGATCGAGCAACTCTGGCGAGTCCGCGGGAAGGCGATCGCGGATGGCGAGCGGCCCGAGGCGGAGAAAACCTTCAAGAAGGCCCTGGAGACTTACCGCAAGATCGCCGCGGAGAGCCCCGAGGGAAGTTGAGCGAATGAACCTCTTCGACGACGTGCCACACCACCTGCCCGAGGAGCAACTCACCACGCTTCTCGAAACGCCCGGCATTCGCATCGAGCGGATCGTGTCGCACGGCCAAACGTCGCCGGAGGGCTTCTGGTACGACCAGGAACGCCCGGAGTTCGTTGTGCTTCTGACCGGCCGGGCTCGCGTCGCTTTCGAGGATCGCGAGGTCGAACTCGTGCCCGGCTCGTACCTTCACATCCCCGCGCATCGTCGGCATCGCGTGGCCTGGACCGACCCAAGCCAGCCCTGCGTCTGGCTGGCGATTCACCACGCCAGGTGAGCCCGCAGCGATTTTCCCTCTCACCGCGGACGCTTCCGTCGGTCACTTCTTCGCGGCGAGGGTTGGCACGTTCACGAGGTGGAAGGGGATGTCCACGCTGGCGGAATGAGTGCCCCAGAATCGGATCGATTTCGGGGCGGGGGCGTCCCTGGAATCGAGGTGGACCTTGAAGGAGAACTTCATCGTGATGAGGGAGCCGCCGAGGTGAGTTGTGCCGGTCTGATGAGCCTGGAGGGCCACGGGTTTGCCCGCCTCGTCGGTGACCTGGAGTCCGTAGTAGACCCGGCTGGCGGAACCGATGGGGCCGCTACCGTTGTTGATGAGTCGACCGCGGCCGGGAATCGGCAGGGGGTTGGCCGCTCCCGGGTTTGCGTCGCTGGGCGGCGTGCCCGGTTGCACCTGGTTTGGGTTGAACTCAATCTCGACTTCGAGCGCGTAGCGGCCGTCGTCGCTTTTCGCGAGCCCACTGGTCTTGAGCCGAACGCTCGGATGCCTGGCTTCGCTGGGGGTGGACAGATCGTCGATTTTCACGAGTTCCCTTGCGCTCACCTTCACGACCGCTTCGATGACACCGGTGAGTTCGCGAAGCGAGTCCGTCTCCTTCTCGCCTGGCTGAAGTTTCACGACCACCTGGCGAGGGTTGGGAGCGGTGCCGCTTGCGGAGGTTCCATTGTTGAGGATGACATTCCCATTATTGACGATGACTTGCCCATTGATTTGGCCGTTGATGACGACATTCCCGCCGCCATTGTTGATGATGACAACTCCGCCATTGACGTTTCTCACCACCTGAATGCCGTTGCCATCGATCACCGTGGGCCCCGTGGCGATCGCGGAGTCCGCATTCGCGAGCAAGGCTTGACCGTGAGCATCGTGGGCCTGGCGAATGCGAACGCCGCGAGCCTGCTGCCATTGAAGGCGAGGCTCAGCCCACACCTGCACCATGGCGGCGACCGCGTCAGGCACTGCGGCACTCGCGGGCATCGGCATCGCCTCGAGGCGGACGGCACCAAAGTTCGTCGCGGGTCGCTTCGCACCGATGCGAGGTTCCAGCACGATCGAGTTCGCCGGGTTGCGAGCGATCGGCAACGGCGGAGCGGAGACGCCCGGCGCGGGAATCTCAGCAGCCTTCGCGACGGGAGCGGCCGGCGGTGGCACGGTCCCTTTCTTGCGCAGCTCCAGCTCGCGCTGAGCTTCCCTTAACCTGGCTTCCATCTCGGCCTTGATCTTCTCGAGCGCGGCGGCCCGGGCTCGCGCGGTCGCGTTCACCTCCTTGGCCACGTCTTCGCGAGCCTTGGCGACCTTCTCGAAGTCTTTCTTCAATTGCTCCAGCTTGGTCGCCGCGTCCTTGACAGGATCAGCCGCCGGCGGATTGGGCCTCACAAGCGGTTCGATCACCCGGTCACTCAGAGTCGTTGGAGTGATGGCGCCCGAGGATGCGACCGGGGTTTTGGCAGCCTTTGTCCCACCCACCGAGGCGATCTGCAACTCCGCGGCTTCATTCAACTGCTCGATGGCATCCCAGAACGTGACGAGCCCCGTCTTCAGGCTTACTTTCTTGGCTGGCACGGACACCAGCACTTCGTACCCCGTTTGCTTGGAAAGATCCGCGACGATTCGCTCCAGGGATTCGTCCACGGCACGGATCTCGACCATCTTGGGGGCGAGGGCCTGTTCATCCGCCAGGCGTTTCTCGAGGCGAGCGAGGAGTTGTGAAACCCTGCGAAACACCTCGCGATCGGCGGTCTTCGCGATCTCTCGCTGCAAATCGGGCAGGGCCGGCGGTCCGACGAGATCGAGTTCGTGCGAGGCCGCTTCTCGCTCAGCGAAGTCGGGGCTGCCCAGGGCCTGAATGAGTGTGGCCACCGGTCGAAACGCCGGCCGAGGGGCGGGAGCGGTGGGCACCGCCACTACGGAAGCGGTCAGCATCGCGAGAGCAGCGAGGGCAACGGCAGATCGCGACATGACAGGTTCCTCAGCGAGCGATGCGGACATAAGCGTCCGCCAGGATGGCAGGCGGTGAACACTCCACACATACCCGAAGCCAATCGCGAGAGCAAGTTGCCCTGGCGGGAGGTGTTACAAAGGCTAAACGTTGGCAGCCTGCCACGAGTCGAGAGGAACGCGGCCGAGCCTTGAAGCGTGGAGCCCCTCTTGCCTCCGTCTCGGTACTCGTCTAATCCATAACGGACGCCGGACCGCAGTCGCGCCGCGATTCTCCCTCCGGAAACAGGACGCCCGGCATGATCGTTGTCGAGAAGCTCACCAAATACTACGGCGAATACCCCGCGGTGCGGGAAGTCTCCTTCCGCGTCGACCGCGGCCAGATCGTGGGTTTCCTCGGGCCCAACGGTGCGGGGAAGTCCACGACGATGCGTATGCTCGCGGGGTTCCTCACGGCTTCGTCCGGGCGGGCGTCCATCGATGGCTGTGACGTCTTCTGGAACCCCATCGAGGCCCGTCGCCGTATCGGGTACATGCCGGAAAGCTGTCCGCTTTATCCCGAGATGCGCGTCGAGGAATACCTCTGGTTCCGAGGCGGCCTCAAGGGTTTATCGCGAGCCGATCGCAAGCGACGCCTGGGCTTCGTGCTCGAACGCTGCTGGCTCACGGACGTTCGCAGGCAGCTGGTCGGCACGCTCTCCAAGGGTTATCGGCAGCGCGTCGGGCTGGCCGATGCGCTCATCGCCGATCCGCCTGTGCTCATCCTCGACGAGCCCACCGCCGGCCTCGACCCGACGCAGATCCGCGAGACACGCAAGCTCATCCGCGAGCTCGGCCAGCAGCACACGATGCTGCTCTGCACGCACATCCTCTCCGAGGTGGAGATGACATGCGACTCCGTGATCATCATCCACCAGGGCAAAGTGGCCGAGGATGGTTCGCTCGCGGCCGTGCGACAGCGGAACAAGGACCAAAGCCTCGAAGAGATCTTCGTGAAGCTGACGGGTCAAGAAGGGATTTAGACGATGCGTGCCACCCTGAGTCTGATTCGACGGGAATTCACGGCGTACTTCCTCTCGCCGATCGCTTACGTCGCGCTCGCGGTGTTCCTGCTCGTCACCGGCCAACTCTTCTCGCGAGCCATGGCGCTGCTCAACGAAACCGGGGCCGACGGCATCGAATATCCCATGCAGGTGCTGCTGGGCGACGAGAAGTTCTGGCTCGTCTTCCTCTTTATTCCGCCACTGCTCACCATGCGATTGCTGGCCGAAGAGCGAGGCACCGGCACCCTTGAAACGCTGCTGACCGCCCCCATCCGGGACTGGCAGGTCGTCTTCGCGAAGTTCATCGCCTGCTTCGCGTTCTACGTGATCCTTTGGCTGCCCACGCTCGTGTACCTGCCCGTGCTGCTGGACCTTCACGCGGTCTGGTCGCCAGCGTTCACGGTCGCTTCGATCGCGATGCTCGCCGGGATCGCCATCGCACTCGTCGCCCTGCTCCTGGCCGGCTTTGGCTGCAATGGTGGGCTCGCGGCATTGCTCCTTGTGCTGGGCCTCGGCGCCGCGATCGGAGGCGGCTGGATTCACTTCACCAAGGACGCTCCGCACATCCTTGAAATGACCGCGGGAATCGATCCGTACCCGGCCCTGACGTCGTACATCGGAGTGATCCTTGCCGGAGCGATGTTCCTGGCGATGGGCTTGTTCGTCAGCAGTCTGGTGAAGAGCCAGTTGGTGGCCGCGATGCTCTCGCTGGTGCTAAGCCTGCCCCTGGTGGTGGCAGCGTTTTGGCGGCTCGACCGCGATTCCGGCTCCTGGCTTTACCGCATCGAAGCGTTCCTCAGTGTGCCCGAGCACTTCCGCAACGACTTCACCCGCGGCATCCTCGACACGCGCTGGATGATCCTTTACGCCACCACGACGATGTTCTTCTTGCTCATGACCGTCAGGAGCCTGGAGTCGAATCGCAGCAAGTAGGCGAACCCGAAGCGTAAGCGCCGGGGTGGCGGATCAGCAGGCTAAGCCAGCACGGGCGGATCAGCAGGCGCACGTGGCGTGCCGCGTGATGTACGAAGGTGGTTGCACCCGCCACCCCGCCGCCTTGGGTTTTGGGCCACTACGATCAGGAATACTCATGGCCAAAGATACTCGACACCGCACGACGCTTGGCAACTGGTTCCGGTTCGCCATCCGCTTCCTCGGCCTGAGCGGCGTCATTGCCGCGGCGGCGGGGGCCTTCGTGCTCTTCTCCACGGCCCCGGCGGTCCCGGAGAACCTCGACGGGGTCTGGCCCTTCGTCAAGAGCACCGCCCAGCCGGCCCTCGAAGGCTCACGTGGCTCCGGCCAGCAACTCGCAGGGTTCGCCTTTCTCTGCGGCCTCGCAGCCACGGTCCTCTGGCTCGCGGTCGAAGCCCTTGGCGTCCTCTTTCTCGTCACCGGTCGGCGAACGCTCACGGGAACGTCGTCCACGCTGCAAGTCGCCCTGGGCCTGTTCCTGCTGGTCGCTGTCAACGTTTACTCCTTCTCGAATTACCTTCGCCTGGATCTCACGCGACAACGTGAGTTCACCCTGCCGGCGACGGTCGCCAACGAGCTTCGACGGCTCAATCCGGAGAGCCCGACGACCATCGTCGTTTTCGAGAAGCATCAGACCTTCGCCACCATCGCAGGGAAGCAGGATAGCTACGACACCGCGGCTGATGCCAAGGTGGTGGAGAAGGTTCGCGACCTGGTCGATCAGTTCCGAGACCTGGGCGGCCGATTCACGGTGGTGACGCTTGACATCAACGACAAGCGCTTCGACCAGCAACTCGCCGAGGCGACCAAGACCTTGCCGAAGCTCAAAAGCGCGATCCTGGCGGCGCCCGAGAGCAGCATCTTCTTCGCGGCCGGGGATCGCGTGCAACGACTCGGATTCAGCGACTTCCTGCAACTGGACAAGAGCGGCTCCAAGGACGCGAACTCCGGCAAGGGGAATCTCGTGCTTCGCCCCCAGGGCATCGAGAGCTTCGCCCGCCGAGTGCTGGCCATCCAGGAGAAACGGCCCAAGGTCGCACTCGCGGTCATTCACGAGGTGCTCACCAGCCAGGCCAGCGATGAGGATGAAGATCAGTTCACCTCGGCCGGCTTCAAAAAGGCCCTCGAGGAGAACGGCTTCGACGTCACCGACATCGTGCTGAAACGCTGGGACACTCCCGGCCAACCCCCCGCGGCCTATGTGCTCACCGAGAGTAAGCTCGAACGACTCGAGTCCGAACTGAAGATGTCTCAGGACGACCTCAGCGACGCTCGCGCCGAGTTGCAGCGATTCCAGCCGGTGATCGATCGCCTGAGCGCTGTGAAGGGCAAGAGCTACGAGGAGCGAAACGCACTCTATCGACAGATGTTCGGCCGAAGCCTCACAACCGAACAGGAAGCCGAGGTGCTCAACAGCATCAACCGGCGAGTGAGCCGAATTCAGAAAGCCCTGCCCGACCTGGAAAAGGAGCTTGCGGAGGCCAGCGATCGCGTCGAGGCTCTCTCCGCAGATGAACGCGCGATCGAGGGCAAACGGCAGCAGGACCTGAAGGCGAAGTTCGCGAAGCTGCTCTCGGACGTGGACCTGCTGGTGCTCCCACGCCTCACGGTGCTGAACGCAACGTCGGGCTCCTCGGTGCCGCCGAACCTGTATCGCCTCAGCCCCGATCAGGCGACGGTGGTGAAGGATTTCATGAAGGCGGGCAAGCCTGTCATGGTGTGCGCCGGGCCGATCACCAACCAGGTGGACCGCGAACCAAACGAGACAGAAGACGCGTACCAGAAGAAGCTGGAGGCCTCATTGGCGGGGCTCTCGGACGATGTCGAGAAGCTGCTCGGCGAACGAGGCATCGAGCTGGGCCAGGATCTCGTGATGTTCAACACGGAGACGAAGGCCTTCGCGGCTCGTCAGGCGGGCCAGCAGTTCGGCCGTGGGAAGGTCGAGATCCCTCCGCTTCGCTACGAAGCCGCAAGCACCACGACGGGCTCGTTGAAGGAGAACCCGGTCGGGGCGGCGCTCAGGAACACGAGCCGCAGCATCGGTCAGTCGCTGGATCTCACGCTGCGGTCGCTGCGACCCGTGTACATGAGCCGACCGTGGCAGAATCGTGTGCCCTTCGTGGCAGAGTTCCTGGCGACGAGCCCGGATTCGTGGAACGAAAAGCGGCCGTTCCCCGAACTCATTCCTCGCGGTGATGGCACTGCGGTGCTTTACCTGCCGAAGTACGACGCCGGCCTCGACGACACGAAGGAAGGAGACATCGGAGTCGAACGCCGTGGACCCTTCCCCGTCGGCCTTGCGGTGAGTTCGAAGCTGCCGACGTTCTGGTACAACGATCGACTCGCGAACGAGCGGCTGGTGATGCTGAACTTCTGGCGCGACACGGATCGTGCGGCCCTGCCCACCGAGAAGAAGCCGATGGAATCCGAGGACGCCCAGCGTTTCGCCGCCCGGCTCCTGAGCTTCAACCTGTCCGGCAGCCCGCTTGGCAACGCGGCTCTTGCCGCAGCGGTGATTGCGAATGCGGACGAGCCCGCGATGAATGAACCGGACAGCCGACTCGTGGTGCTCGGCCACGGCGGCGTTTTCACGGGCCCGACGCTCAAGCCCGCCAACGAGAAGGTCCTGTTGCACAGTGTGAACTGGCTGCTCGATCGCACTGATCGCATGCCCCGCGGCGACAACGCCACCTGGCAATATCCGCGCGTGAACCTCAGCGACCGTCAATTCGCCCTGTGGCGCTGGGGCACGTTCCTCGGCCTGCCGATGATTGCGATCTACGCGGGGCTGATCGTGCTGATGATCCGGAAGGTGCGGTAATGCGATCGGTAAGAGACTGCTTCAGAGCCCCGTGAACTCCAACGCCCAATCCATGATGAGCTGGGGAAACCCGATGCACTGGAAATCGACACTCCTTTTGATTCTCCTCGCGGGCGGCGTCGGCGCGTGGCTCTGGAAGGGCGACGAGTGGGCGGTGCGCTGGGGGCTTCGCGCGGCTCCGGAGCCGGGTGCTGCGGATTCTCCCAGCGTCAAGTTGCTCGCGAGTGAGATCACGCCGGCGAAGGTGACTCGCATTGAAATCCCGATGGCGAACGGCAGCGAGACGCTCGTCCTCGAACGCAACGACGTGAAGTCCGAGTGGAAGATGCCGGGCCAGTGGCCCGCGCGGCCGCCGGTGGTCGCGGAACTTGTGTCAGCCATCACCGACCTGCGCACGCGGTTCGCACCGATCGCCCTCACCACGAACGCGAGCTTGAAGCCTTACGGCCTTGCGGGCAGCCAGGGCCCGATCGCGGTGAAGGTTGATGTTGGCGGAACTCCGCACACGCTCGTCTTCGGCCAGGCGGAATTGACCAGCGAGAATCCGTTCACCCGGCCCACGTACCTCCGCATCGACGACAAACCCGAAGTCATCCGCCTGGGGCCGGAGGTGTTCGCACTCCTGCAAAGGCCGATCGAGGATTATCGCAAGCGTCAGGTGTTCCCCGAGGCGCAGCGTGTCCGGCTCGAAGCGACGCGCCCGCCCGTGGCGATGCCTCGTCAGCCGCCGACGACGCCGGGCGTCGCTCCGATCGTCGGCGATGCGATCGAATCCGTCGAGGTGATCGGGCCGAACACAAGCGTCACCCTTCTGGGCCTGCCGATCCATGAGACACTCGACGGGCGCTACGTGCTTCGTCGCATCGAGGCCAACCCGAAGGCGATGGCGAAGACCACCGCCGAGCGATCGCCAGCAATCTCGAACGCCGCACTCACTCAGGCCTGGGAGGTGCGTGCGCCGGCACGTCACGCCGTCGAGCCGGACCATCTGCGCCTGGTGCTGACCCAGTTACCGGAGCTTTGGGCCACGGATTTCCCGCTGCCGGAAGCGAAGCGCCGGGTGCTCAGTCGCGACTTCGCAGCACTCCTCGGCGCAGGGGCTCCGTTGGCGTCCCTGGAAGCGACACTTGTGGCGTCGCGCATGGCGGGTTCGCTCGACACCTGGTTCCTGGCTCGCAGCGGCCTGGCGAATCCGGAACGCCGTGTCCTCGTGACGAAGGCGGGCTCGAACAGCCCGACCGAGCTTCGCATCGGCAACCTGGCCGAGACGAAGACGAACACCGAACGCCAACGCTACGCGATGCTGGCGAACAACCCCGCCGTGTTCCTGGTGAAGGCCGATCGGCTCGACGACCTTTTCGTGAAGGCCGCCACGGTTCGTGATTCCCGCCTGGCTCGATTCGTTCCGGAAGATGCGGTGGAAGTGTCGATCGAACGCGCCGGGCAGGCGACAAAGCTCACGCGAACCCGAGGCAACCCGAAGGCCTCTGTCGAGGCCGAGAAGAAGGATCGCTGGTATCTCGCCGACGGTTCAAGCTCCTTCCTCGCGGACGAGAGCAAGGTCAAGGACGTGGTGACATTGCTCTCCGGCCTGGACACGCCTGCGAATCGGCAGTCGTTCACCGCCGCGCCGCCCAAGGGTTCGAAGGTGACCCTGCGCACTCGCGAGCCGCGGCCCGACGGCCAGCCCGAGGCACCCGTCCGCACGTACACATTCCTGCTCAGCGAGCCGATCGACGAGAAAGAATCCGACGGCAAGGCGAAGCCGCAGAGCGTCCAGGTTGCACTCGAGGGCTGGCCGCGGGTTGATACGATCGACAATAGCGACAGCCGTGTCTCGAAAGTGATCGATCGCCCGTCGGTGGCGTATCGCAGCCGCAAGCTCTTCGACACCGCCACGGCGAAGCTCAGCGAGATCACCGTGAAGGAGCCCACGGGCGAAACCTTCTCGCTCTCGAAGGCCGACACCGGCGACGCCTGGACGCTGACGCAACCGCCGGCCGGCCTCACCGATCCCGCGAAGACGACTCAACTGACGAACACACTCTCTGACCTCGAAGTCGAGAAGTTCCTCGCGGCCTCCTCGAAACCCGAGGACCTCGCCAAGCTCGGACTGGACAAGCCGAGTCTTACGGTGGGAATGAACTTCACGGAGAAGGGCTCCACGCAGAAGCACACCCTCGAGATCGGCAAGCCGGTCGAACGCGCACCAGGCACACCGCCCACCGAGAAGCCGCAGGCCTATGCTCGACTTGACGGGCAGACCGTGTTCACGATCCCCGCGACGGTCGTCGATTCGCTCAAGGAAGGAGCCCTCGCACTGTTGCCATCGCAGGTCTTCCCGAAAGGCGACAGCATCACTCGGCTCGAGGTGAAACGAGGCAAATCCGAGTCGAAGGAGGCCTACACGCTGGCGTCCGTGGGCAACGACTGGAACCTGTCCGGGCCGTTCACCACGATCGTGTCCAAGGCGGCGGTCGATCCTGCGATCAATGCTCTCGCGTCGCTTTCCGTCAACAAGTACGAGATTCTCGCCGCCACCAAGGCGGAGCAGTTCGGCTTCGACAAGCCGACATTGACCGTGAGTGTGCAGTTCCAACCGAAGGAGCCCGGCGCCCCTCTGATCACGCGAACGCTGGTCATCGGCAAGCCGACCGCCGATCAGAGTTCTCACTACGCTCAGGTGCTTGGCGGTGCGAATCAGGCGGTCTTCACCGTCGCGCCTTCGGTGATGAACGCTCTCGACCGACCCGCGCTTGCTCTCGTTGACACGAAGCTGCTGACGCTCGACCCGGCCATCGTGCAAGGGATCGCGTTCGGCGGACCGAAGCCCGAGGATGCGTTGACACTCAACCGCACGGCCACGGGCTGGGTCGCTTCGGGCCAGGATTTCCAGGTCGATTCAAACGCGATCGAGAGGTTGCTCCGTCGCCTGGCAAACTTCCAGGTCGATAAGATCGTCGGGTACGGCCCGGACGTGAAGTGGGCCGAGCGAGGACTCGCTCCACCCGCGCGAAGCATCGCCATCACCGTCAGCGGGCAGAAGCCTGGTACGCACACCATCGCCTTCGGCGCGAAGGACACGACCGGCGATCGCTACACCCGCATTGATGGCGGCCCCGCCCTGGCGGTCGTGTATGCAGGCGAGGCTGCCAATCTCACGCCGAGCAAGCTCGACTTCGTCGATCGAACGTTGCTTCTCTTCCCGCCCCAGGAGTTCAACGGCCTCGTGCGAATCAAGGGCAAGGACGAACTCGTCATCGAGCCCGGCACCACGCAAGGCTGGGACATCGTGAAGCCTGTGAAGCAGAAGGCGGATAGCGTCTTCCTGGAAGGGATCGAAGGGCTCGACGAATCCCGCGGGCTCATTCGCACGCTCTCGGATTTGCGGGCCCGGAGCATCGCGGCGTTCGGGCCGAAGAGCGAACTCGCCCGCTTCGGCCTCGATAACCCCGTCGCCACGTTCACCCTGAAGGTGGGCAACAAGCCCGAAGAGAAAGTGCTGAAGCTGGGCAACCTCGTTGACGCCGCCAAGCCCGAGGGCGACCGCTATGCGTACGTGGAGGGAGCCGGGCCGAACGTCACCGTTGGCGTGCTGCCAGGATCGCTGGGCAAGGATCTCCTCGCGGAACCGATCTTCTTCCGCGACCGCGGCCTGGCGAAGTTCCGCGATGCGGACAGGCTCACACTCGTTCGCGGCGATCGCACGGTCAGCTTCGCCCGCGTGATGGGCACCTGGAGAATGCTCGAGCCTGTGCGCGTCGAAGCGGAGCACAACGATCTCGAGGACTTCGTCAACATCCTCACGAACCTGCGGGCGGACGAAATCCTGAACGAGAAGCCAGGCGACCTCGCCGAGTTCGGCCTGGAGAAGCCGCAAGCAAGGTGGACGGTCTCCAATCGCGGCAAGGAAGAACTGAGCCTGCTGATCGGCAAGACGGTGAACGGCAGGGCGTTCGCGAAGGTCGAGAAGGGGGATAACGTCGTCGCCTTGAGTGCGAAGGACACGAACCGAGTGCTGGGCGAGTATCGCAAGCGCAAGGTGTGGGAGGGCGTGGACGCGACGCAGGTGCCTTCGGTGGTGATCAGCAGTGCGGATCGCACCTTCCAGCTCTCGAAATTCGGTCAGGTCTGGGAGGATCCGGGGATGCCTGGGGATCGCATCTCGGTGGCGGCCGTGAACGACTTCCTGGCCGCCCTTCGCGATCTCTCGGCGTCGCGATATATCTCCGATGTCGGCGCCGATCCGAAGCTGTACGGCCTGGAGAAGCCCCAGCGCGTGATCGTGCTGACGCAAAGCAGCCCGATGGGCGGCGCGACGACAAAGACGCTCCGCATCGGCGCCGCCGAGGGTGGCAGCGATGGCAAGCGTTACTATGCCGCGGTGGACGAACCCGGGCGTAGCGAGGTGTTCGTCATCAGCGAAGCCGAGGCGGCCCGCTTGATGAAGGACCGCACGGACTTCCTCGAGAAGAAGTGATCATTCTCGCCACCGGCCGCGGTACATCGTCCGCCGCGGCCCGTCGCTCTCGAACAGCAATTCGTACATATCCGCCGCCTCACGATTCGGCAGCGGCATCGCCACGAGATCGGCGGACTTCCCCGCGTCCAGGCTGCCTGCTTCATCGGCCCAGCCCAGCGCCTCGGCTCCGAAAAGCGTCACCATCTTCAAGAGCGTCTCTCCGGGCACGTCCGGGTAACGTTCGCGAACGAAGCGAGCCTCCGCGAGGAGATCGAGATCGGGATTCGACGCAAGGCTATCGGTGCCAAGGCAGACCCGCACGCCACGAGCCTGGAACTCGCGGAACGGATGCGGCGGATGGCCGAAGGCGGCGTGTGTGCGCGGGCAGTAGACGATCGTGCTGTTCTCCGGCAGCTTCTGCGTTGCAGGAAGATAATTCGCATGAATGAAGAGCTTCGGTTGCGGGAACTGGCAGAAGTTCAGCAGCTCGGTGTATCCGTTGAAAAGCTCCGCGGATTCCCACAGGCCGAGGTTCTTCAGGAACTCGACAAAGGGGCCCGTCCGCTGAAGAAGCAACTCCGCCTCGGCCTCGCTTTCCGCGATATGGACCGAGAGGGCAATACCCTTCTCGGGGCACCAGTTCGAGGCATCGCTGAAGAGGACAGGCCTCGCGCTGTACGGGGCATGAGGGCTCAGCCCCGGCCGGCATTCACTCATGACGGGATGATTCCGCAGCCACCGTCCGCAGTCGTCCGCCACCTCCTCGGCACGAGCCTGGCTGAGTCCGATCATCTCTCGAAAGACGACGGAGCGAAGCGGCGACGGCGAGAGGGCATCCCAGCTTCCGCCGTCGGCCGAGATGTCGCCGAGCATCGTGGTACCGAAGCGTAGGCACTCGGCGAGGCCTGCTTCGATGTCCCCTCTCACCTGCTCGGGCGTTCGCGTTCGGCGATAGGCAATCACGCCCTTGAGCCAGTGGGTGAAGTGCTCGGGATCGGTCGGCGGAATGAGGCCGCGGGCTCCGCTGAGGTCCAGATGCGTGTGAGCGTTGACGAGCCCGGGGATGATGGCGACGTTACCGAGATCGACCTCCGCGGTTTGAACACCGTGGGGCTCGACGGCTTCGATGAGTGAGCCGCGGATTGTGAGGGTGCCACGTTCGAGTGGCGGCCCCGAAGCTGGGAAGATCCAGCGCGCGGTGTAGGTTTGCGGTTCCGAGGGGGCCATCACTGCACGCCGAGTTCGGCGAGGAGCTTCTGAACCTTGTGGCGGATTTGGTTGCGGACGCCGATGAACTGCATCGGATTCATGTCGCGCGGGTCGGGAATCTGCCAGTCCTCGCGGCGTTTCGCGTCCACGAGCGGGCACTCGTCGCCGCAGCCCATGGTAATGGCGACGTCCATCGGCTGGCCGTTGAACTCGTCGAGGCCCTTGGAAACGTGGGTGAAGAGATCGTACCCGAGTTCCGCCATCGCGGCGACGGCCTTCAGATTCACGTTGCCGCTGGGCCGGCTACCGGAGGAGTAGGCTTCGACGCGATCACCGCCGAGCATCTTGGCGAACGCTTCCGCCATCTGACTGCGATTGCTGTTCTCGACGCAGACGAAAAGGATGCGAGGCTTCACGTGCTTGCCCTGTGTTTAAGGCGAACCCGAAGCGTGCGCGCCGGGGTGGCCCAACCGGTGACTCAGTCGAATCTCGTTGCGTGTGCGCCGGGGTGGCCCAACGTTGGTTGCTGGTCACCCCACCCCGGCGCTTACGCTTCGGGTTCGCTTTTTAGATGATCTGCCGGATCGGCTCGGCACCTTCGACGCCGACGAGCTTCTGGTCCAGTCCACCGTAGAAGTACGCGAGGCGGTTCGGATCGAGGCCCATCTGGTTGAGCACGGTGGCGTGCAGGTTCTTGACGTGGAAGCGGTCCTCGACGGCGTAGTTGCCGAGTTCATCGGTCTTGCCGACGCTGGTTCCGCCCTTGATACCGCCGCCGGCGGTCCACATGGTGAAGCCGTAGGAGTTGTGGTCGCGGCCGGAGCCGGTGGCGTATTCCGCGGTGGGCTGCCGGCCGAACTCGCCGCCCCAGATGATCATGGTGCTGTCCAGCAGGCCGCGGCGCTTGAGGTCCTTCAGCAGGCCGGCGACGGGCTTGTCGGTGTTGCCCGCGTGGAGCGAGTGATTCTTCACCATGTCGGTGTGGGCGTCCCAGTTCGC